>ENA-OQHD01000543-OQHD01000543.1-human-gut-metagenome-genome-assembly--contig:-NODE-543-length-13332-cov-7.354790_pt1 | contig 13332 bp, 14 predicted proteins | sample MGYA00242560_ERZ504711 | MGnify/ENA primary metagenome ERZ504711 (study PRJEB26092, sample SAMD00036198) | human gut metagenome | host: Homo sapiens | study: EMG produced TPA metagenomics assembly of... | reverse complement strand
GAATATCTTCAGTTTTCTTATTGTCGATATTTTGCATAAATCTTTTGACGCTTTCTGATATGAACATATATTTTGGGACGCTGCAATTGAAAGCATCTTGTCACACCCAATACTTGGAACTGGAATCACAGATTCGCTATCAGGTAATGTGCAATTTGTAAACTTAGCTACTTTTGGTGAAAGATATTTTTCGCTCATGATCTTTACCTTGATTATTTGCTTATGGGTGGAATTCCGGCATTATGTATATTCGTTTGCATTCTGATTTCTGTTGAAAAAATCTTACGATAGCTTTTTGAATAAAAAGAATACCTTAATTTGGTGGGGAATAGTAGTATATTTATTTGCTTTCCATTGTTGAAATATATACGACTAACTTCTGTTTATTCCTCATGTTTGCATATATCAACATATGTGATTATTCAACTAGGCATAGGTATATAGGTCAAAATTAATAGGATAATCATGACTAGTTTGGAAAAAAAACCTTGTTTATAATATGGCCTATCAGATATTGGTCATATTACTTCCGCTTATTACGGCTCCTTACGTTTCTAGGGTTCTCGGAGCTGCTGGCCTAGGTACGTATTCGTATGTATATTCCATTTCATATTATTTTGGTCTTGTAGGCATGCTTGGTATCACCAACCACGGTAGCCGAAGCATCGCATTGTACCGAACGGACAAGGTTCAGACTGCGCAAACATTTTGGAATATCTACGCAATTCAGTTTATCAGTACAGGAATTGCCGATTTTTTCATATACCATCTTTGCTTTTGTCTTATTTAATGGCAATAAGATAGTTGCCTATATTAATGTTCTTTTTGTTATTTCGTATTTACTTGATATTAATTGGCTATTCTTTGGTCTTGAACAGTTCAAAATAACAGTCATCAGGAACACGATTATCAAAGTTGCGACCGCATGCTCAATTTTTATCTTCGTAAAAGATCGCAATGACTTATGGTTGTACACGCTGATTATGGCTCTGGGAGCTTCTCTAAGTCAAATCTATCTTTGGATGAATGTCCATAAGTTCGTTTCATTCTGCAAACCAGAATGGTCTGAAGTGAAAAAGAACGTCAAGCCAGTAATAATATTATTCATACCTGCAATTGCCTATAGCATCTACAAAGTGTTAGACAAAATCATGCTTGGCGCCATGTCCGACATGACTCAAGTTGGTCTATTCGACAATGCTGAACGAATCGTAAATATCCCCGTCAGCCTCATTACCGCTTTTGGCACGGTTATGCTGCCGAGGATTTCCAATCTCATCGCCGCCGGGGACTCTAATCAAATAAAGAAATACAACGCCATCTCGTTCCGCTACTTCACTATGCTTGTCTGCGGTGCGGCTTTTGGTCTTGCAGGAATCAGTAATATTCTTGCTCCCGTTTATTTTGGAGACGAATTCAAAGGAAGCTCACCTATTATATTTGGCTTAAGCTTTAGCCTCAGTTTTATGATCTGGGCTAACATCATACGAACCCAATATTTGATTCCAAACCAAAAAAGATATGCCATATGTCATCTCAACATTGTTTGGCGCGGCTATTAATATTTCAGTAAACTTGCTCTTAATTCCTCATTTGCAGGCGGTAGGCACGATGATTGGCACCATTCTAGCCGAGCTATCTGTATTTTGCGTTCAATACTTATTCACCAGGAAAGACTTTCCAACTCTTCAATACCTGAAATCAGGAATCATATTCTTTCCAATAGGGGCATTAATGGGTATCATTGTCTGGATTGTCGGTCAGATTCTTGGCCCAACGATTATCACTCTGATTATTCAAATTATTCTTGGTGCATTCATCTACGGGATTGGGTCTCTGATTTATCTAATTGCAATCAAAGACGACATATTCATCTCTATGTTCAAAAAGACTTTTCATATTAACGCAAATTCACGCCTACCGAAGCATCGATCTGTTTGATTTAAGTATCAACGAAAAGGAGAAATAATGTCTCGTAATGATAAAACCGCTACTATTACATTCCATAATTCTTACAACTGTGGATCCATGTTGCAAGCATTAGCTCTTCAAAAAGTTTTAATTGACAAATATGGTGTCGATAATGAAATTCTTGATTTTTCAAATCAAGGACAAAAAGAAATGTACAGCACCTTTTGGAAAGTTACTGGCTTTAAATCATTTATCAAGAATGCACTTTGGGCTACCGTTTATAAGCGAATCAAGCAGCAGGCTGCCGCATATGAAGCGTTTGAACATAAATATTTCCGTCTGTCACAGGATACCTACACTTCCAATAAAGAATTAACCGCCACGAATTCCAAGTATCAGAAATTCATCACTGGCAGTGATCAGGTATGGAACATTCGATGCATGGATGCTGATGATGCATATTATTTGAACTTTGTTTCTGATTTCAACAGACGATACGCATATGCCGTGAGCTTCGGCGCTAACAATCCATTTGCGGACAGCTCTCTTAAGGATCACTACCTTAATCTTGTCAATAAGTTTAATAAGATTTCGGTTCGCGAGCAGAACGCAAAGAAATGGGTTTCCACAGCCACCGGCAGAGAGGTCTCGCTTTGTGTGGACCCCACCATGTTACTTTCTCAAGGAGAATGGGAAAAAACAGTACAGCTCGGTAGTGCCCCAATCATCCAAGGCGACTACATCTTCTATTACTGCTTCAGCATCTCACAGGAGATAGCATCCTTCCTCCACCAAGTATCCAAGAAAACCGGTATGCCGGTATACTTCTTTGAACCCAAAGAATGGGCTCTTCGCTGCTGCTGGAAGAACAAGATTCGTCTGGTAAAGAAATATGGCCCGGAAGCCTTCTTGAATTACATGAAATACGCAAAGATGGTCTTCACCACTTCCTTCCATGGAACAGCTTTCTCAACGATTTTCCATAAGAACTTTTGGTACATCGATTCCGGGCATAATGATTTGTCCAAGGACGATCGTGCTGTATCGTTCCTCACTCAGCTTAAGCTCACAGATCGTTACAAAACAATTTCTTCACTTCTGCAGACAGACCTGTCACTAATTCCCGATTACACCCAACCAGATCAAGCGCTTGCAAAGCTCCGCGAAGAAGCTTTTGAATATATTGAAGGCATAGTAAATGACTGATAAATCCGATAAGCAGGCGTACTTGCTCATGGCACACAGCAATCTTGAGCAGCTTAACTTCCTAATTAGATCTTTAGATTCAGAATTCAGTGATATCTTTCTTCACCTCGACGCTAAATCTAAAATTAATCCGGATGAGATTGTTAGACCTGTTTCTTCCCAACTTTATTTCTGTGATCGAATCAATGTATATTGGGCGGAATACAGTCAAGTGCAATGTGAGTTAAATCTATTGCGCCTCGCTACTCGGATTGGTAAGTATAATTACTATCATCTGATATCTGGTATGGATTTCCCTTTGAAGAACCAGAAGGAAATCCATACCATGTTAAGAAATCGAAACGATATATTCATTCATTTCACTACACATAAAAATGTTGAACTAACTATACCTTTTGTACGGTACTACCATTTATTTCAAAAACAACTTTGTGTAGCAAACAGAGATCATACTTTTTCTATCTACAAAGTATTTGAAAAAATATCGAGTTTTAATCCAGCGAATAATACATCTGAACCGTATTTCGACTGATATTGTAATCAAAAAAGGAGCGAATTGGTTCAGTATCCCTGATGATTTCGCAAGATACGTCCTTGACCATCAGGATTGCATAAAGAAGCTATTTAATAATACTCGCAGCCCTGATGAATTCTTTATACAGACTCTTGCATTCAACAATCCCGATTACAAGAAACGTATATACAGGTTCAAAGAAGACGATTCATCTGAATCATGCCTCCGCCATATCGATTGGATGAGGGGCAGCCCTTACACTTTCACCATAAAGGATTATGATGAACTCGTTAACTGCGGGATGATTTTTGCTAGAAAATTCGATTTGAACAAAGACAGACAAATCATCCTTAAACTCATGAGTCATCTTTCTGGCTAAAAGCAGTCAACAAGCTTGAGGCACATGTAATAGATGATCGCAATGTGGCCTGTTTTTGCTTTATGCACGTCCAACGCCAGTTCAAACCGGACCAGGAACTTGAAGCTTGCAGGTGACTGGAAGCCGAAAGGTGTCTTGTCGGCTTGCGTCATAACGGCATCGCCGAATAGGCCCATCCAACGGGGCGTTTCCACGGGTACCCACCCCTTGTAGGATAAGAGAGCATGGCTGATGAAGTGTTTACTCCTCATAACATCATTGTGACCGGTGGCTGTGGTTTCATCGGTTCGAATTTCGTTCATTACGTGGTGGAGAACCATCCGGACGTGCATGTGACCGTGCTGGACAAGCTCACGTACGCGGGCAATCCGGAGAACATCGCGGGCCTGCCTGAGGATCGTGTGGAGCTCGTGGTGGGCGACATTTGCGATGCGGATCTGCTCGACAAAATCGTGCCGGGGCATGACGCGATCGTGCATTACGCGGCCGAGTCCCACAACGACAATTCCATCGCGGATCCGGAGCCGTTCCTGAGGACGAACGTGGAGGGCACGTTCCGTCTGCTCGAGGCGGTCAGGAAGTATGGGATCCGCTACCACCACGTGAGCACGGACGAGGTATACGGCGACCTCGCCCTGGACGATCCGGCCAGGTTCACGGAGCATACGCCGTATCATCCGAGCTCGCCGTATTCGTCGACGAAGGCCGCGAGCGATATGCTGGTGCGCGCGTGGACGCGCACGTACGGGATTCGCGCGACGATCTCGAACTGTTCGAACAATTATGGTCCCTTCCAGCATGTGGAGAAGTTCATCCCGCGCCAGATCACGAACATCCTGGACGGACAGCGTCCGAAACTGTACGGCAAAGGGCGAGAACGTGCGCGACTGGATCCATACCGAGGACCATTCCAGCGGCGTGTGGACGATCCTGACGAAGGGCCGTGTCGGCGAGACGTATCTGATCGGCGCGGACGGCGAGAAGAACAACATCACCGTGCTGCGCATGATCCTGAGGATGATGGGGCAAGACGAGGACGCGTTCGATTGGGTGAAGGACCGTCCGGGCCACGACCGCCGTTACGCGATCGACTCGACCAAGCTGCGCACCGAGCTCGGCTGGACGCCGAAGCACACGGACTTCGAGTCGGGCCTCGCGCAGACGATCGAGTGGTACACGCAGAACCGTGCGTGGTGGGAGCCCGCCAAGGCCGCGACCGAGGCCCGGTACAAGCGTCAGGGCCAGTGAGCAGGGAACAGGCATAAAAAATGACCGCGCCTCGAAGGCGCGGTCCCTATTGCACTGCTAATGGTGCCTGATGGAAATGGTTTTGTCAATATGAGCGTTTCGTCTGATGCGTTTCACAGGTTGGGCCGGTCCCGGTTCCAGGCGTATGCCGATTTCGCGAGGAACAGTGGTATTTTCCCTGCGACCACCGAGGTCGATGGAATCGCTATGGAACTATACCGTTGGAACGCCGAGGCGTCGGCCGTGCTGATGCGTTATATTCCTTGGATCGAGGTGCTCGTGCGCAATGCCATTGACGAGCAATTGCGTCTCTGGCTCTCACGGCAGACCCCGCAACCGTATGACGATTGGATCGACGTGGCTGACACGCATCCCATGGACCGTATCAGAGCCCTGATTAATACCGCGGAGAAGGATTACCTTTCCGAGGCAAGACGCACCGCGCTGTCGAAGAAGCGTTTTTGGAGATCGGATCAGTCCCATCCGAGGCACGGTGATGAGATTGACAGGGATGACGTCTTCGCGCAGTTGACTTTCGGAACCTGGGACGGCATGTTGTCTCGTGCCGCAAACGATCCGGAGCTCGCAAGGATCCTGATGGGAGCTTTTCCGAATATCGAGAATGCGTGGGAGTCGGAGACGCGTCGCATGCCGAACAGCAGCCTTCCTGGGAATGAATCCGATTCGCGCGAGGATCGATTGCGGAGAGAACTCATAAGCCGCTTGAAGGGCATACGGGTGGTTCGTAACAGAATAGGGCATGACGAGAATCTCCTTAGGGTGAATTTCCCGAAGATTCGTCATGATATGTATTTCGTCTTGAATTCGCTCGGAGCGGATTACCCGAGATGGGCTTTCCCGGATAAGGCCGAGCTGTTAAAACGATTGAATCCGGTGCAAGTGCTGGAGCAACTGGAGAGGAAAGGAAAGTAGGATATGGATTTCGAGAAGGAACTGAGGGCCGAGGAGACGAACATCCCGGGCCTGATCGTGTTCGACCTGCCGGTGCATGGCGACAACCGCGGCTGGTTCAAGGAGAACTGGCAGCGGGCGAAGCAGACTGCGCTGGGTCTGCCTGACTTCGGGCCGGTGCAGAACAACATCAGCTATAACGCGAAGAAGGGCGTGACGCGTGGCATCCACGCGGAGCCGTGGGACAAGTACATTTCGATCGCGGCCGGCAGCGTGTTCGGCGCGTGGGTGGATTTGCGTCCCGGCGACTCGTTCGGCCAGGTGTATACGACCGTATTGGACCCGTCGAAGGCGATCTACGTGCCGCGTGGCGTGGGCAACAGCTTCCAGGCGTTGGAGGACGGCACCGTGTACACGTATCTCGTGAACGCGCACTGGTCGTTGGAGCAGAAGAAGACATACACGTTCGTGAACCTCGCCGACCCGGACCTGAATATCCAGTGGCCGATTCCGTTGGACGAGGCCGAAAGGTCCGAGGCTGATCTGCATCATCCGATGCTGAAGGACGCGAAGCCGATGGCGCCGCGCCGCACGATGGTGACGGGCTGCAACGGACAGTTGGGCCGTGCGATTCGCGACTACGTGGACGCGCATGGTTTGGAGGGTTTCGAGTTCAACGACATCGACACGTTCGATTTCTCCGACCCGGCCCAGTACGACCAATTCGACTGGAGCCTGTACGGCACGATCATCAACGCGGGCGCGTACACCGCGGTCGACAAGGCCGAGACCCCGGATGGCCGTGCCCTCGCCTGGAAGGCGAACGCGCAGGGGCCCGACCTTTTTGGCCCGTGTGGCGCGCGAGCACAACATCATGCTCGTGCACGTGAGCTCGGATTACGTGTTCGACGGGTCGCGCGAACTGCATGACGAGGCGGAGGCGTTCGCCCCGTTGGGCGTGTACGGGCAGTCGAAGGCAGCGGGCGACATCGCGGTCGCGAACGCGCCGCGCCATTACATCCTGCGTTCGAGCTGGGTGATCGGCGAGGGCCGTAACTTCGTCAAGACCATGATGGGTCTGTCCGACAGGGTCGCTAGGGGCGAGCTGGAGCGGGTGACGGTGGTGGACGACCAGTACGGCCGCCTCACGTTCACCAAGGACATGGCCGAGGCGATCTTCCACCTGCTCGACAATGGTGCTGCGTACGGCACGTACGACCTGACCGGTTCGGGCGTGGTGAGGAGCTGGGCGGACATCGCGCGCACGGTATTCGACCTGTCGAACGGCAACGGCGGGAAGGTCAAGCCGATCTCGACCGCGGAGTATTTCGCGAACGCGAAGGCGCCGGTGAGCCCACGTCCGACGCATTCCGCGCTGGATCTGGGTAAGATCGAGGCTACGGGCCTGGAGGTGCCGGACTGGGAGGAGTCCCTGAAGGCATACGTCACCAAGGAACTCAAGAAGTAGCAGATTTGTCTCGGGCGGTTTCCTCAGCGAAACCGCCCGAGACTTGTGTAATTAGGTTTTTATAAACCGCAGAGAAGGGAATCTTTCATAATGAAGGGCATTATTCTTGCTGGTGGCTCGGGTACGAGGCTGTACCCGTTGACCACGGTCACGTCGAAGCAGCTGTTGCCGGTGTACGACAAGCCGATGATCTACTATCCGCTCAGCGTGCTGATGATGGCCGGCATCCGCGACATCCTGATCATCAGCACGCCGAAGGATCTGCCGAACTTCGAACGGCTCCTAGGCGACGGATCGCATTACGGCGTGCGCTTCTCGTACAAGGTTCAGCCGTCCCCGGACGGGCTCGCGCAGGCGTTCCTCCTGGGCGAGGAGTTTATTGCAGGCGAGCCTTGCGCGCTGGTGCTGGGCGACAACATCTTCTACGGCAACGGACTGGGCACGACCTTGCGCAAGGCCGTGGCGAAGGCCGAGTCCGGTGAAGGTGCGAGCGTGTTCGGCTATTACGTGGACGATCCGGAGCGTTACGGCGTGGTCGAGTTCGACGAGGACAAGAAGGCCGTGTCCATCGAGGAGAAGCCGGCGCATCCGAAGTCGCATTACGCGGTGACCGGCCTGTACTTCTACGACGAGCACGTGGTCGAGTACGCCAAGCAGGTGAAGCCGAGTCCGCGTGGCGAGCTGGAGATCACGGATCTGAACCGCATGTACCTGGACGCGGGCATGCTGAACGTGCGTACGCTGGGCCGAGGCTACGCGTGGCTGGACACGGGCACGATGGATTCTTTGTTCGAGGCGGGGGAGTTCGTGCGCACCGTGCAGCGTGCGCAGGGTCTGCCGATCGCGATCGTGGAGGAGATCGCCTACGAGAACGGCTGGATTACGCGCGACCAGCTCATGGAGTCCGCGGAACGCTATGGCAAGAGTCCGTACGGGCAGCATCTCAAGGGCATCGCCGACGGCGATATCATGCTCGTGCCGAATCAGAAGAACTGACTTGACGCAGTGTTAAAAACATTGCATCATTTGTCATCTGAACGAGAGATCCATGCAACTCATTCGTCGGTTGCACGGATCTCTCGTTAACGGAGTTTCATCACTCACATCGGACGTGGACGTGCATCGGTCAGCAGAGATTTGGTTATTTAACCTTTCGAGTGAGATTCTAAGTGGACGAAATCGGTAGTGCTTGGATTGTTGTGCACTTATTATGGCCGTCCGTGGCATAATAACTAGTTTCCACGAGAGGTAGTGCCCGAGATTTTTGCGCACTTTGGTCTTCGCCCGTCCCCGTGGCGATGATCAGTTCGCTGACTGTACGTTCTCACCGAGCCTTGACATGTCGAGGTAGCGTCGCGTCGACCACTCGCTGGAAGTTACGTAGCGGACTCTCGCGCAGATGAGCATCAACGCGCTGCGCCCGTCCGGGAAGCTGCCGACCACGCGCGTGCGCCGGCGGATCTCGCGGTTCAGCCGTTCGATCATGTTGTTCGTTCGGATGCGGCGGCGATGCTCGCGGGGGTAGTCGTCGAGCAGGTAGGTCGTGGTCTCGCCGATGCCCTCCCTGAGGCATTTGGCGGCCTCCCTCAGTTTCCGCGCCTCCATGTCCTTGGCGACGGATTCCGCCTTCTCCAGCGCCTTGTCCCTCGATTCCATGGAGAATATGGCCTTCAGCGCGTCGGCGGCCCAGTCCCTGTTTTTGGGGTTGACCTTGGCGAGGATGTTGCGTTCGAAGTGGACCATGCACCGCTGGTAGCGGGCGCCGGGCAGCAATTCGTTCACAGCCGCCACCAGCCCGGCGCACCGGTCGCCCGTCACCAGCCTCACGCCCTTGAGGCCGCGCGCGAGCATGCCTTTGATGAATTCGCGCCAGCTTTCCGAGTCCTCCTTCATGCCCTCGGCCACCGAAAGCACCTCGCGCCGCCCGTCCATACCGACGCCGACGGCCACCAGGATGCTCACGTTCTCCACGGACCCGCCCCAGCACCTTTTGTGCCACACGCCGTCCATGAACAGGTACGGGTAATCCTGTTCGAGGGGCCTGCCACGCCATTCGTCGATGTCGGCGTATACCTTCTTGAGCTTGTCGCTCAGGGTCTGCGAGGGCATGCGGTCGCCCCACAGCAGCTGGCTGACATCGTCGACCTGCCGGGTGGAGACGCCGGCCAAATACATGTCGATCAGCGCCTCCTCGACGCTCTCCTCGCGCCGACGGTATCGTTCGATCACCGCCGACTCGAACACCGCCCCTTTCAGTTTCGGCACCTTGAGACTCATCTTGCCGGCCTTGACGGTCAGGTCGCGCTCGTAGTGGCCGGCCCGGTAGGCCTTCCGCTCCCCGCTGCGCTCGTAGCGCGCGGCGCCGGTGATCTCGTCGGCCTCCGCGTCGAGCATCGCGTTCAGGGTCTCCTCGACGCTTTTGCGGACCATCCGGTCCAGGGTGGTCTCCAACATGGCCTGGTCGACCTGTAGAATCTGCTGTGACATGGCTTCGTGCCCTCGTTTCCAATCGCGGTTTGTTTTGTTTGGCGACAGAAAATCGTACACAGGACACGGGCCATGTCTCTATCTCAGGCCCTCAACCAATTTGCGCAAAATCTCGGGCGTTATCCCACGAGACAGTTGTTGAGTCGGATTGCGTCGTAGCGACACGTGGATCATTCGTTCGCAGTCACGGATCGGATGCGCCCCATGATCCTCTTCTGCGGGTCTTGAACTGCAATAGGTCATGCCTTGTGCAGATGGTCAGTTGTCGTCCCGAGTTTTCTTGGATTTCTTCTCTCCCTCACTACAATTAATAGAACATATTATCCGTTTGAATTGAAGGCATATGAATACCTATGGCACGAAGCAACATTGGATTCCGGCTGCAGTACTTGGGCGATTTAGAGATTCTCAATCAAAGGCAAAGAAGCGTGTTCGGGAGAATGAAATTATCATTCGGAGACGCGGTCAAATTGGACTTTCAGTGAATAAAGCTGGGGCGATTTGTTTCAAGAAAGGGCTGTATGACATTAATCCTCAGACAGCCAAGATGTATGGTTTGGAACCTCAATCAACAACAGATCAATGGGATTATGAACAAGGTCTTACCGAGATAATCGACGCCCTTGTGAAGGGAGCTGATTTGATTGATTTGGATTATTTTGTTCATGTTCTTGTTCCTTATGCCTCTGGATTATTCATGAGGGGACTTGACTATGGTGAACGGCAAGAAAATATCGACGTAATACGTTATCTGCGGGATAAAAATACGATTTTGACAGATAATACGGTTTTTTCTCGAATCATACACTTGCAAAGGATCTTGGCCATCGTTCTTGGTGCCGAATGGACCTTATATGAGGCAAGCCCAAGAGGGCAGTTCATTCAAAGTGATATGGGATTTTGTCCAGCGTCGGATCATGGCAAAAGATGTTGGATTGTACCACTTGATCCAAAATTAGTTATTTTAATTAAGCCAAAAAAGAAGCATTGTATAGCTAATTATCGAGAAATTAATGATATGCAAGGGAACCGAAGTGCATCTTGGGTTGTTTGCTTTAGACGTGGAAAGCTTAATGACGAACAGATGCTTCAAGTGAATGAGAACATACTCGAGCATAGTTTTCGTATCTGCATTGGCGATGGACTTAGGTCTTTTAAAGATTATTCTTATGAGCCTTTATCTGAGGAAAAGAATAATTATTTAATTTCAATAGGTGCTGAACTTGAAAATAGTCTAGAGGTTTCAGAACGAGTCGAGCATGAGTTTGAGTGGTACACTGTTTCACGTATCGCCGCAGAAAGATTATCCCCTGACAAGGCAAAAGAGATTCAGTGGAATCGTCCTTATAGGGGTTCTTATCCTGGACGCTGGAGACCTTTCATGCCTTTCCTTCCAGAAAATCTGAAACTTTCACCTTCGGGACTTTGCATTAAAGATAATCGGCTTATTCTATCTTTGCGTGAAACTGTTCCATTTTCCTCATTGAAGTGTTCAAATACTTTTGAGAGTAATATGGCTCAAATCCAAGAATTGGTAAATCGGTAAAAAATACTTTCTTTCAGAAAAGAATGCAACTTGATAGCTATTGAAATTAGGTGAATATTTGCTCGTTTTGGAGCCATCGTTATTGCCGAAGAAGACCTTGACGATTGGCCGCCGTTATTGAGCATCAAGGCCACTGGTTGTTAGGCTCCTTTCACTAAGCGAGACACGTGTAGTGAAAGGGGGATGTCAACATGGTAAGGAAAATCAAGGCCAAGGCGAGATGTGCTTCGCTTGAACAACCAGGGCCTGTCTGGCTGGGCGATAGCTAGATTGTATTTAGTCAAGTCGGTGTTTCGTGACTAAATACGAAACGCCGACTTGACTAAATACCACGTATAACTTTGCTCACGATCGACGAATGGCTCGTGAACAAGCCCGACGAGCGATTCGGACGGGTTCTTGCCCGGAGCTCATGGAATTCGTTGCGGCAACGCCAGCACCGCGTTCGCGACCCAGTTGGCGGGCACAGTCGTCTCGGCGGCGACACGGGCAGCCCATACTCGAATCCTGGTCCTAGGGGCCAGTGGTCTTGGAGTGGTCTGCCTACTGGCATTCTATTGGTAATAGCGGTGGATTTGAAAGAGAATAATCAGTGGCTTTGAAAACTGCAAATACTCACTTTACTGAGTGTGAAAAGAAAACTAAACATAGTATACACCGAAGATATGTAACTACAGATTTGTAATTGCTGTATTTGTCGCTTTGAGAATACTCATTATTTTTCTCTTTTCGGCATATGCGTAAAGCTTATCGAAGAAAGCGCCTTTATGCTTATCGATTGTTAGTGCGAAAATCACATGTCTTGCCATATCAAGCAGTAGACAGCAAAGGAAAATACCAGCAATGCAGGCCATTCCGTTGAGAATTGGATGCGATAAGCGAATAAGGTTTTTTAACCGGCAGGTAAGTGCTCCAAAGTTCATGGCAGACGGGATGGTAATGAATGAGATAGACACCGAACGCAGATCCGGCAATCCAATTCACGACTTTGCTAGAGAAATGATGTTTTTCAAATAACAGGAACATCACGAAGCCGATCATCATTGACGGGAGTTTCCAATAATCGAAAATGAAATCGGAGGGAAGGAGAAACTTCCCCGTGCAAAGGTGGAGCGTTTCGGCGGCGAGCCAATAGAGTACGTTCAACGCTATACCAGCTATGACTAAGCCTACGCAGAACTTCTTCGAAAAAGGCCGCATATACCAGCGGTAATAAGAAATCAGAATAAACCAGTAGGGGGCGGTGCCGTTTTGTTGGACTCGTCATTGATTCCATCACCACCAATCATGCCACAAGACCGAGCCCGCGTCGACGGTCCATGATGCTCATGCCGAACTCCGTCTTGATGCGCTTGTCCCGATACCAGACCATGTAGTCGTCGAGCATGTCGATGAACCCGTCCATAGAGACGCCCGCGAAGCTCCGCTTATGGAAGAACTCCTGCTTGAGACGGCCGAAGAACCCCTCCGCGGCCGCGTTGTCCGGAGAACAGCCTTTCGCGCTCATCGAACGCGTCAGACTATGCTCCTTGCAGATTGTTTATGGTCAAATAAACGTGTACGGCGTCACCACCAAATCTGAACGGCATAAGCGTTCATATTGGACACGGACGGCGGACGGAAATGGCATCGGCGGAAGAAAAGCGCCGGTGCCGTACGGT
>ENA-OQHD01000542-OQHD01000542.1-human-gut-metagenome-genome-assembly--contig:-NODE-542-length-13335-cov-2.050803_pt1 | contig 13335 bp, 14 predicted proteins | sample MGYA00242560_ERZ504711 | MGnify/ENA primary metagenome ERZ504711 (study PRJEB26092, sample SAMD00036198) | human gut metagenome | host: Homo sapiens | study: EMG produced TPA metagenomics assembly of... | reverse complement strand
GGGTGATCTTGCGCTCGAGCGGCGCCTCGGACTCGAAGTCCGGGAACACCTCCTTCAGGCTGTGCGAGTAGATGCGCCCGCCGGTCATGTTCTTCGCGCCGGCGAAGTTGCCGCGCTCGACCACGAGGGTCGACTTGCCGGCCTTCGCGAGCTCGTAGGCCGCCACGGCGCCCGCGCACCCGGAGCCCACGACGATCGCGTCGAAATCGGTCTCAGCCACGTTCCTCTCCTCTCTCTTCCTTCTCTTTTTTCCAATACGGTAAGGGCGCCCTGCCCCCCGCATCGCGGAGGCGAAAGCGGCCACCCGAAGGGGGCCGCCTCTCTCCGTGGCATCCCTCAAGTTCTCCAAAGCCGCCCTGCCGTCCAAGGCGGGCGGCAGCGACGTGAATCGAAGGGAGGGTGCCCGGCGTGCCCACCAAGCGAGTTCCGCAGCGAAGCGAGGACTGTCTGAGCGTCTGGGCATGCCGGGCACCCTCCCGGACAGGTTGAAAAGCCTACAGAGCCGCCGCCAGCCTCGGCAGGACGTCCTTCAGGTCGCCCACGAGGCCGTAGTCGCACTGCTTGAAGATGGGGGCGTTCTTGTCCTTGTTCACGGCGAACATCGTGCCCGCGCGGTTCACACCCACCATGTGCTGCATCTGGCCGGAGATGCCGATGCCCCAGGTACACCTTCGGCGCCAGCATCATGCCGGACACGCCGATGTAGGCCTCTCGCGGCATCCAGTCCACGCCTTCGGCCAGCGGACGCGAGCAACCGCACTCGCCGCCCAGCTTCGCGGCCACGTCGCGCATGAGCTGCAAGTCGGCTTCTTCGGCGAACCCGCGCCCGCCGGCCACCACCACGCCGGCTGCTGCGAGGTCCACGTCGCTCTTCGGCAGATCCTTCGTTCCCGTCACGCGCAGGGCGCGAGCTGGGGCGGCGAAGGGAGCTTCCTCGACGGCGTCGGTGCCCGAAGCGGAGGCCTCGTCGAACACGCCGGCACCCACCGTGTAGATGGCCGTGCCGTTAGCCCTGCTCTTGCGCTGGCCCACGCCGCCGAAGTACATGGTGGTGGCCAGGTCGCCTTCGAACTCGATGACGTCGGTGATGGTCGCCGTGCCCATATGGGCGGCCAGCCTGCCGGCCAGAACCTTCATGGAACGGGTGGGCTCGACCAGGACGATGCCCGGAGCCTCGGCGTCCACGACGGAGTTCACGCTGGCGTACGCGTCGTCGATGGCGTTTCCGGAGGGAACGTCGATATGCACGGCCTTGTCGGCCACGCCGGTCAGAGCCTCGACGCCGGGGGCGATCAGCACCACTTCGTCGGCCATGCCGCGGGCGCCGGCGCACAGGGCGCGGGCGGCGGCGGAGGTTTCAGCGATAACGCATGCTTTCATGTCCACATCACCTTTCCTACAGGGCCGCTTTGAGGGCGGCCGCGAATTTCTCCAGATCGCCGTCGACCGAGGCGTCCAGCATTTCCATCTTGCGCTCGGCCTGCTGCGGCGCCTTGGTCTCCACGACGTCGACGACCGCGGCCTCCACATCGGAAGCGGCGTTCACGGAGGACGGCTTCTTGCCGGCGGCGAGGATGTCCTTCATGCCGGGGATGCGAGGCAGCGCGATGTCGGGGACCACGCTGATCACGGCGGGCAAGTCCACCTGCACGGTCTGCAACTGGGTCTCCAGCATGCGGTCGCACGTGGCGACGGCGCCCTCCACCGACACGGCGGACACGGCGGTGACCACGGGCAGGCCCAGCGCATCGGCCAGCTGCACGTCCACCTGCTGCGCGTAGTTGTCGGCGGAGCCGTCGCCGCACACGATGAGGTCGGCGGCGTCCAGCCCGTCTACAAGGCGCGCCAGCATGGCGGCCGTCGCGTGGGCGTCGAGGTCGGCACAGGCGTCGTCGGCGATCATGACCAGCTCGTCCACGCCGCGGGCGAGAATACCCTTCTTCAGCTTGGAGTCGTCGGCCTTCGCGTCGGCGACCGACACGCAGACGACTTTCGAGTCCTCGTGGGCGGAGGCGAGCTGCACGGCGGCCTCGATGGCGTTCAGGTCGTACGTGGACACGATGCGATGGGCTTTCGAGTCGTCCAGACTCCGGTCGGCGGCTACGACGATGTCCTGATCGTCGGCCAGCACCTTGATAGGAACAATGATGTTCATGGATGCCTTTCCTTTCTTCTCCTATCGTCCTGCCGTTCTGCGGCATGGACATGCCGGGCAAACTGCTTGCCTGTCGTTCCGAGCGTAAGCCGAAGTCGAAGATCCCGTGCTGCGTTAACAGGGAGTGCTGCGGCTGGCGCCGCACGGGTATCCTCTACTTCGCGCCTGCGGCGCTCCGCTCAGGATGACGAGGGTCAGTTCCCGTTTGACCGGCATGTCCATGCCCGCGGGCGTTGCCGCGACCCTCCCTCCAAGGCCGCGGCAACGGGCGAGCGGGGGTGCTACTGCTGCGCCTTGGCGGCGGCAGCTTCGAACTGCTTCTCGAAGAAGATCTTCTTGGCTACGACAAGGTGGTACTCGCCGGTCTGCAGCACGTCGCCGTTCTGGTCGATCATCGACATCTGGATGATGATGACGCCGCGCTCGGGCTTGTTGTCGTCCTTGGCGACGATCTCGGACGTGGTGTACACGGTGTCGCCCACGGCCGGCATCTTCAGGAACTTCCAGTTCTTCGTGCCCTTGGTCGCAAGAATGGAGTTGTTCATCTTTGCCATCATGGGATCGGACGGGTTGATGGACGGCGTGAACGTATAGATCAGCATGTGCTGAGCCAGCACGGAGTCATGGCCGTGGGCCTTGCAATACTCGAGATCCATGTGGATGGGCGCCCATTCGCCGGAGATGCCGGCGAAGTTGAGGATGTCGGCTTCGGTGATGGTGCGGCCCGTGGTGGCCGGGGTCGCATGGTTCAGCGGCACGTCCTCGAAGAACCAGGTGTCCTTGAACTTCTTGTCGAAAGCAGCTTGCAGTTGCTCGTTCATGTTGAATTCCTCCTTCAGGATGATGGCGGGCGAGGGCTAGTTCTTCTTGGCGATGTTGTAGTAGCGCACGTTGTCCAGAACCAGCGTGCCGTCCTGGTCGATACCATGCACGGCCAGCTCGATGGTGCCCGTGCCGTCGCCGTTGTCCGTCTTGTCCGTGATCTCGCACTCCAGGTGGATGGTGCTGTTGAACTTCACCGGGGCCATGAACTTCACGTGCTTGAAGCCCGTGAGGTCTCCCAGCGTCTCGGCCGTGGCCGACCAGAACTCGGTGCGCTTCAACATGCCGCCGGCCAGCGTCAGCGTAAGGGCGCCGTGGGCGATGTTCTCGCCGTACATGCCGGTCTTCGCGAACTCGTGGTCCAGATGAACCAGGTTGTAGTCGCCTGTGATCTGCGCGAAGTTCACCACTTCGGCGTTCGTGATGGTGCGGCCGCCGGGGGAACTGGAACTTGTAGCCGACCTCGACGTCTTCGAAATACAAAGGTGCTTGCAGCATTCTGACTCCTCCTCAGTTGGTTGCGCTTCTTGTTCCGATGCGCGGGTCGCGCGCGATGCTCCGTGCGACCCGCGAAATCGTTTCGTGATGCAGTTAGAACTTGATGACGTACATGGAGCGATCCCAGGTGTCGCCCAGGCCGACGACCTTTTCCTCGGCCATCTTCTTGATCTCCTCGTCGGTATAGCCGCATTCCTTCAGCACGACTTCGGTGTCGGCACCCTACGGTGGGAGCGACGACCGGGTCGGGAGCGCCGGCCTCGCGGAAGTAGACCGGGGTGCGCGGCATCTTGATGACCTCGCCGCTGGGCATCTCGACTTCCTTCATAAGGTTGCCGGTCAGCACCGCGGGATCGTCGGCGACTTCGCTGAACTTCAGGCAGATGTCGTTGGGGATGTCTTCCTCGGTGAGGATGTCGCTCCACTCTTGCACGGTCTTGGTAGCGAACAGCTCGTCCAGCATGGGGATGATCTCGTTCGACTTCGCCAGCGCGGTCATGTAGTCGGGGTACTTCGTCACCAGCTCGGGGTCGAGGCCCAGGCGCGCCACGAAGCGCGGCCAGTCCTTATGCCACTGCAGGCCGGCAACCATGATCCAGCGGTCGTCCGAGCCGCGGTACATGCAGGAGAACGGAAGGACGTTCTCGCGGCCCTTCGGCCACAGGTTGTTGTAGGGCTTCTGGCCGGAGAGGATGGGCACCATCGCGCTCATCATGCCGGAGCCGTACAGGCTGCACGACACCTGGTCGCCCAGGCCCGTGCGCAGGCGGTTGATGTACGCGGCCATGATGCCGATGGACAGGTACAGGCCCGTGGGGATGTCGCCCTGCGCCTGGTAGGGCATGTAGGGATGCGCGCCCTCGGGAACCACGTCGGTGGTGAGTCCCGTGCGCGTGGCGTAGGCGATCATGTCGAAGCCGCCGCGGCTGGCCAGCGGGCCCGTGCTGCCGTAGCCGGTGGTGTTGGCATAGATCAGCGCCGGGAACTTCGCATGCAGCGTATCCCAGTCGATGCCCAGCTTGACCATGTCCTTCTCGCGCATGTGGCAGATGAAGATGTCGGCCGTCTCCAGCAGCTTCCACAGCACGCCCATGCCCTCGGCCGTGCGCGTGTTCACCGCGATGTGGCGCTTATTGCCGTTGATGGCGTCGTACAGCGGGGCGTCGCCGTTGTAGATGTTCTGCGTCATGCCCGAGCCGCGGATGCCGTCGCCGGTCAGCGGTTCGATGCGAACGACGTCCGCACCGTATTCGGCCAGGATCTCGGCGGCCATCGGTGCCGCGACGAACGCGGACATGTCGACGACTTTGACGCCATCAAGAAGCTTCAAATCAGACATTGCTCGTTCCTTTCACTCGCTGCGGCCTCATGCGCGCAGCTGTTTCAAAATCATGTTTCGCGGAGCGCGGGGCTCCGCCGGGGCGGGGAGGTCGTTGCGGCCTTCCCGCCCTTTGCGGATGAGCCGCGTTTCCTACTTGCCCTGGAACGGACGCGTGGGACGCTTCTCCAGGAATGCCGACATCGCTTCCTTCTGATCCTCGGTGCTGTACAAGTGGGCGAACAAGGCCGATTCGAACAGCAGCGCGCGGTCGAGATCCATCTGCATGCCCTCGTTCACGGCCCACTTCACGTACTCGAGCGCCAGCGGCGGCTTCGCGGCCATCTCCTTGGCCATGTTCACGGCCGCTTCCAGCAGCTCCTCGGCCGGGAACACCATGTCCACCAGGCCCATGGCCAGCGCAGCCTCGCCCTTGTAGTGGTTGCCCGTCATCATGAGCAGCTTCGCACGGCTGGGGCCGATGAGGCGGGGCAGGCGCTGGGTGCCGCCAGAGCCCGGGATGACGCCCATGTTCACTTCGGTCAGGCCGATGCGTGCGCGCTCGGAAGCGAGGCGAATGTCGCACGCGAGCGCCATCTCGAAGCCGCCGCCCAGGCAGAAGCCGTTGATAGCGGCGATGACGGGAATGCGGCACTTCTCGATGCGGGTGTTCAGGCGGTTGCCCTCGATGCCGCCATGGTACGAGCCCACGACGTCCATCTGGATCTCGCCCTCGATGTCGCCACCGGCGCAGAAGGCCTTGCCGTCGCCGCCGGTCAGCACGATGACGCGGACCTCGGGATCCTCCTCGTACGCGTCGAACAGGTAGTACAGGTCGTCCATGACGTCCTGATTGATGGCGTTCAGCTTCTCATGCCGGTTCAGCGTGATGATGCCCACGCCGTCGCGCTTTTCGGCCAAGGTCGCCTTCAGCTCTCGTTCTGCCATAATGAAACTCCTTTCTTTAGTCTTCGCGATGCGACTCTTGCATCGCTTTCTCACGCTTTCGTTCCGGGTTCGCGTTCGGATAAGCTGGACACACGTTGCTCTATCAGTTCGCGTCTCCGGATTTTCCCCATTTCGTTGCGAGGCATGTCCTGTACGATTTCGTAGGTCTTCGGGCATTTGTATCCGCTCAGCTTGGTGTGGAGGAATTCTTTGAGACCATCCGTCGAAAATCTCGCTTTCCGCGCCTTCGATCTCGAGAATCGCATGCACCCTAAGACCCCATTGCTGGTCGGGAATGCCTATAACCACAGCGTCGGAGATGCCGGGATAGTCGAAAAGTGGCGTTCTCCACCTCGGCGGTGTACACGTTCTTCCCGCCGGTCACGATCATGTCCGAACGACGGTCGGAGATGTACAGGAAGCCTTCCTCGTCGAGCCAACCGAGGTCGCCGACGCTGAAGAACCCGTCTTCCTCGGATTTGATGGATTGCGGCCCCACGTACTTTGCGGAAAGCCCCATAGCCGGCTTGCCGAATATCTCGCCTACTTCGCCGCAGGGAAGCGCCCGACCCTCCTCGTCGCGTATCTGCAGCTCGCAACCGAAGGGGCCGTCCCACGCTGCCGCGGTGCTCCAGCCATTCTTCGCCGCGTATGAACGTGCTTGCGATCATCTCGGTCTCGCCGTACATCTCGTACACCTTCCGGGCGCCGATGCGCTCGATCCAGGCGAGCTTGACCTTGTCGGGGCAGGGGCCGCCGCTGTGGAACACGGCCTCCAGGCTTTCCAGGTTTCTGGTTTGGAAGGAAGGATGGCGCATCATCCTGTCCATCATCGTGGGAGCCAAGCCTATGAATTGAATCCCATGCTTTTCGATGAGCTCGAGCGCCTGTCCTTCATCGAAGCGTTCCATGAGGTACACGGTCTGCCCGAAGAACAGTCCGATGTACGTGGCATTGCTGTACAGGTTGTGAAACAGGGAACCGGGGATAAGCTGTTTCGACCAAGGGGTCTGCCCCGTCATCGCCGTCCAAGCCGACAGATCCATCTCGCAGTAGGCCGGCCTGACTTTTTGCACGACGAGCTTGGGTTTTCCCGACGACCCTCCCGTCGGGATAGCCCGCGAGGGCTCGCAGGCGAAGAACGGCAGGATCTCGGCTCCATGGGGGAACTCTCCTCGGATCCAGTTCCGCACGTCTTGCTGCGATATGCAATCCTCGTCGTCGCAATCCCATGTCGATATCAGCAGCTTGCGCTCGAACAGCGCGTGTATATGGTTGCGTTCTTCATCGGTTCCCTTGGGGGCACATGAATACGCAACACGCTCCCAGCTGCCAGGCGGCAAGCGTCGCAACGACGTTCTCGTAACCGTTGGGAAGGGCTATGACGACGTAATCTCCCTGTTGAACGTTTCGATCATTGAGATGGCAGGCGACCTTCTCGATCGCCTCGAACAGCTCTCGACGAGACAACGCCCGTTCCGATCCGTCGCGGGAGACATCGACGAGAGCCGTCTCGTCCCCCCACTTTTCGGCAAGCTGTTGAAGCTGTTTCGAAAAAGCAACCCTGTCAATCGGTATGCCGTCACATCGATCCATCGCGTTACTCACCTCCTTCTGCAGCAGCAAGCGCTGCCCGTTTCCTCATGTGCGTTGAACGGGGCGGACGCGAGGCTTTCGTCAGCCCGCCCCTTGCTCGTTCTGTCGTCTTACCGGTAGCGCTTGAGGATCTGCGGAGCGGTGTTGAACACCATGACCTGGTCGGAACCGCCGGCGATGCGGGCGCTGCGGATGTCGATGTAGTAACGGCCCACACGATGGTCGCCCACCACGCCGATACCTGCCAGCACCTGGATGGCGTCGTCAACCACTTCGCAGGTGGCCTTGGAGCAGTAGTACTTGGCCATGCCGGCGAGGATGCGCACGTCCTGGCCCTGATCGGCCTGCCAGCACAGCTTGTACAGCATGTTCATCATGTTCTCGATCTTGCAGGACATTTCCATGATCATCTCCTGCACCAGCTCGAAGCGACCGATCTGCTGGCCGAACTGCTCGCGCTGGTTGGCGTAGGCGCAGGCGTCCTCGAACGCATTGACCGCCGTGGCGATGACGCCGGACACGTTGGCGATGCGCTCGCGGGTGAAGTTCGCCATGGTCTGCATGAAGCCGTTGTGCTCGACGCCCAGGATAGCCGAGCGGGGCACGCGCACGTCGTTCAGGAACACCTCGCAGATGCTGGTGGGGGCGTTCTCGTGGCCCATCTTGGGAAGCTTGTTGATAGTCACGCCGGGGGTGTCGCGATCGACCAAGAACATCGTCGCACCGCGATGGACGTTGTCAACCGTCGGATCCTTTGCGATGACGATGATGGCCGGAGCTTCCATGCCGCAGGTGGTGTAGTGCTTGCCGCCGTTGATGACCGCGGTGTCGCCGTCCCACGCGTAGGACGTCTGCATGCCGGCAACGTCGGAGCCGGTGGAGGGCTCGGAGATGCCCAGGGCCAGCGGCGCGCCGCCCGCGATGTAGGGCTTCACGTACTTCTCGATCTGCTCGGGCGTGCCGAACTCGCACACGTCGTACATCGTGGGCATGCCCATGGAGTAGAACGCCGCAAGCGGGCCGCCGTAGCGGGAGATGGTGAAGTTGGCCAGGGCCACCGTCATGAGGTCGACGTCGGTGCCGCCCACTTCTTCAGGCAGGCCCAAGCCCGTGAAGCCGGCCTCGGCCATGGCCTTCCAAGCATCCCAGGGGAACTCTCCGTTGCGATAGCATTCGCGCTCCTTCTCGGCCGGCATCTCGCGCTCGAGAAGCTCCTTGATGCTTTCGATGAGCAGTTCCTGTTCCTCGGTCTTAGAGAAATCGATCATTTCTGTGCCTCCTTGGCGGTTGTTTTGCACGGATCGCGGATCACCGGTATCCGTGCGGTTGAAAACGGTACTTCATCGGATCGCCGTCGCAGCTGGCGATCCGCTTTTCCACTAACGGCGTCTCAGCTGTTACTCGGCCTTCTTCTTAGCGGCTGCGGCCTGGGCCATCAGCTTCTCCATGTTGTACTGATCCTTGTCCCATTGATCCTCTTCGGTCACGAGACCCTGCTCGCGCAGCTCGTCGATCTTCGCGTCGTCGAAACCGTATTCCTTGAGCACCTCTCGGGTGTACTCGCCCGGATAGCCGGAGGGACCGAACTCGGCCTCGCCCGACGAGAAGATGGCCGGAGCCTTGACGATGCCGATGTGCTTGCCGGAAGGATAATCTATGCCCTGGAAGAACCCGGCGTCCCAAGCCTGCTGGTCATCCTGCAGGTCGGCGAAATGCTGGCAGAGGTCGAACGGGATATCGGTGGTCATGAGCTTCTCGATGGCCTCGTCGCGCGTGACGTTGGCCAGCACCTCGGTGATGATCGGCGTGATCTCGGCAGAAGCGGCCAGCGCGGTCTGATAGTCGGGCCACTTGGCGATGAGGTCTTCGTCCATGCCGAAGGCATGCACGAACTCAGGCCAGGAATTGTGCCACTGCAGGCCCATCAGGGCGATGGCCTTCTCGTCGGAGCACATGTACGGACGGGCCAGGGGCAGCACGGAGTTCGGATCCGTGGGGTACTCGTCGCCGTAGGCGGCGGTCACGATGGGGACGCCCACGCTCCACATGCCGGCGTGCATGAGGGCCACGTTCACTTCCTGGCCCTTGCCGGTGCGCTGCTGCTCGATGTAGGCGGCCAGCACGGCCATGGCCAGATAGGTGCCCGTGGGGATGTCGCCGAAGCCGAAGTACGGGATCATCGGGTTGTCGCCCTTGATGGGGCAGTCCAAGTCGTAGCCTGCACGCGCGGCGTAGGAGGCCGCGTCGAACCCGCCGCGGGGAGCCCACTCGCCTTTGGTGCCGTAGCCGGAGGTATTGCCGCAGATGATCTTCGGATTGATCTTCGACAGGCTCTCGTAGTCCAGCCCCAGCTTCTTGGAATCCTTCGGTCGCAGATGCGAGAGGAACACGTCGCAGTCCTTCAGCATCTCTTTGAGGATGGCCAGCCCTTCGGGTTTGCGGGTGTCGAGCGTGATGCAGCGCTTGCAGGAGTTGATGGAGTCCCAACCGGCCTGGTCGCCGTTGTAGATATGGCGGGCAAGGCCGATGCCGCGGTTGCTGTCGCCGGTGGGAGGCTCGACCTTGATGACGTCGGCGCCCCATTCGCCCAGGATGCGTCCGCCCATCGGAGCCGCCATGAACGCGGCGATCTCGATGACCTTCATGCCTTCCAGAAGGTTTCAGAGCCATGCGTTTCCTCCTCTTTCAAAAGGACTGTAGTGTGACGGGCGGTCCGGTTGTTTCCGGTGCCCGCCGGCTGCAGGGGGCTCGTGCCCCCGCAGTGGAACCAAACGGGTGGCGCGCAGCGCATTCCGCGCAAAGCGCCGGGTGGCGCGTCTGATTTACGCCTTCGGCATCCACATGGCCTGAACCTTCTTGCCGGTCTTGAAGGCCATGATCATGGAGATCAGGCAGACGACGATGAAGCAGAAGATCATGATGAGGGCGGGCGTGAAGCTGCCCGTCGCATCGTAGATGAAGCCGTACGCCGGGATGAGGATCATGGAGCCGATGCCGGTGGCCATCATGACGATGCCGTAGATGGAGCCGAATTCCTTCTGGCCGAACAGCGTGCCCAGCACCAGCGGGCCGATGACGCCCAGCGTGGCGGACAGGCAGCCGTAGAAGAACAGCGAGCCGAAGAACATGTACAGGTTCGTGCGGAAGAAGATGAGGCCCAAGAGGGCGATGAAACCGCACGCGCACGCCACCATCGTGGCCTTGAGGGGGCCCAGCTTGTCGGAGATCGTGCCGAACACGACGGCGGCGATAGCCGTGCCGATCATGTACGCCGTCATAGCGAATCCGCTGGTCACAGTATCGAAACCAGCTTCGATAGCCAGGGTGGGAACGATGGAGGCGAACGCCAGCGTTCCGGTGAGCAGCACCATGAAGATGAAGAAGAACCAGAACGTCGGGGGTCTTCAGCGCTTGCTTGGACGTGAGGCCCGGCAGGTTCTTCGCGGCCTCGGCGGCGGCTTTCGGATCGGCGTTCTTGGCGGCTTCGATGTCGGCTTCGGTGGCGCCGAGGGGGCAGCTGCCCCTTCTGCTCGGGCGTGCGGAACCAGATGAGCACGGCCGGGATCACGATAACCAGCGCGAGCACGCCCAGCACGATATAGCCCATGCGCCAGCCGTTCGATGCGATGATGGAGGCGACGACCGGCGAGAGAACGGCGGAGCAGATGGCCACGAAGCTCATCATGATGCCCATGGCCAGGCCGTTCTTATCCTTGAACCAGCGGTTGATCATCATGGGACCCACCAGCTGCGTGGCGAACACCGAGCCGAACGCCATGATGCCGGCCAGCGCGTAGAAGCCCCACACCGCGTCGACCAGCGACAGCGCGGCGAAGCAGCCCGCCTGGATGGCGACGGCGACTACGGTGATGATGCGGATGTCGAACTTGTCGAGCAGGCGACCCGCGAACGGGCTCCAGAACATAGTGATCAATGCCGAGATGGACGACATCATTGCCACTTCGCCCACGCCGATGTGCATGTCGGCGCTGATAGGCTGGAAGAACAAGCCCATGCCGCTGTTGATGCCGCCACGGCACAGACCCATCATCAGCAGAACGCCGATGAGGACGAACCATGCGAAGTGGATGCCCCCTTCCTTTTTGGCTGTAGTGGTAGCCATGTTTACCTCCTGTGTGCGTTCGGTCGCAGGGACCGTCCGCGATTCAGTTACGATTCTTGCGGATCGATATCCACCGCAGACCGTGCTTCGCCCTGGCCGCTATGAGGCGGTCCTGGTGAAAACGATGTTCAGTGGAGTGACGCTGAGCCGTGCCCTCGACTTTCGCGTCGCCTTCCGGGAGGCGGGATGCGGAACCTAACTACCGATAGGAGATCGGAGGAAAATATGCGACCGCTTGCCGAACTCTTGCTGAGATCGGCTGGTGTTCGTATACTTTTGGCAACGATCTGGTGAGAAGGATCGGTTGTTAGGGGCATCCGGAGATCCTCCGGGAAGGTAGGACGTCAACGTCCTGCCTTCACCCCCTTTCTCTCCTTACTTCGGGCACAACGATACAAGGCAAGCGCGACCCGACGAAGGGCGCACTTCCCCCTGAGGGGCACCAACTTAGGAAAGGAAGATGAAGAGCTTGGTTGCCGAGGCGTCTCCGTAGTTTGCGGAGGAATACGCAACGCGGCGAGTATTCAAGAACGAGGCGAACAGCGCGGAAGTCTTCGGCAACGTGAAGCTGGAGAAGAAGCGCTTGAACTGGCGGGGGCAGACTTTGCGGTTCCAAGCCCATTTGCTCATGAGCATACCCATCTTCGCTTGGCGTAAGCGTGGGTTCCGCTTGATGTAGGATTTGACGTTCAGCTCAAACATCAACACCATGTCCTAACATTCCCCGTGAATTCGTCAAATTATGACGACTTCCAGTAGTTTAGACGGTAAAACATTTAATGTCAACCACGTTTAGCATGGTGAATCGACATCGGTGCTCGTTTGCTTCCTCTCGTTGTCGTAGCAGCTGTTTGACCGGGGATTTCATTAGATATCCGATAAAATATTTTCTGCTTCATTCGATAAGCAATCTGCTTGATTGGTAGCCGCCGCGGTACAATACCGCATCATGGAAGCGGCGAAGGAGAGGTTTGGAAAAGAAAGCCACCTTATTCGAGTACGTGTATCGTCAGCTTGTCAGCGACATCGAGCAGGGAGCGCTGCGCTATGGCGACGCGTTGCCGTCGCTGCACGACTTGTGCGATCGATTTCGGGTGGGCATCAGAACCATCCGCGACGTGCAGCGTGCTTTGAAGGCCGACGGGTACATTGTCGTGGAGGAGCGAAAGCGCGCTGTCGTGGCGTACCGTCCGGCCGATGACGCGGATGACGGTCGCATCCGTGCGCTGCTGGCGCGTCGCGAGGTGGTTGCCGATTGCTACAGAACCCTCGAACTGGTCATGGCCCCCGTTGTTCTACTTAGCCGCTCGATGCTGCTCTGACGAGGATCTTTTCGCTTTGGCTCAGGATGCGAAGCGCGTTGATCGCTCTGGCGTATCGGAAAGGGTGGCGCATATCGCACGCATCGATTGCTTTTGCACTGGCCTGGTGGCAAAAGGCAGGCAACCCGTTGTTCACGTCGTGCTTCGCAAGCTTGGAGCGCATCGGTCTGGTGCCGGTGGTTCCGGGGTTTCGAAAGCCCTTTTGCCTCGCGTGCGGTCGACGTCGACTGGGGGTTTGATGACGTGGATGTTCTCCTCTCTGCTTTTGCGCGATGCTGATGAGGTGCAGTATCGGTTCGGTTGCATGTATCGCGGCGTCGCGCAGCGCGTCGGGGCGTATTTCGACGCGCTCGAGAACGCATATGGCCCCCCGCCGTGGACATCGGATCGTTCGGGTACGCGTGGAATGCGAAGGCCGGGTTGGAATTCGTGCACGGACAAATAGCTCGCAATCTTGTGGAACGCATCGTTCTGGGGGGAATTCGTCGACGGCCAGCTGCTTCCTTCCATCGCCGAGCTGTCGGCGCAGTATGGAGTCTCCGCTTCCACGGTG
>ENA-OQHD01000541-OQHD01000541.1-human-gut-metagenome-genome-assembly--contig:-NODE-541-length-13336-cov-4.145961_pt1 | contig 13336 bp, 12 predicted proteins | sample MGYA00242560_ERZ504711 | MGnify/ENA primary metagenome ERZ504711 (study PRJEB26092, sample SAMD00036198) | human gut metagenome | host: Homo sapiens | study: EMG produced TPA metagenomics assembly of... | reverse complement strand
ACAGTGACAAACAGGGAGAACTGCTCAGAATCTATCAGCAGTACTTCATGGTTAGTAATGGTGCACAGTTCATATTGAAGGAATGTGAAGAAAAAGGATATGCACTGGAAGAACTCGATAAACATGTAGTGATCCAGATTAATGATACACATCCTTCTATGGTAATTCCGGAGTTGATCCGTCTTCTGACAGCAAGAGGAATCTCTATGGATAAAGCAATTGAGATTGTGACAAACACCTGTGCATATACCAACCATACCATCCTTGCAGAAGCACTGGAGAAATGGCCGGTTGATTATCTGGAGGCAGTTGTTCCACACTTAATGCCGATCATTCGTGAACTGGCGGCAAGAGTAGCGGCAAAATATAATAACAAAGATGTACAGATCATCGACGAGTGGAACCGCGTGCATATGGCGAGAATGGATATGCATTATGGATTCAGTGTTAACGGTGTTGCGGCACTGCATACAGAAATATTGAAAGACGTAGAATTAAAGCCGTTCTATGATATTTATCCGGAGAAATTCAATAATAAGACAAATGGTATCACATTTAGAAGATGGCTGATGCACTGTGATAAGAAACTGGTAGAATGGATGGATAAATATGGAGTCGGGGAATTCCGTAAAGATGCTTCAAAGCTGGAAGGACTTCTTGCACAGATTGACAATGAAGAAGCTCTGAACGCACTTCTGGATGTTAAACAGCAGAATAAGACTGCATTAAAAGAATATCTGGAAAAAGAATCCGGAGTAGTATTAAATGATAATGCAATCTTTGATATCCAGATCAAACGTCTTCACGAGTACAAGAGACAGCAGATGAACGTCCTGTATATTATTTACAAATATCTGGATATTAAAGCCGGAAATAAACCAAAGAGACCGATCACAATGATCTTCGGTGCCAAGGCAGCGCCTGCATACATTATTGCAAAAGACATCATTCATGTAATCCTGTGTCTGCAGGAACTGATCAAGAATGATCCGGAAGTGGCACCATATCTGCAGGTTGTAATGGTAGAGAACTACAACGTAACAATGGCAGAAAAACTGATTCCTGCATGTGAAGTATCTGAACAGATTTCACTGGCATCGAAGGAAGCAAGTGGAACAGGTAACATGAAGTTTATGTTGAACGGTGCAGTAACACTCGGAACAGAAGACGGTGCAAACGTAGAGATCCATCAGCTTGTCGGAGATGAGAATATCTATATCTTTGGTGAGAGCAGTGATCAGGTAATTGAGCACTATGCAAAATCAGACTATGTGGCAGCAGATTACTATATCAATGATGCAGATATCCGCAAGTGGGTAGATTTCATCATCAGCCCTGAGATGATGAGGATCGGTGATGTACGTACACTTCTTGAGATTCATGCAGAACTGATTCAGAAAGACTGGTTTATGACACTTTTGGATGTAAAGGATTATGTTCAGACAAAAGAAAGAGTATTTGCAGATTACGAAGACCGTATGTCATGGGCGAAGAAGATGATCGTGAACATTGCCAAAGCAGGATTCTTCTCATCAGACCGTACGATCGCAGAGTACAACAGAGATATCTGGCATGTGTAAAATGTAAGATTCTTTCAGAAGCTTCATTCAAATTAAAACAGAAGCAAAAAAGTAACAAAAAAGGATGCATGCACGTGCATCCCTTTTTTTGAGAGAATAATGAATGAGGCTTTTCTTTTACGATATGCCACTTCACTTCTATAATAACATATCTGATCTGAATGTACAGATATGTGAAGATTCCTTAACACCTTCTTAACGGTGCAGAGTCCGCAGCTTACATCTCATTTTCATCTTCACACATCCGGTAGCCGACACCGACCTCGGTGAATAAGAACTGTGGCTGGGATGGATTGCGTTCAATCTTCCGCCGGATATTCGCCATGTTTACGCGCAGGATACGATTGTTGCTATCCGTGAACGGTCCCCATACATTTTCCATGACAGAAGCATAGGTCATAACCTTTCCGGAGTTCTTTGAAAGATAGGCTACAATCTTGTATTCGACCGGAGTCAGATGTATTTCTTTCCCATCCAGAGTAACTATACGTTTTTCAAAATCCAGCATCAGTCCCTGACATTTGTATGGCCGGATAAAAAGAGGAGAATTGGAAGCCATACGGTTACTGTGACGCAGAGAAGTACGGATACGTGCCAGTAGTTCGGACGTACCGAAAGGTTTTGTAATGTAATCATCGGCACCGAGATCCAAAGCGGCAACTTTATCCTGTTCTCCGGCTCTTGCAGAGATTACGATGATCGGACAGCTTGTCCATTTCCGGACGGATGAAATGATGTCATTGCCATCCATATCCGGGAGACCGAGATCCAGGAGGATAAGATCCGGGCAGTGGGAGTTGATGATAGAAAGTCCGGATTGTCCGGTTTCGGAGGTGATGGTTTTGTAACCATTGGATCTTCAAAGTTTTTGCCATTAAAATCCAGTATGCTTTTTTTCATCTTCTATAATCAGAATGGAATAACTGTCAGTCATAATTAAATATCCCCTTTCGGTAGTGTGAATGAAAAATTCCGCACCATGTGCATGGTTATGAGCGGCAATCTGTCCGCCATGAGCCTGGACGATCGTATTACAGATGGAGAGGCCGATTCCCATACCACGGTGTGTATCCGATGTTTTGGGAACATGATATTCCCCGTTTTAATATCAGAGGAAGGGTCTGTTCATCAATTCCCTTTCCGTAATCAATGACATGGAATGTAATGGTATCAGATTCTTCTGATATTTGCAACTCAACCGGCCGGTTAGTTTCGGAATGGACAAAAGCATTTTCCATAAGGTTCATAAGCACCTGCTCAATCAGCAGAGGATCCATTGGAATGATCAGTATGTTATCGGGCGCAGTTACGTGAATCTCAATATCCGGAATCCGCTTTTTTATACGGGTGATCGCTTCAGCTACTACTTCTTCTACCAGTTCATCTCCTTTTCGGACTCTTCCGGTATCTCCCTGGATCCGGGTAATGGACAACAGATTTTCTACCATGTTCAAAAGCCAGTGTGAATCCTCGTTAATGGAGGAGACGAGATCTAACTTTTCCTGATCAGAAAGGGCTGCATAATTCTCAGTAAAAGAATCAGAAGATCCGATGATGGATGTAAGGGGTGTGCGCAGATCATGTGAAATAGCCCGCAGAAGATTGGCACGGATACGTTCTTTGTCGGCTTCATTGATCGCACGCTCCCGGTCAAGGATCATTTTATCCTGCTTTTTTAATCGTGTAGTCAGGGTAGAGACGATCATGGAGATGGTAAGAAGAAATACAAATGTTACAGGATATCCGCTGATTGCAAAACTTACTTTAAAATATGGGTAGGTAAAACACCAGTTGATAAATATCACGCAAAAAAAAGGCAGAAATAATTCCGAAAAAATAGCCGGTAGTGATCCTTGCGATTATGATCAGTGCAAGAATATAGATCAATGCGATATTGGCAGGGTCACTTTGCGTGATATGAAAAAAAGGAAAATGCCAGTATGGTTGCAATGGCCAGTATGATTATGGTAGATACGATATTGTGCCATAATGTCCTGGACTCAAGTGTAGTTGGCGGTGCGGTATGTTTCAAAAGGACTCCTTTCTGCAACTGTATGCGATATAAAATATAAGATATAATATGTTCATTGTACCATAAAAATACAAAACAGAAACATCAGAAAGAATATAATAAGTGGAAAACGTTATTAGAACTATGCTATACTGAAATTGTAATCAGAAATGAATGCTTTATAATATTGTATGAAATTTAATGCGTAAACTTTAAAAGTTTGTGCGTTAATGTGCTGAAAAATGTGATATTATGTGACGGGAAGCGTATAGATAAAAGGAGTAAACGGATGAAGCGTTATATGAGGCTAAGAGACAGGGACGGAATACCTATGTAATCTATTCATCAGGAAAAAGAAAACCTGAATCATTAAAAAAAGTAAAAACAGGAAACTGACAGGAGGAATCAATCATGCAATGTACAAGAAATGTAACAAATCATATCATCTGGGTAGGAGCAAATGACAGAAGATTAAATTTATTCGAGAATTTATTTCCGATTCCGAGAGGGGTATCTTATAATGCTTATCTAATTAAAGATGAGAAGAATACTCTGATGGATACTGTAGATGCATCTGCATCCAGGCAGTTTATCGAAAATGTGGCTTATGCATTAAACGGAGAAAGCTTAGATTATCTGGTTGTACAGCACATGGAACCAGATCACTGTGCCAATATCCAGAAAATCCTGGAATTATATCCGGAAGCAAAAGTAGTCGGAAATGCGAAGACCATGCAGATGATCGGACAGTTTTTCGATGTAGATCTGGAAGACAGGAAGATTGTAGTAAAAGAAGGAGATACACTGGAACTTGGAAGCCATACGCTTCATTTTGTAATGGCACCGATGGTACACTGGCCGGAGGTTATGGTCTCTTACGAAGCTTCGGAGAAGATACTGTTTTCTGCGGATGCATTCGGAACATTCGGGGCTCTGAACGGTAACCTGTTCAATGATGACGTGGACTTTGAAAAAGACTGGATCGATGATGCAAGAAGATATTTTACCAATATCGTCGGAAAATACGGTATGCAGGTACAGACACTTCTGAAGAAAGCAGCTGGGCTGGATATCCAGATGATTTGTTCGCTTCATGGACCGGTATGGAGAAGCAATCTGAATTATTTTATCGAGAAACATGACAAGTGGAGTAAGTATGAGCCGGAAGAGCAGGCAGTTGCCATTATCTATGGCTCGATTTACGGCAATACAGAGCAGGCAGCTGATGCGCTGGCAGCAAAGCTTGGTGCAAAAGGCGTGAAAATATTGCAGTTTACGATGCATCTGAAAAACAGATGTGTCGGAACTGATCGCAGAAATCTTCCGGGTAAGCCATCTGGTAATTGCATGCCCGACATACAATGGAGGTATCTACCCACCGATTGAAAATCTGCTTGCACATATGAAAGCACTGGCGGTGCAGAACAGAACAGTTGCGGTTATGGATAACGGAACCTGGGCTGCCACAGCAGGGAAGCAGATCGTAAAACAGTTAGAAGAGATGAAAAATATGACAGTACTCGATCAGAAGTTATCTGTTAAATCGACATTAAAAGCAGATCGGGAAGAAAACCTGGATGCATTTGCACAGCAGATTATTGATGCAATGTAAGAAGTCATGACACATAAAAGATGTATATCGAGTGGAGGTCAGTAGAATGAATAATTATACAAGAGAAGATATATTAAGAATGGTAGAAGAAGAGGATGTAGGATTTATCCGTCTGCAGTTTACCGACATTTTCGGAACCATGAAAAACATTGCAATTACCACAAGTCAGTTAGACAAAGCCCTGAATAATGAAATTATGTTTGACGGTTCGTCTATTGAAGGATTTGCAAGAGTGGAAGAGTCCGATATGTATCTGTATCCGAATCTGAATACATTTGAGATATTTCCGTGGAGACCGCAGCAGGGAAAGGTTGCAAGACTGATCTGTGATGTCTATAAACCGGATGGAACGCCATATGAAAGTGATCCGAGATATATTCTGAAAAAGGTCATGGCCGAAGCAAAAGAGATGGGGTATGAATTCAATGTGGGACCGGAGCTGGAGTTCTTTTTATTCCATACAGATGACGACGGACTTCCGACTACGCTTTCTCATGAAAGTGCCGGATACTTTGACCTTGGGCCTTTAGATCTGGGCGAGAATGCAAGACGTGATATGGTTCTGACGCTGGAGGATATGGGATTCGAGATCGAATCTTCACATCACGAGGCGGCACCGGCACAGCACGAAATAGATTTCCGTTATGATGAGGCGCTGACAACTGCAGATAATATTATGACATTCAAGCTGGTTGTAAAGACGATTGCCAAGCGTCATGGATTACATGCGACATTTATGCCAAAGCCGAAGTTCGGTATCAATGGTTCCGGCATGCATCTGAATATGTCGATCAGCAGGGATGGAATCAATGTATTCCAGGATGCGAAGGATGAGTATGGACTCAGTAAAGAAGCATATTGCTTTATCGGCGGAATCATGAAACATATGAAAGCGCTGACATTTATCACGAATCCAAGTATCAATTCCTACAAACGTCTGATTCCGGGATATGAGGCACCGGTATACATCGCATGGTCTGCAAAGAACCGTACACCATTGATCCGGATTCCGGGAAGCCGCGGAGAGTATACAAGAGTAGAACTTCGTAATCCGGATCCTTCAGCGAATCCTTATTTGGCGTTGGCGGTATGTCTTGCGGCGGGTCTTGACGGGATCAAACAGGGCTTGATGCCTCCGAAAGCAGTCAACCGCAATGTATATGAGATGACGGATGAAGAACGTAAGATCTTTGGAATTGAGAAACTGCCGGGAAGTCTGAGAGAGGCAGCAATAGAATTCCAGAAGGATACCTTTATCCAGGAGATATTAGGGGAGATCGTTTTCCCAAAAAATACATCGAAGCAAAGACCAGAGAGTATTATGAGTATAGAATTCAGATTACAGACTGGGAGCTTGGAAAAATATCTGCACTTACTGTAATACGAATTTTGCACTTAACAGAAACGCGCAAAAGAGTATCTGACAGGAGGTGGCAGAGTGACAGGGATTATTGTTGTATTCCCGAATAAAGATAATGCAACAAATATCAGAAATCTGCTTGCCAGGGGCGGTATGGATGTAATTGGCGTGTGTTCCACCGGTGCACAGGCTATGCACTATGCAGATACCGTGGATAACGGGATCGTGGTCTGCGGTTACCGCATGAAAGATATGATGTATACACAGCTGCGGGAATATTTACCGGATTCGTTTGAAATGCTCCTGATCGCATCGCAGGATAAATGGAGCAGCGGGGATGTAGAAGGAATTGTAGGGCTTTCTACCCCAATCAAGGTATACGACCTTATGAATACCATGAACATGATGCTTCAGTCCATGGACAGAAAACGAAAAAAACGGAAGAAAGAATCAAAGAATCGTGATCCAAAGCAGCAAGAGACGATCCGCAGGGCAAAGGAACTCCTGATGGAACGTAATAATATGTCTGAAGGAGAAGCACACCGCTATCTTCAGAAGAGCAGTATGGACAGTGGAACGAATATGGTAGAGACAGCAGAGATGGTACTGAGCATTATGGCAGAGTAAGGGATGAAAGAGTAAACATATTATAGAGAAAACGGATGCAGGAAAGGCAGGAAGAAAGAACAGATGAAATTTACAAAGATGCATGGACTTGGCAATGATTATGTCTACGTTAACTGTTTTGAAGAAAAGATTGATAATCCGCCGGCGGTGGCAAGATTCGTCAGTGACAGACATTTCGGTATTGGTTCTGACGGACTGATTATGATCAATCCGTCAAAAACAGCTGATTTCGAGATGGAGATGTACAATGCAGATGGTTCCCGAGGCGAGATGTGCGGCAACGGAATCCGTTGTGTGGCGAAATATGTCTATGATTACGGGCTGACCGATAAGACACAGATTTCCGTGGAAACACTTGGAGGAATAAAATATCTGGATCTTACCGTAGAAGACGGGAAAGTGTCATTGGTAAAAGTAGACATGGGAAAACCGGAACTTGAGGCTGATCTGATTCCAATCATATCAGAGCGGGAACAGGTGATCGACGAACCAATTGAGGTGGATGGGAAAGAGTACCATATGACAGGAGTATCTATGGGAAATCCGCATGCAGTTATCTATGTGGATGATGTAAAGGGACTGGATCTGGAAAAAATCGGACCAAAGTTCGAGAATCATGAAAGATTTCCGAAGCGTATCAATACAGAGTTTGTGCACTGTATCGACAGACAGACGGTAGAGATGCGTGTGTGGGAACGCGGCTCGGGTGAAACCCTTGCATGTGGAACCGGAGCATGTGCCGTAGCTGTCTCCAGTATATTAAATAACTTGACAGATACACAAGTTACAGTAAAATTATTAGGTGGAGACTTGCAGATCGAATGGGACAGAGAAAAGGATCGTGTATTTATGACAGGACCTGCAACAGTTGTATTCGACGGCGTGATAGACATTACAGAGATAAAGGAGTAAGAAGATGTTTAAAGTAAACCAGGATTATTTGAAGTTACCAGGAAGCTATCTGTTCTCAACAGTAGCAAGAAAACAGCGTGAATATCAGGCATCACATCCGGAAGCCGAGATCATTAAGCTGAGTATCGGCGATGTAACACAGCCTCTGGCACCTGCAATTGTTGAGGCTCTTCACGGGGCAGTTGACGAGATGGCACATGCAGAGACATTTCATGGATATGCACCGGATCTTGGATATGAGTTCTTAAGAAGCGCAATGGCGAAGAATGATTATCAGGCAAAAGGATGCGACATCAAAGCGGATGAGATCTTCATTTCCGACGGGGCAAAAGAAGACTGCGGTAATATTCAGGAGATTTTCTCGAAAGACAGCAAGATCGCTGTGTGCGACCCAGTATATCCGGTTTATGTAGATACAAACGTTATGGCAGGACGTACAGGTACATATGATGCCGCAGCAGGAACATGGAGCAATGTCATCTATATGCCTTGTACAAAAGAGACGAACTTTGCACCGGAGATTCCAAAAGAGACACCGGACATCATTTATCTGTGTTTCCCGAACAACCCAACAGGATCTACGGTAACAAAAGAACAGCTTCAGACATGGGTTGATTATGCAAATAAAACAGGCGCAGTGATCATCTATGATGCTGCTTACGAAGCATATATTTCAGAAAAAGAAGTGCCGCATTCTATTTATGAGTGCGAGGGCGCAAGAACATGTGCGATCGAGATCAGAAGTTTTTCTAAGAATGCTGGATTTACAGGAGTACGTCTGAGTGCAACAGTAATTCCAAAGATATCAAGTCAGGAGATGTTATGTTACATTCTCTGTGGGCAAGACGTCACAGGAACAAAGTTCAATGGAACTTCTTATATCATCCAGAAAGCAGGAGAGGCTGTATACTCTGATGCGGGAAAAGAACAGTTGAGTGCACAGGTTGCTTATTACATGAACAATGCCAAAGTAATCAAAGAAGGACTCAAAGATGCCGGATACAATGTATCAGGCGGTGTCAATGCACCATATATCTGGCTTGAGACGCCAAAGGGAATGACATCATGGGATTTCTTCGATTATCTGCTTGATAAGGCTAATGTAGTAGGTACTCCTGGATCGGGATTCGGACCAAGCGGAGAAGGATATTTCCGTCTGACTGCATTCGGAACCTATGAGAGTACTGTTGCAGCAATTGAGAGAATTAAGAAGATGTAATAAAAAACCGGCCGGTATTCCTATGCTGAAAAAACGCACGGGAATACCGGTTTTTTTCATCGCTATGTGTTTGGCATATGTGTTCCGCAGATGGCGTCACAACAAATGCAGAGAGATGCGGTCAGGATTTTTGGATATACTCTTATCTGTAGTTCTGTAATATGTTCGCGGATATCAGCTGATTGATGATTGTCTACCCAGATCAGTTCCAGAATAGGTCCATCAGGAACAAGACTATGACCATCTGCATAGTTGAGAAGTTCCGGAATATAAGTGATGTTCTGGCGGTAATCACCTGCATAGGTGAAGGTAAGATAAGTGCCGCCGCGGAGACAATACTCTCCCGAATTATCAATGATAAACACTCCAGAATAATTTTCATACTGTCCTTTCTTTATTTCTTCTAACGGAAGAAAAGATCCGATGTTATGGTTGCTGATAATATAAAGATTTTCTGTATTTTTATTCAACAACTGTTTTACCAGAAGATCCATTTCTTCGTCTGTGTGGTAGGGAATATGCAAGGTATGGCAATAACGGTCGGGAAACGTCTGCAGACGGATTTTAAGCAGTGCCTGGTCTTCCGCACCGGATAATGTCAGAAGCCGTTCTTCTACATTTTTCTGAAGACGGTTTAATTCCTGAATCTGCTGATGGATGACATCCAGTTCTTCTGTGAGCAGCTTACGCGTGTTCTCAACGCTTCGATTGTCCATGTATTCCCGGATTTTTTCCATAGGAAATCCCAGACGTCTCAGATCACGTATGATATTCAGACGCCACAGATCATCAAGCGTATAGAGCCGGTAATTATTTTTTCCGCGTTTTGGAGCCAGAAGTCCCAGCTTCTCATAATAGCGGAGAGAATCCGGTCCGATGTTGTATAGTTTGGATATTTCGTTGATCTTAAAAAACCTGTTTCATATATTCACCTGTTGAAAACAAAATTTACTGTTGATACATAATACTTGACCTTAGTATTATACCAGGGTTTAGACTATAAATGAAAGAAAAACCAGGTAAAAGAAATGAGGTTTTTAATATGAGACTCGAAGGAAAGTCTTTGAAGAGTGATTTTTTGCGTTTTATCATCCCGTCAATTATCGCCCAGTGGGTATTTCTCGCTTTATACCATGGTAGATGGTATCTTTGTGGCAAGAGGGGTATCGGAAGTGGCACTGACAGCGGTGAATATCTCCATGCCGTTTACAACAGGACTGTTTTCTGTCTCCATCCTGTTTGCAGTCGGAAATTCGACGATTGTGGCAATCTTTCTAGGACATGGGGGGGAAAAACAGAAGGCGAACGAAGTCTTTACGCAGAATGTGGTCTTATTATGTATCCTGTCGGTGTTGATTACAATACTGGTTATGATATTTTTGGATCCATTTGCAAGATTCCTTGGAGCAACGGATCATATTCTTCCATATGCGAGAACATATATTGGAACGATCGCACCATTTTCTGTAGTATATATCCTATCTTATTCATTTGAGACGCTGATCAAGACAGATGGCTATCCAAAGCTTGCGACAATCTATGTGACATCCGGGGCTGTGCTGAACTGTATTCTGGATTATATTCTGGTCATGGTGCTGCATAAAGGCGTCTGGGGTGCGGCATTTGCTACCGGGATCTCGCAGGCAGCAGTGATCCTCTTGTATCTGTGGCATTTTCTGGGACCGAAAGGAACAATAAGATTCTCGAAGTTCCATCTGATGCCATCGGAAATCGGGAGGCAGATCCGTAACGGCATGTCTTCCGGGATAACAGAATTCTCAAGTGGGATTATCATCTTCTTTTTTAACCAGGCAATCTTGAAATATATAGGAGAATATGCATTGGTAAGTTATACGATCATCTCATATGTAAATACGATCGTTGTCATGTCCATGGCAGGCATTGCGCAGGGAACCCAGCCACTGATCAGTTACTACTATGGAAAAAATCGAATCGGAAAAATATAAGAAGCTTCTGAAGTATGGAATGGTGGCAGCTGCGGCAGGTTCTGTGGCGGCTGTACTCATATGTTATGTTGGAGCAGAAAGTATTGTGGGATTGTTCTTAAAAGAGAGTGAAGCATCTCTGAGTATATATTCGGTGCGGGTGCTCCGCATCTTTATCCTGTCATTTCTGCTTGCGGGACTCAATGTGGTCCTGGGAGGATATTTTACCTCTGTGGAAAAGGCTGGATTCGCAACGATGATCTCACTTACCAGAAGTCTGATCGCACTGGTGATCAGTCTGGTATTTCTGACAGCTGTGTTTGGAGGAGAAGCTATCTGGTGGGCACCGCTGATTGCGGAGAGCTGCTGTCTGGTGTTATCAGCCGGGTTATATCAGTGGTACAGAAAAAAATTAATTTTTTTTCAAAAGTATCTATTGAACTTTTCCTTCTGCAAACGAGTATAATTAATATTCGCTGGACAACTTAAGGACAGCAGAGAAAAGTCTTATTGATGCGGATTGGTGTAATGGCAGCACAGCAGACTCTGACTCTGTTAGTAGAGGTTCGAGTCCTCTATCCGTAGTTCCTTGGCAGGGGCGCCGGATGCTTTTAGAAGGTGTCCGGTTACTTTTAAAAATTGTATATATCGGAGTGTGGCTCAGCTTGGTAGAGCGCTACGTTCGGGACGTAGAGGTCGCGTGTTCGAATCACGTCACTCCGATTTTACCCCATTTTATGGGGCTTTTTCACTTTTTTAGGTGTTGAAAAAGTTGGTTGGCTTTGGTTGGGATTATCCAGTGTGTGCCAGATTCTTAAATTTGGCATTTCGCTCTTGGATAATCTTTTTCTTTTCGGCAAGGTTTGAAGTGTCATAGGTATAATACTTCTCGTTGACCTCGGTAGTATGTCCTAACATACTTGCGACCACTGATTTTGGTGTGCCTTTAGCTTGTAAGTCGGAACTGGTTGTTTTCCGTAGCTTAGTGATACCACCACCGTTTAATTTGTTTTCCCGGCATAACCGTGTCATGCAGTCAGTTATGTTTCTTGCATGGGTATAACTTCCATTGCCATCCGTGAAAATCCATTCACATAAAATTCCATGTTCTTCTTGTACTCGCTTGATGCGTGCCAATAAGTGATTAATCTGTCCGTCAACCGGATAGGCTCTTGATTTCTTGGTTTTAGTCTTACCAACAGAAAATTCATTTTTTAACCGATTGTGTTTTGCAGATTTATTGATACTGATGCAGATATCATTGATATCAGACCATTTCAAGGTTGATAGCTCACTAACCCTCATACCCGTGTACATTGCTAATTCTATGGCATAAGGCGGCATATATAAAGGGTTCTCCCTATAATATCCATGCAAGGCTTTTAAGATAATAGCAAGTTCAGTATCGGTATAGTATTTATCGCAGTCAGATACTTCAATTTCTCCACAATGTTTTGTAAAGTCCTTAGGCTCAAGAAATTCCACTGGATTATCTGTGATAATTTTTTCCAATTCTTGCGTATCTAATCACGTTTTTATATAGCTGAAAACTTACGTGTGGTTTCTTTGCACAATTCAAGTCGCTTGATGGTTTCCAACATAAAAACTTTTATTGTGTTCTCATTAATCTGATTAATAGGCATCTCAGCAAAGTCTGTACCAACAAAGAAACGTTTGCAGTCAGTATTAAACTTATAGATTGAGTTATCGTCTAATTCTAAATCCTTAATACTTCGCCACATGTAATAGACTTCTAGGAAAGTAGGGCAAGTCTTTTCCTGCATTTTTTCGGGATTCCTCAATGACATAATACTCTATGATTTTACTATTCAACTTTTTCCTCGTTGACACTCTCAATCTGCTTTCCCTTTGGCGGTTCAACCCCCTCTTTTGGTAAATAGCTGTACCACTTACCATTTTTTCCTTGCCAGTAGTTATACATTTTTTTCGTGTAAATCAAGAACTTGTTTTTTCATTCATATCAACCTGTTCTTGTATATCCGTTAGCGAAAGTATACCAGTTTTTAATTCTTGATACAATATCTTTATTGAATCTGCTCTCGACATAA
>ENA-OQHD01000540-OQHD01000540.1-human-gut-metagenome-genome-assembly--contig:-NODE-540-length-13373-cov-3.710554_pt1 | contig 13373 bp, 16 predicted proteins | sample MGYA00242560_ERZ504711 | MGnify/ENA primary metagenome ERZ504711 (study PRJEB26092, sample SAMD00036198) | human gut metagenome | host: Homo sapiens | study: EMG produced TPA metagenomics assembly of... | reverse complement strand
AAAAAGCGATCAAAAAATGGACAGAACGTAGAATGAAAAAAAGAGCAAATTGAAGTAAAAATAGAGTGGTCTCGGTAGTTTTTCTGCGAGGTTTGTAAAATGTTGACAAAAGAATTTTTCGGGAGTACTATTCCATTAAATAAGAAGAAAAGGAGGGAGCAATACGGGAAATCTGGCAGACACTTTGATGGAAGAACTGAACTGTGAAACGGTGTTCACTCTTCCGATAGTAGGTGGGATTTCAGAATCAGTTGTTGTTACCTGGATTATTATGGCGGTGCTTGTTCTTGCATCGATCATCCTGGTAAGAAACCTGAAAGTAGAAATCCCGGAAAGGTGCAGCTTGCTCTGGAGGCCGGTATCGGCTGGGCAGAGGATTTCTTTGAGGGAATTTTAGGAAAAGAGAACAAGGGATATATACCGTATCTGATCACGGTACTTCTTTATCTGGCTTGTTCTAATACGCTTGCACCGTTATTTGGCTTTAAGCCGCCGACGAAAGATCTGAACGTAACGGCAGCACTTGCGATCATGAGTATGTGCCTGATCGAGTTTTCGGGCATTAAGAAGAATGGAATGAAGCACTGGGTAAAACATTTTGCTGAGCCTATTCCGATCGTAGCACCGATTATGATTTTGGAGATCGTCATCCGGCCATTGTCGCTTTGTATGCGATTATTTGGAAATATGCTGGCAGGATTTGTGGTAATGGAGCTTCTGAAAGCTGTAGTTCCACTGATTGTACCGATTCCGGTCAGTTTTTAATTTCGATATTTTCGATGGCCTTCTTCAGGCGTACGTATTTGTATTCCTGACATCTTTATTCATGATGGAAGAGATGGAGTAAATGTGATCCGCCTGGAGTATCAGACGGGGAAAATCCGGATCACGTGAACAATTTTTAATTAAGAAAAGGAGATTAAGATTATGTCAACACTTATTGCTATTGGAGCAGCTATTGCAGTATTTACAGGTATTGGAGCAGGTATTGGTATCGGACATGCTACAGGAAAGGCTGTAGAAGCGATCGCAAGACAGCCGGAAGCAGAAGGAAAGATCAGTAAGAACCTGATCCTTGGATGTGCACTTGCAGAGGCAACAGCTATTTACGGTTTCATCATCGGTATCCTGATCATCTTCTTCCTGAAATAAGAGCAGAAAAGAGATGGAGGCAGATAACAGGAAAGGCAGGTGTAAAAGGTGCTTTCAATAAATATGGGACTTGTTTGGACCATTATCAACCTTATTGTTCTCTTTCTTCTGTTGAGACATTTCCTGATCAATCCGGTAAGTAATATCATGGAGCAGCGTAGAAAGCTGATCGCAGATGGTCTTCAGAACGCACAGGATACGCAGGACGCAGCGAACCGGTTAAAAGCGGAATATGAGGAAGCACTGAGCGGAGCAAAGAAAGAATCCGCAGAGATTGTTGACAAAGCACGGATCGATGCCAGGGCAGAGTATGACCGCATTGTTGGTGAAGCCGGAGCGAAGGCGGGCAATATCATTGAGAATGCAAAAGAAAATGTGCGTATCGAGCGTGAACAGACAATGAAAGAGCTTCAGTCCCAGATCGCAGGACTTGCGATCGCTTCCGCAGAGAAGATCGTGGGTGACAAAGAGCAGAACATTTATGACCAGTTTTTTGGGAGAAGTAGGTGGGACAGATGAAGATACAGACAAGTAAAAGTCAGATTTACTGCCCTGTGGCAGCAGTCAGATATGCACGGGTGCTGTATGAAGTCAATGTCCCGGCAGAAGCTGTGCAGAAGACACGAGAGATCTTCAGCGAAGTACCGCAGCTTCACGATATTTTCGTGAACCCTACCATTGATCTTAAGAAAAAAATGACAGTGATAGATAAGGTATTTCCGGAGGAGATCAGAAATTTCCTTAAAGTGGTTTGCAAATATCAGCGAATGGATCTGATCGAGGATATTTTCGCCGCATATGACAGGTACTGCGATGAACAGAACCAGGTTCTGAATGCTGTCCTGACATGTACTGTACCTCCGAGTGAGGAACAGAAAAAAGGAATGGAGGCGTTCCTTTGCAAAAAGTATGGAGCTAAAAAAGCAAAGATTGAAGTATGCCAGGATCAGGCACTGCTTGGCGGTTTTATTCTCCGCGTTGGCAGTGATGAGTATGACTGGAGTATGAAAGGACGCCTGAACAGATTAGAACAAAGATTGACCTGGAGGTGAACAAGGTGAGTTCAATCAATTCAGATGAGATTATTTCTATCCTGAAAGAGGAGATAGAAAATTTTGATACACTGAGCAAGGACAGTGAAGTTGGTACTGTTGTTGCTGTAGGTGACGGAATCGCCACGATTTATGGGATTGATCACGCCATGTACGGGGAGATCGTTACCTTCGAGACAGGCCTGAAAGGAATGGTACAGGATATCCGTAAGAATGAAATCGGATGTATTCTTTTCGGAAGCGATACAGGCATCCGCGAAGGCACGAAGGTAGCCCGTACAGGAAAGAAAGCAGGCGTTCCGGTTGGAGACGCTTATGTAGGAAGAGTTGTAAATGCACTCGGTGAACCGATCGACGGAAAAGGTGAGATTGCATCAGACGATTACCGCCCGATCGAGAATGAAGCACCGGGAATCGTAGATCGTAAATCAGTCAGTGTCCCGATGGAAACCGGTATTCTTTCCATCGATGCAATGTTTCCGATCGGTCGTGGACAGCGTGAGCTGATCATTGGAGACCGTCAGACGGGAAAGACATCCATTGCTTTGGACACAATTCTGAATCAGAAAGGCAAAGATGTAATCTGTGTCTATGTTGCAATCGGACAGAAAGCATCGACAGTTGCCAAAGTTGTAAATACATTGCAGACGCATGGAGCGATGGATTATACGATTATCGTATCTTCCACAGCAAGCGACTGTGCCCACTTCAGTACATTGCACCATATGCAGGAACTGCTATGGCAGAGTACTTTATGCACAAGGGAAAAGATGCACTGATCATTTATGATGATCTTTCCAAGCACGCAGTTGCTTATCGTGCTTTATCCCTGTTGCTTGGACGTTCTCCGGGACGTGAGGCATATCCTGGAGACGTATTCTACCTGCATTCAAGACTTCTGGAGAGATCCAGCCGCCTGAGTGAGGAACTTGGAGGAGGTTCTATTACGGCACTTCCAATTATTGAAACGCAGGCAGGAGATGTATCTGCATACATCCCGACCAACGTAATTTCCATTACAGACGGACAGATCTTCCTGGAGAGCGGACTTTTCGCATCAGGAATGAGACCGGCGGTTAATGTCGGACTTTCTGTATCCCGTGTAGGTGGTGCGGCACAGACGAAAGCAATGAAAAAGGCATCAGGAAGTATCCGTATCGATCTTGCACAGTATCGTGAAATGGAAGTGTTTACGCAGTTCAGTTCTGATCTGGATGCGGCAACCAAGGAACAACTGGAATATGGAAGTGGTCTGATGGAACTTCTGAAGCAGCCATTATATCATCCGCTTTCACTGCATGAGAAGGTAATCACACTCTGTGCAGCAACGCATAAAGTACTTCTTGGAGTAGAAAAGACAAAGATCAAATCATTCCAGGCAGATATGCTTCGTTATTTTGATACAGAGCATCCGGAGATCGGTCAGGAGATCGAGGACAAGAAAGTATTGTCAGAGGAATTGATCACAAAGATCGTAGAGACGGCAAAGGAATTTAAGAAGAGCAGGTGTTAATATGGCAAATATCAGAGAGATACAGAGCAGGATCAACAGTGTCAAGGACACGATGAAGATTACCAATGCAATGTATATGATCTCTTCTTCAAAGCTGACGCAGGCAAGGAAAAAGCTGGCAGATACAGAGCCGTATTTCTATGCACTTCAGGGTGAGATCAGCCGTATTCTCCGTCATATGCCGGAACTGCATCACAGTTATTTCAATCAGAGAGAAGAGATCCCGGCAGAAGAACGAAAGATCGGATCGATCGTGATCACGGCGGATAAGGGTCTCGCCGGAGCTTACAACCATAACATTGTAAAGTTGGAAGAAGAAATCCTGGCGAAGCCGGGACAGCATAAGCTGTTCATTGTCGGAGAACTCGGAAGACATTATTTTGCCAAACGTGATGTAGAGATTGATACAAACTTTAAATATACAGTTCAGAGACCGACCATGCATCGTGCGAGGGACATTTCGGGAGTGATCCTGGAGCAGTTCCGCAACAGGGAGCTGGATGAGGTTTACGTGGTTTACACGAGAATGGAAAATTCGGTGCAGGCTGAAGCGGAAGTCATGAAACTGCTTCCTTTGGAGAGAAGTGATTTCGGTGAGATGAAGATGCCACTGAATATGTACCGTGAGGAAATCGAACTGAATCCATCACCGATGGCGGTCATGAACAGTATTGTACCAAGCTATATCAACGGTATGATCTATGGTTGTCTGGTAGAGGCATATGCAAGTGAACACAATGCACGTATGATGGCGATGAAATCGGCAACGGACAGTGCCCAGGAGCTGATCAAGGAACTGTCGATCCTCTATAACAGAGCAAGGCAGGCAGCCATTACGCAGGAGATCACGGAAGTCTGCAGTGGTGCGAGAGCACAGCAGAAGAAGAGTTAAGGTAACTGTTTAGGACAGATACAGAAAGCGAGATAGAGACATGAATAAAGGACGAATTGTACAGGTTATGGGACCTGTCGTTGACGTAGTATTTGAGAACGGCGACCTTCCTTTTATCAAAGATGCTCTTGAAGTTGAAAATAACGGAAAGAAATGCATCATGGAGGTTGCACAGCACCTCGGAAATAATGAGGTACGCTGCCTGATGCTTGCCGCCAGCGAAGGACTTTGCAAGGATATGGAAGTCACAGCGACCGGAGCGGGTATTCAGGTACCTGTCGGTGAGCAGACACTGGGCAGACTGTTCAATGTACTCGGTGAGACAATCGACAATGGCGAGCCGATCACTGATTCAAAAAAATGGGTCATCCACAGAGAGCCACCAACATTTGAAGAGCAAAGTCCGGTTGTAGAGATTCTTGAGACAGGAATCAAGGTTATCGACCTTCTTGCACCTTATGCAAAAGGTGGTAAGATCGGTCTGTTCGGTGGAGCCGGTGTAGGTAAGACTGTATTGATTCAGGAGCTGATCCGTAACATTGCCACGGAGCATGGCGGATATTCCATCTTTACAGGAGTCGGAGAGCGTTCCCGTGAGGGAAATGACCTCTGGACAGAAATGAAGGCATCAGGAGTACTGGATAAGACAGCACTGGTATTCGGACAGATGAATGAGCCACCTGGAGCACGTATGCGTGTCGCTGAGACAGGACTGACGATGGCAGAATATTTCCGTGATGAGCAGCATCAGAACGTGCTTCTCTTCATTGACAATATTTTCCGTTTTACACAGGCAGGATCTGAGGTATCCGCACTTCTTGGCCGTATGCCTTCAGCCGTTGGTTATCAGCCGACACTGGCTACCGAGATGGGTGAGCTTCAGGAGCGTATCGCATCAACAAAGAACGGTTCAGTTACATCCGTTCAGGCGGTCTATGTACCTGCCGATGACCTGACTGACCCGGCCCCGGCAACAACATTTGCCCACCTGGATGCAACAACTGTACTTTCCAGAAAGATCGTTGAGCAGGGAATTTATCCGGCAGTAGATCCGCTGGAGTCCAGTTCCCGTATTCTGGAAGCAGATGTAGTTGGAGAAGAACATTATGAGGTTGCAAATAAAGTAATCGCAATTCTTCAGAAATATAAAGAATTGCAGGATATCATTGCCATCCTTGGTATGGAAGAGTTATCAGATGAGGATAAGGCAACTGTTATGCGTGCAAGAAAGATTCAGAGATTCCTTTCTCAGCCGTTCTTTGTAGCGGAGACATTTACGGGAATCCCGGGAAAATATGTACCGCTGAAAGAAACGATCCGTGGATTCAAGATGATCATTGACGGAGAGATGGATGAATATCCGGAAAGTGCATTCTTTAATGTTGGAACGATCGACGATGTCATTGCAAAGGCAAAAGCTGAAGCAGAAGAGGCACAGGCATAATAACGGGGTGAGTGCATATGGATACATTTGGTCTTAAAATCATAGCGAGTGACGGAGTGTTCTATGCAGGAAGATGTCAGAAACTGACTATTCCGGCACCGGATGGTGAGAAAGGAATCCTTGCCCATCATGAGAATATGGTGATCGCGGTGACAGTCGGGATTGCCCGGATGAACGTTGACGGGACGGAATGGAAAGAGATTGCTGTAGGAACAGGATTTGCGGAGATTGTAAATAACCGTGTAACTCTGATCGTAGATACAGCGGAGAAGCCGGAAGATATTGATGTACGTCGTGCAAGAGAGCAGAAAGAGCGGGCAGAAGAACAGCTTCGTCAGAAGCAGAGTATTCAGCAGTATTATCATACGCAGGCTTCGCTGGCAAGAGCAATGAACCGACTGCGTCTGTCGCAGGATGAAAAAATGGAACTTGTAAGCAAAGTGAAAATATAAGATTATATTTCTTAATGGAAGAGATGTGCATGGAAGGACAAAGGTCTGCAATGTACATCTCTTTTGTCGTACAAACCCAGGCAGGTGTCAGCCTGCCTGGGATCCCTTTTTTGTGATAAAGGAATCTTTTTTATTGCGTTTTCGTATGGATTATACTACAATTAATTATGTCTGAGTATGGGTCAGAAGAACCATAGTAATAGAGACAAGGGGAGATATTTGTATGAGTGATAGAGATAATCCGCGTTCTCTCGTAGAGATTATGAATGATGTACTGAGTACGGTACGTGAACATTATGACTCCGAGTATGTATATTATATTGAAAAAGAATATGAAGATATTGATGTGATTTATGAGTGGTGTGCCAAGCATGTGCCATGGCAGAGGGATAAGATCAAGATGCTGCCGAAGGATCAACGGCCACGCTGGATGGAACAGGAGATTACGGACACCACGGAGGACAGCTACAGTGTCTTCAGGAGACTGGATGAGAATACTGTGGCAATTCTTGCAGCAGTAGGGGTTCACCGTGGAGGATGCGAAGTGGATCTGCTGCGGAGCGTTCTGGCGTATCTTCCGGAGGCCATTACTTTACAGAAGCTTCAGAAGCAGCAGGAGTATCTGAGTTATCATGACAAGCTTACGGGACTATACAATAGAAACAGTTTTGTTTCTTATACAACGGATATAAATCCCGATGAGTTAAATTCATTAGGTGCAGTATCGGTAGATATTAACGGTCTTAAGAATTTTAATAAGGAATTTGGAAGAGATTACGGAGATGAAGTAGTGATCCGTGTCGGGAAGTGCTGGAAGAGTATTTCCATACTGCAAATGTATATCGTATGACCGGGGATGAGTACCTGGTTCTGGTGGAAAATATCACATACGAAGAGTTTATGAAGCAGGTACACGGCACGTATACGAAGCTGGATAATATCAGTCTCGGACTTGCTTCTCTTGGCTGTGCATGGGAGAAGATCGACATTGATGTGGATGCACTGGTTTTAAGTGCCGAGAACATGATGCGTGAAGAGAAGAAAAAGTATTATAAGAATCTGCGGAAGGGTCATCATGAACCGATCATCAAGCAGGATCTTCTGGAGGATATTGAGGAAGGCAGATTTATCGTATGTCTTGTTCCGAAGATTGATGTGGCGACCGGCAATGTGGCAGGAGCAGAGGCAGTCGTACGCTACCACCACAAGGATCTTGGAATCATGGAACCGGGAAGATATATTAATCTTCTGGAAGAGACAAGACTGTCCCATTATCTGGATCTGTATGTTTTTGAGGAGGTCTGCAAGACCCTGCACAGATGGGAGCTGGACAATCTCCCGATGATTCCGGTTTCTGTCAATTTTGCAGGCACGACATTAAGACAGGACAATCTAATCGAAGAGATGGAGAAGCTTATAGATCGGTATCGTGTCCGTTGTGAATATCTCGAAGTAGAGGTATCCGAATCTTATGCCGACATGAATCAGGAGATGCTGGCAGAGACCAGCAGTAAGATCCGGAAGGCGAATGTCCGGGTGATCCTGGATCATTTCGGGTCAAAAAAGTTCCAGCTTTTCCATTCTTTCACTGATGGAATTTGATGGATTGAAGCTGGATAAAAGTGTGATTTCAAATTTAGTCGGAAACCGGAGAAGCAGGCTTGTTGCAAAAGCGGTGATCGATATCTGCCGTCAGCTTGGTGCCGTGGTCATGGCATCCGGTGTGGAGACGCAGGATCAGGTGAATGTACTGGAAGAACTGGGATGTGATTATGCACAGGGATCATTCTTTAATAAGGCGATTACGATCGAGACATTTGAAGTAAGATATTTAAAAGAGTAGAGAAATGAAAAATGAGAGTTTCAGACGATCTTTTTCGATGTTGTGTGCGGCAGTGGGATTGATAGTCCTGATGGGAATTGCAGTGGCAGGGCAGATGGAAAGCACGGAACAGCAGAATCAGAAACTCCTTTCTGAAAATCAGAAGCTGACAGAAGAGAACGAAAGACTTGAAAAAGATTTAAATAACTGGAAGATTGTAAAAGAAATAAAAGAAGCACCCGCAGTCCGGCTGAAGGAAGATTCAGAGAACTGGATGCTTGCACTTGTAAATGAAGAGTATCCGCTGGCGAAAGACTATACACCGGCATCTCTGACAAAGCTGGATGAGAAGTGCTCAGTGGATACAAGAATTTACGGAGAGCTGGAGCAGATGATCGCAGATGCGAGACAGGCGGGGCTGAATTTATATGTGACATCAGCATACCGGTCTTATGATCGCCAGCGGGAAGTGTTTGATACGACAATGAAAGACTGGATCAGTAAAGGATACAGTCCACTGGATGCTTATGATGAGACGAAGAAATCTGTGGCAGTTCCGGGTACCAGTGAACATGCGACAGGACTTGCGGTGGACATTATTTCCGGACAGTATACCGGATTGGATGATAAGCAGGGAGATACAGCCGAGCAGGAATGGCTGATGGCACATTGTCAGGAATATGGATTTATTCTGCGGTTTCCAAAAGATAAATCCAATGTAACGGGGATTGTTTATGAACCGTGGCATTATCGATATGTAGGAAAAGAAGCGGCCCAAAAAGATAACTGAGCAGGGGATCACCTTGGAAGAATATCTTCAGGCTGATTGATGGATAAACAGGGGGCAGGCGAAAATAAGACTGTCGATACCAATGGGAAATAAAAGACTGAGGAGTATAAGAGGAGTACATAAGGAGGAGCAAAATGGAAGACTTAACATTTGGTGAACAGGTCAAGATTATTCTTGGAAGAAAAGGAATGACGATCAAAGAACTGGCAGAGACGATCGAAAAAGAGACAGGAAAGAAGATGTCCCGTCAGAATCTGACGCAGCGGCTTGGAAGAGATAATTTTCCAGGAGCAGGATATGAGAATGATCGCACAGATTCTGGGATGTCAGTTTCATTTAAGTATTATGGTAGCTGAAGGAGAGAGCGAAGAGACGCAGGGCGAAACTGTTGTAAGATATGAGCAGAAACCAAAGGCTCATAAGAAGCACATTTCCGATGAGGGAGTGCCGGAACAGTTAGAACTGGATCTGTTCTTTGATAAAGATCCGGATGAAGCAGAGCCGACAGAATCAACAGAGGCAGAAGAGACAACTGTGGCACAGGAAGTTGCGTCAGAGCCGGAAGAATCAGAAGAGGCAGTTATGGTTCAGGAAGTTGCGTCAGAGCCGGAAGAATCAGAAGAGGCAGTTATGGTTCAGGAAGTTGCGTCAGAGCCGGAAGAATCAGAAGAGGCAGTTATGGCTCAGGAGATTCCAGCAGAACCTGTAGAGGAAGAGACAGCAGATACAGAGGAAGCCCCGGTTTATGAGGAAGAGACGGCATATTCTCCAGAGGAAGAAGCTCCGGTATATTCAGCGGCAGAAGAGTCAGCTTATTCAACAGACGCAGAGCAGGTTTCAGCTTATTCAACAGATGCGGAGTCTGATTCAGACTATGAAACAGAACAGATTTATGCAGACAGAACACCTGCAATCCAGGTGGAGCCGCTGCATCCTGAAACAATGGGTGAGGATGAGCGTGATATGACAATCGGCGAGTTGTATGATATCCATAAGGAACTTTCAGATCTGGAAGAAAATGTAAGGGCAGGAGAGCCGGTCGAAGAAATCAAGAAAGAACTGGAGAAGCCTAAGAAAGAAAAATTCAGAGGATTGAATTTCTTTTCAAGAAAGAAAAAGGCAGTGGAAGAAGAGCCTGCACCGGTAGAAGCAACTCAGACTTATGCAGAAGAGGAAAAAGAACCGTATCGTGCAGAGGAAAATAATGCTGCAGATGAAGGATACAGTTCCTATGAAGAGCAGGAAGAATACGGACAGCCGGAATATGCATCTGAAGGATATCAGGAGGCAGCATATGAAAATACCGGATATGAGCAGAATGATGCCGGATATGAGCCGGAATATGAACAGGGCGATGCCGAATATCAGCAGGGAGAGGCTGAGTTCCAGCCGGTGATCCCGCATGCTGATGAAGAGGAAGACCGTGAGCTTGGAGATGTGAATCCATATACCGGAAAAGAATATCAGTCCAACAGTGTGCGTATGCATCCGACAAGGATCGGATATGTTCAGGTTTACGACAGAACGATTCATAAATGGACAGATATGACGGAATGGGCATTCCTCGGATACCAGGAGCGGAAGAAAGTGCTGCTTGGAAAGGCATACGAGCCACCGATTTATTTAGACTAAAATCAGGCCGGGGAGATACAGGATATGGAATGGAGTACATTATTATCACCGCGAAGAGAGCGGGAAAGCAGTGAAAATTACAGGTCCAGTGATCTGCGGAGTGAATTTGAAAAACGATTACCACCGGATCATAGGAAGTGCGTCTTTTCGCAGACTTCAGGATAAGACGCAGGTATTTCCACTGGATAAAAGTGATTTTATAAGGACAAGACTGACACATTCGCTGGAAGTATCTTCTCTTGGAAAGTCATTGGGACAGAATATTGGAGAGAGTATTTTAAAATATAAAAAAGACAGTGGATTTACCCCGCAGATGAAGGAAGATATCTCGCATATCCTTCAGTGTGCGGGACTGATCCATGATATAGGGAATCCACCGTTCGGCCATTTTGGAGAATCTGCCATCCGGGAGTGGTTTATACGAAATCTGCCGGAACTGAAGTTTGAAGGTGAAAGAGTAGAAGATCTTCTGACAGAACAGATGAAGCAGGATTTCTATCATTTTGAAGGAAATGCACAGGCACTGAGGCTTGTATCAAAGCTGCACTATCTGGTTGACGAACATGGAATGAATCTGACCTATGCGTTACTGAATACCATGATCAAATATCCTGTTCCATCCACCGGGATCGATAAAGAGAGTGGAAATATCAAGGACGAAAAAGATGGGATATTATCTTGCAGATGAAGAATTGTTCCACAGGATCACGAAAGCGACAGGAGCGGGAAATAACCGTCATCCGCTGACATATATTTTGGAGGCGGCAGACGATATCGCTTATAAGACGGCAGATATTGAGGATGCTTTTGTGAAAGGATTTATTTCGTATCATCAGCTTGAGAGTGAGCTTGCAGTGCTGGAAAAGGAAACGGAAGATTCTCCGTTCAAACCGGCGACAAAACTCCGGAAGTTATATCAGAGGGGTGTGGAGAAGCAGGTCAGCAGTCCTGAAGCATATGCAGTGAAGAACTGGATCATCAGTGTGCAGGGATTTGTACTAAATTGTGTGACCTATGGATTTACTTCTAATTATGAAGCTATTATGGCCGGAACATTCGGACAGGATCTTTTTTGATGGGACATTTGCAGAAAAGCTGATGAATCTGCTCGGAGATCTTGCTTACCGGAAAGTTTTTTGCATCCAGACAGATTTATAAAATGGAGCTTGCAGAATATACGATCCTGGATTTCCTGATGAACCGTCTTGTAAGTTCTGTGTTGTATTACAATACGGACAGCGAACAGGATTCACTGGACAGCCGTATGGTATCCTTTATTTCTGATAATTATAAGACCGCCTACAGGCTGCAGTCACAGGGCAAAAAGCAGGACAGAGAAATTATATCTCCGCCTGCTTCTGGTGACAGATTATGTCTGCGGAATGACAGACAGCTATGCAAAGCGTCTGTATCAGGAAATGAACGGGATTATTTAGTGGCGAGATACCGGCACCAGTGTCCGAAAAGTGCATCGTTGTTCCGCTCATCATCTCCCAGTTCAAGAACGGATACATAAGAACTGGTAAATTGAGGAAAACCGAACAGATCCGCAGCACGAGCCTCACGGGCATCATCAAATGCCGGGAACGCCAAGCCATATATGACCATCTTCTTCGACCAGAAGGAGGTGGTTATAATTATAATAACCATGTGAAAAGAAAACTATTGTTGGCAAGTGACCAGAATTTCCTCGGGAGTGTGGATAACTCTGCCCGCGTGATCTTGCGTGCTGTAACAGAGGATGTGGTATGTTTCGTGTCATCGGAATCAGAAACTGGGGCGGCATTCTTGGTTCCGGCTGTAGCTGTAGTAGCAAGATGGACAGAATCACCGGGATCAACAGATCTGACTGTCTTTGTGGAAGTAACAGGCTGAGTCCCGGCAGACTCCGCAGAATCAATGTCAGATTTCACGGACTCAGTCGTAGGAGCGGAAGTGACAGTTTCAGAACTGGTCTCCGCAGTTTCAGATACAGTAGTTTCGACTGTCTTGTTTCCCTCCGGTTTGATTTCTGCGGCATGAACGGAGACTTCTTCAGGTGACGGAGACGATTCCACAGGAGAAACTTCTTCAGGTGACGGAGACGGTTCCACAGGAGAAACTTCTTCAGGTGACGGAGGCGATTCCACAGGAGAAACTTCTTCAGGTGGCCGGGACAGTTCTTCGGCAGAAATCAGTGAAAAACCCGAACAGGAAGTGCATTAACTGAGGCAGCCCAGAAGAGTGGTTCTGCTTTCCCTTCCGGCAAAGAAGAAAGCCTTCAAGTTCGAAAAGATTTCCCGCAGGAAATAATGACTCAGATATAGATAACCGGGTCGCAATACTTCCACCGGAATAGTTCAGGATTGCACAGGGAGCATGGATGAGATCCTTATCTTTGTTATAAAATCCATGGAGTTCCAGTGCCGTTCCGGGAGAGAGTGGCAGACTTTTCAGATGAAGTGTCATCATACAGGAGCGGTACTGATGGGAAATCTGTAAAAATTCCAAGATTCCTTTTTGCGCTGCCCGGTTTCATATTCATAGAGATAATAAATACCCTGGTTCATAAAATTACCTTTCATCTTGTCTTTTTCGTATAATGTATTCAAAAGGGAGCAGAAAAAACGAACAGAGAAATAAAA
>ENA-OQHD01000539-OQHD01000539.1-human-gut-metagenome-genome-assembly--contig:-NODE-539-length-13375-cov-3.279363_pt1 | contig 13375 bp, 16 predicted proteins | sample MGYA00242560_ERZ504711 | MGnify/ENA primary metagenome ERZ504711 (study PRJEB26092, sample SAMD00036198) | human gut metagenome | host: Homo sapiens | study: EMG produced TPA metagenomics assembly of... | reverse complement strand
CCAAGAGCGAGATATTCGGAAGAGGAAGTTGCAATAGGATAAGAAAAGGGAGAAAATAAGGAGAATGAAAAAGAAATTAGAAACAGCATATGGGGTCATTGGTCTGGGGGCGCTTTGGAGAAGCTTTGGCAATGATCTTGCAAAATCGGGAAATGAAGTAATCGTAGTGGATAAAGATGAGAAAAAAAGTAAAAGAGATGCGCCAGTATACAGATTGTGCTTTTGTAACGGATGATCTTAGTGCAGATACAAAGATAGGTGCGGAAGTCGTATATCCAGAGCGGGATATGGCACTCCGACTAGGGAAAAAGCTATTGTCCAATAATTTTCTTGATTATGTTTCTTTATGTAATCAGGTTGAGATTCGTCAGATACAGGTTCCGGATCGGTTGATTGGTAAAACCATAGAAGAGACAGAGATTCGTCAGAAATATCGACTAAACATTATTGCAATTGAAGATGGAGATGAGACAGATATTGAAGTGATGCCAGATTATCGTTTGTGTCAGGGAGATATCATTGTGGTCATCGGAAAAGTAGATAACATTGATGTTTTTGCAAATGAGATTTAGATGCCGGAGGGAAAGATTATGGAAATGACATTTATAAATTTCTGGCAGGAGATCGTGAGAAATCCGATGCTGTTTATCACAGTTTTACTTACATTGGGAGTTATTTTTGTAAATGGCTGGACAGATGCACCGAATGCGATCGCCACTTGTGTAGCTACCAGATGCATGCCTGTGCGTGCCGCAATCATGATGAGTGCGGTGTTCAACTTCCTCGGTGTCTTTGTGATGACACAGATCAATAGTTCTGTTGCATCTACAATCAGTAGCATGGTGGACTTTTGGGGATCACACAAACGAAGCTTTGATTGCGCTGTGCGCAGCATTGTTATCCATTGTAATCTACAGTACAGCAGCCTCGATTTTTCGGAATACCGACAAGTGAGAGCCACAGCCTGATTGCAGGATTGTCAGGAGCGGCAATCGCCATTCAGCATGGAGTGAGCGGAATTAATTTTGATGAATGGAAAAAAGTGTTGTACGGACTTGTGTTGAGTTTGGTTTTGGGATTTGTAACAGGATGGGCAGTGTGCAAATTGCTTACTGTTTTGTGCAGGGCAATGGATCGCCGAAAAACAAACCGCTTTTTCGGAGGGGCACAGATTGCCGGTGCGGCAGCTATGAGTTTTATGCATGGTGCACAGGATGGACAGAAGTTCATAGGTGTTTTGTTTTTAGGGATTGCATTTGCGGGAGGACATAATTCTGTAAATGGTATGGAAATTCCGGTGTGGCTGATGCTTTTGTGCAGTATTGTTATGGGTGTGGGAACCAGTGTAGGAGGAGAGAAGATTATCAAATCCGTAGGAATGAATATGGTAAAACTGGAACGTTATCAGGGATTTTCTGCTGACCTTGCGGGAGCAATCTGTCTGCTGTATTCGAGCCTGATGGGAGTTCCGGTTTCGACAACGCACACAAAGACAAGTGCGATTATGGGAGTAGGGGCAGTAAAAAGACTTTCGGCTATTAATTTTTTCGGTTGTAAAAGGATATGATGCTAACCTGGATCTTTACATTTCCAGGCTGTGGATTAATCAGTTTTTGTATGGCAAAAATATTTATGTACATGTTTGGATAAAAGGAGGAAGATAGCAATGTCCAAAAAAACAGGATGATTATTACTTTGACAATTTTATTAAATGTGCGGAATACGCATGCAAAGAAGCATATTTATTGGGAAACTAATTTATCAATCGCAAGACTGGTAAAAAGCAAATTAAATAGCGTATTTAAGCGGTTTCTGCCTATTTTGACAAGTGTTATGAACTACTGTAAAATCTCACAAAATATCGTGCTATTTTGGGTACAGATTGGGTAGGGTATTGGGTAAAGAAATTTACCCAACCTCTTAACGAGGAATTTACTTGTTGTTTAAAAATAGAAAGGGAACGCTGTGAGTGTTGAGGGTGTATTGCATTTTGCAATATGCCCTCAAATTTTTTAAAAAAATAATGTTAAAGATTGGGGAATATGCTAGAATAAGAGAAATAAACAAATTGATTAGAAACCAATCGAAGTTGGCGTAAACGATAAAGCAGCTTATAGATTGCTGATAAACTGCCCTATCGTTTGCACCAATTTCGATTTTTCTATAGTGAACAAAGTCGTGTCCGGATAGCCGGAATATATGGAGTTTCAATTCTTTTCCTCTTGTAGAAAAAAAACTGTTTTGATTAAAATATTATATCAGATTTCTTTATAGAAAAAGATATTTTCCCACAACAAACAGACCTCATTTCTGAGGCTTCGTAAAAATATTTAATTATTGGGTTTTAAATCCGTAAAGGTATCCGTTGTTGGGGGTTTCCGAGATGTCCTCCACAGCATTTACAAACAGAAACCTTGATTCCATAAAGTGTTTCCAATATTTGAGCTGTTTCCATATTTTTCAACCGAGACAGATATTGCCTGCAGCCAAGAAGATTTCTACATAGTGTAAGATGCTTGGTTTTACTTCGGGTACACAGCAGACCATAATGTCTGATTCGGACAAAGCGTTTGGGTGGCACATGCATAAGGAATCTGCGGATAAATTCAACTCCGGGAATAGTCAGTGCTTTCCATTTACCAGCTTCACGGTAGTCCTTCACATAGTATGTGACAGTGTTTTCATCCATGCGGATAATACGGCGATTACTGATAGCAATTCTGTGTATGTACTTACCAAGGTAATGAATAACAGACTGTGCACCGTTAAAGGCTTTCTTACAGTGTGGAATCCAGTCTTTTTCATAGCAGATATTTATCAGCTCTTTGAAGGCATAGTGATTTCGGTATTTTTCACTGCTTCCGTGAAAGTGAAGTTTTTATTTTTCCATAAAGTTTTCAGTTCATCCAGATATTTTCCACGGAAAAGTTGGATAATACTTTAACAGGAAAAAAGAACTCTTCACCTTTAGCTGGTGCCGATTAAGGAAACTCAAAAAATAATACGGCAGACGGCTAAACGGGCAAGGGTTTAAGGCAACATGCACGAAAAGGGACACTGCTTTTTACGGTGTCCCATTTTTCGCGCCCATTTTTCGGGCAGCCGTTCCCAGGAAAGGGGGCGAAAACATGGCCGAGCCGGGCGCATTGGAATACTTCTATGGCACCGAGGCAGAGCAATATACCTTTTACCGGATTCCCAAGGTGTTGTTCACCGACCCCGGTTTCAAACAGACAACTGGCGACGCGAAAATTCTATATGGCTTGATGTTGGACCGTATGGGGCTTTCCATACGCAACGGCTGGCTGGACGAACAAAACCGGGTGTTCATCTACTTCACCCTGGAGGAAGCGATGGGCGCGATGGGCTGCGGCCACAACAAAGCGGTAGCCCTTTTTACCGAACTGGACAAGGTGGGTCTGATTGAGCGTAAGAAGCAGGGCCAGGGCCGCCCCACCAAAATCTATGTCAAAAACTTCATTCGGAGGGAGGAAGTCAAGACTTCCGAAAAGCGGAAGTCTGCACTTCCGGAAACGGGAAGTCTTGACTTCCTAAAATCGGAGACAATCAATACTGATAAGAATTATACTGAATCGAATGATACCGATCCATCTATCTATCCGGCAGCAAGGCTAACGGAAGATAAACCACCTGCGGCGGCTGATAGGATTGATACGATACGGATTTATCGGGAGATTTTGAAAGAGAACATTGAGTACGACCATCTTTGTGAGCGTGTGGGCTATGACCGGGATATGTTAGATGAAATGCTTGAAATTCTGGTAGACACAGTTTGCTCCACCAGAAAGCAGATCCGCATTGGCGGCCAGGACTATCCCAACGAGGTGGTCAAAAGCAGGCTCTTAAAGCTGGATTCCAGCCACATAGAGTATGTGATGGACAGCCTGCACCAAAACACAACAAAGGTTCGGAATATCCGGGCCTATCTCCTGACGGCGCTCTATAATGCGCCTACCACAATCAGCAGCTACTACACCGCACTGGTCAACCACGACCTGTACGGTAGCGGGTAACTGCTTTTTTGCATAATCAAATAAGGGCGGCAAGCCGGTCTTATCCGGTTTGCCCTTGATTACCCAACTGCAAATGAACGGCACTGTGTCAAGAACGCGCACGGTGCGCGTTCATTTTATTCTTGACACGGGGCCGTTCATTTGCCACCCGGCACAACGCTGGAGAAAGGAGCGACCCCGTGAAAAAACCTTTTGCTTACATTACCGCCGCATGGACCGGCCAGGAGTTTACGGACACCGATCAGGCCGTTGTCTATTGCCGCAAGGTCTATCAGGCTGGCTTCACGCCAATCTGCCCGATTCTGTATCTGCCGCATTTTCTGAATGACACGATTCCCGCCGAACACAAGGACGGGATTGATATGGCCCGCGATCTGCTTCGCCGCAGTCATGTTCTTATCGTCTGTGGTGATGAGGTGGACGAAACCGTAAAAAACGATATTGCCGTTGCCCAGCGATTAGGCATTACGGCCACCACATTGGACGGTATCCTGAAAATCAGGAGCCAGGGCCATGAAGAAGCCTGCTGACCTGCGCCACCGGCTGCTGCGGTTTCTGCTGCACAGGCTGGTGGTTCCGCCTTAGATTCTCTCTTTTCCACTTTCACCCTGCCGGAAAGGAGGAAATAGCCCATGCAGGAAGAAATGGAAAAAAATGGCCGTGGCTATCAGCATTAAAGCGGGCAAACTGTCTGCCAATTTACTGAAAGCGGCCATTCGCAAGTGCCTGGCGGAAATGGAGAAAAGCCAGAAGAATCCCAAAGTTTATAAGGGAAAGCAAAGTGTAAAGCACCTTGTCCGGCAGGGCGCAGGCGTTTCCAATATCGAGGTGACGGACGGTAATATCAAGTCCTTTGAACAGGTTGCCCGGAAATATGGTGTTGACTTTGCACTGAAAAAGGATACCACCTCACAGCCGCCGCGCTATCTGGTATTTTTCAAAAGCCGTGACGCGGACGCGCTGACTGCCGCCTTTGCGGAATATTCCGGCAAAGTGGTTAAGCGCAAGGCCCAGGAAAAGCCCTCTGTTCGCGGACGGATTGCGCAGCTTCAGGAAGTGGTCAAAATATGGCCCAATCCCTCTCCCGAAATAAACATCAGGAGGTGGAGCGATGAAGAAGCTGCCGAAAATCAACGCGGCCCAAGTGCTCAAAGCCAGTCTGCCCTATGTTATCATCGGGCTGCTGTGTACCAAGCTGGGAGAAGCCTACCGGCTGACAACCGGCGCGGATATTCTGGATAAGGTGCTGGGCACATTTACCACGCTGGGTACGGTCTTTCAAAATCCGTTCCCCAGCCTGCACCCGTTTGATCTTTTCGTGGGTGCTGCTGCGGCTGTGCTGGTAAGGGCCATTCTCTATTTCAAGGCAAAGAACGCCAAGAAGTACCGACACGGGGAAGAATACGGCACCGCCCGATGGGGCACCCAAAAAGATATAGAGCCGTTCATCAACCCCGATTTTTCACAAAATATCCTGTTGACCGATACGGAACGCCTGACCCTGGGCAAGATTGCCGACACTGAAAAAAGGAACGTCAATCTGAATGTTCTTGTGATTGGTGGTAGCGGAAGCGGCAAGACACGCTACCATATCAAACCGAACCTACTCCAGATGAATGGCTCATATGTGTGCTCCGATCCAAAGGGAACCGTTGTGGAGGAGGTGGGCCGGGTGCTGTTGCAGCAAGGGCATTATAAGCTGAAAATCCTAAACACCATAGATTTCAGCGCGTCCATGCACTACAATCCGTTCCATTACCTGCACAGTGAAACCGACATTCTTTCCCTGGTAACAGTCATCATGGAGAACACCCAGGGCAAGGACAGCAAGGGCGGCGATGACTTCTGGAGCAAGGCGGAAGCCCTGCTGTATCAGGCACTAATCGCCTACATCTACTATGAAGCGCCCGCTGAGGAAAAGAACATGACTACGCTGCTGGATATGCTCAATGCCTGTGAGTGCCGGGAGGACGACGAAAACTTCAAATCGGCTGTTGACCTGCTGTTTGAGCAGTTACAGCAAAAGAATCCTGACCATTTCGCTGTCCGCCAATATCTGGAAATTTAAGATGGCCGCCGGAAAAACACTAAAAAGCATTTTAATTAGCTGCGGCGCAAGGCTCGCGCCATTTGACATTCAGGCAGTCCGTGAAATGATGGAGTACGATGAATTGGAACTGGAAAAGCTGGGAGATGAAAAAATCGCACTCTTTGCGGTGGTGTCCGACAGCGATCCGACATTCAATTTTATCTCGGCGATGATGTACTCCCAGATGTTTAACGTGCTCTGCAAATCGGGCGCTGACCGTCTATCATGGGCGGCTGCCGGTTCATGTGACTTGCCTTTTTGATGAATTTGCAAACCAAAAATCCCGAACTGGGAGCATTTGGTCAGCGTTATCAGGTCAAGGAACATATCGGCCCATATCGTCCTCCAGACATACAGCCAGTTAAAAGGAATGTATAAGGACAATGCGGAAACCATTGCGGGCTGCTGTTCGTCGCTGCTGTTTTTTCGGGCGGCAAAGAAGAAAGCAGTTTGAAGATGGTGTCCACTATGCTGGGAAAGGAAACGATTGATACCTACAATACCAGCGATACGCGGGGAACCTCCCGCAGCTATGGCCTGAACTATCAAAAGCTGGGGAAAGAACTGAAAAGCGTGGACGAATTGGCGGTCATGCCGTCAAGCCGCTGCATTTTACAGGTTCAGGGGGTCAGGCCGTTCTATTCCCGTAAATATGATTTGACCCGCCACCCCATGTATAAGTACACCGCAGACGCGAATCCCAAGTATGCGCTTGATGTAAAAGCGTACCTGGCCCACCGGCTGAAAGTAAAGCCGGAAGATCAATATGAGGTCTACGATCTCGGAGAAGCCGATTCTGAAGAAGCGGCTTAAAGCCCCGCCGTTTGAGTTGCAATTCCCTGTCAAACGGTGGGGCTTAATTTTTTTGATTTTTCACCCTATCAACAATTATTTTTCAAATTCAAGGAGGTAAATTTATGGATTTCTTTAACAGTGCGGTATCTTCTCTTTCTACGGTTGTTGTTGCTATCGGTGCCGGTGTCGGCGTGTGGGGAAATTATCAACTTGATGGAGGGCTACGGCGGAGATAACCCGGCCAGCTAAAGCCAGGGTGTCAAGCAGCTTATGGCTGGCGGAGGTGTCATTCTCCTGGGCCTTAGAGTCGTTCCCCTGCTGTCCGGCTTATTCAGCTAAGACGCGGGTAACGGCCTATGGATTTTATCATCGACGCAATCAATGAATGGATCAAAAGTTTCCTGATTGAAGCAATCACGGGAAACCTGTCAAATATGTTTGCCGATGTAAATACCAAGGTCGCCACCATCGCGGGGGAAGTGGGCAAGACGCCGGAGCAATGGAACTCCGGCGTCTTCTCCATGATTCACAGCCTGTCCGAGTCTGTAATCGTCCCCATCGCGGGCCTTGTGATTGCCGCAGTCCTGTCTTATGAACTGATCCGCATGGTCATAGATCGGAACAATATGCACGATTTTGATACCTTCATCTTCTTTAAGTGGATTATCAAAGCCGGGATTGCGGCCTACGTCGTCAGCCATACATTCGACTTTATCATCGCCATCTTCGAGGTGGCACAGACAATGGTGCAGCAAAGTGCCGGGGTCATTGACGCAAACGCCAGCATTGATATTTCGTCGGCACTGGCTTCCATTACCACTGAACTGGAAGCAAAGGGGTCTTGGCGAACTCTTTGCCCTGATGTTGGAAACCTGGGTGGTCAGCTTCGCCATGACGGTGATGGGCGCACTCATCACGATCATCCTCTACGGCAGAATGATTGAAATATACATCTATGCAAGCGTGGGGCCGCTGCCCTTTGCCACCCTTGCCAACCATGAGTGGGGAAATATCGGCACCAACTACATCCGGGGCCTGGTTGCCCTGGGGCTGCAAGGCTTCTTAATCATGGTGATTACCGGAATTTACGCAGTCCTGGTCAACACGCTGTCACTATCCGGCGGCGACCTGCACGGGGCAATCTGGTCGTGTGTCGCCTACACCGCGCTGCTGTGTTTCAGCCTGTTCAAGTCGGGCGGCGTGGCAAAGAGTATTCTGAACGCCCATTAAAGCGGGCCGCCACTATGAACGAATAACAGGAGGTGAATGGATTGGCCCATGTAAATATCACAAAGGACTTAACCGAGGTCAAAAGCAAGGTTGTGTTCGGCCTGACCCGCCGCCAGCTTATCTTTTTTTAGTGCTGGCCGCGCTGGTGGCTGCGCCCACCTACTTTCTGACCCGCGACAGCCTGGGCAACGATATTGCCCTGATTCTGCTGATTGTCACGGCGCTACCGTTTTTGCTTCTTTGCACTTTATGAGAAGAACGGCCAGCCGCCGGAAAAGCAACTGAAAAAGCTATATCCGTGTCCGGTTCCTGACGCGCCATGAGCGCCCCTACCGGACACAGAACCGATTTGCCGCATTGGAACGGCAAGCCTATTTTGACGAGGAGGTGAAGTGGCTTGCTTCAAATACTGAAACTTCCCAGGAGGGAGCCAAAAAAGATGGTCGGGTGGAACGACGAACTGGTGATCCGGCCCGACACGCCCTGACACCGGCGCAGAAAAAATCAACTGGCAAAGGCCATCAAACGGGCAAAGCGCGACGGTAAAATCGCCGCCAGTGCCCAGCAGACCATTCCCTATGAGGAAATGTATCAAAACGGGGTGTGCAGCCTGGGGAACCGCCTTTACAGTAAAAGCGTGGCCTTTGAAGATTGCAGCTATGCCGAGGCTTCCGACGATGACAAGGCTGTGATTTTTGAACTGTATTGCAGGCTGGTCAACTACTTCGGCCCGTCTGTGGCCTTTGAATTGTCCGTAGTCTGCTACTATCCCGATATGGCGGAGTACCGGAAAATCCTGCGGATACCGTCCACCGGCGACGGATTTGACACGATTCGCAAGGAATACAGCGATATGCTGCTCTCCAAGGCGGGCCTGTGTAAAACAGAACGTCGTTTGTGCCTGACCTTTACTGTGGAAGCAGACGATGTTCGTCAGGCGGCTTCCCGGCTGGAACAGATTGAAGCGGACGTACTTGTCCGGTTCAAAGGGATTGGAACCGAGGCTCACGGCATGGACGGTTATGAACGGCTTTTGCTGCTCCACCAGTGCCTGCATTTAGATGAACCGCAAAAATTCCGTTTTAATTGGGATTCCCTGACGGGCACCGGCCTGTCCAGCAAAGACTATATCGCGCCCAGCTCCTTTCAGTTTAAGGAGGGGCGGTACTTCCGCGTCGGCCCGTCAGTCGGCGCGGTTTCCTTTTTGCAGATCCGGGCCACCAAGATTTACGATACCCTGCTCAATGCGCTGCTGAATATCGAAAGCAGCCAGATTGTCAGCATTCACGCCAAAGCACTCGACCAGGGGGCCGCGCTGAAAGCGGTCAAGCGGAAACTGAGCGATTTGGACAAGGCAAAGATTGACGAACAAAAGCGGGCGGTGCGCTCCGGTTTCGATATGGATATTCTGCCGCCCGATCTGGTGACGTTCGGCAAGGAAGCGGAAAAGCTGCTGGAGGATTTGCAGAACCATGATGAAAAGATGTTCATGGTCACAATCCTTTTGGTGCATACCGCCCCCACGAAACAGAAGCTGGAAAACATCATCTATTCGGTGAATGGTATCGCCAACGCCAACAACTGTGACCTGATCCGGCTGGACTATCAGCAGGAACAGGGCTATTTGTCCGCGCTCCCTCTGGGTGTCAATCAGGTGGAAATTCAACGGGGGCTTACCACAAGCGGAACGGCAATCTTCCTGCCGTTCCGTTCCTGTGAGGTATTCCAGCCAGGCGGATTGTACTATGGTGTGAACGCGCAGACGAAACACCTGATTCTGGCTGACCGAAAAACGCTGAAATGCCCCAACGGGATAGTGCTTGGCACTCCGGGTAGTGGCAAGTCCTTTTTCGCAAAAAAGGAAATCGCAAACTCCTTTTTTGCCACGCCCGACCACATTCTGATTCTGGACGTGGAAAACGAATACACCGCTCTGGTGGAGCAGCTTCAGGGCCAGGTACTCTACCTGGCACCGGACAGCCAAAGCTATCTGAATCCGATGGATTTAGACTTATCCACCGATGTAGGGGAATCGCCTATGCTCATGCAGGCCGATTTCCTGCTTTCTCAATGTGAGTTGATGATGGCTTCCTACGGGAACCCGCTTATGCCGATTGAAAAATCGTTGATTGACCGCTGTATCAGTCTGGTGTATCGGGATTACCTGAAACGCCCCACCCCGGAGAATATGCCGATTTTAGGCGACCTGTATCAATGCCTGCGGGCACAGGATAACCACACGGCGGACGATCTGGCTACGGCGATGGAAATTTACGTCACTGGCAGTCTGTCGTATCTGAACCATAGAACCAACGTGGACTTAAATAACCGGCTTGTCTGCTACAACACCAGCAAGATGGGCCAGGGCTTAAAAAAGCTGGTCATGGCAAATGTGCAGAAGCACATCTGGCAGCGCACCACAATTAACCGTTACGCCGGTGTCACCACCCGTATTTTCCTGGACGAATTTCACATGCTCCTGAAAGAGCCGCAGACTGCGGCCTATACAGCCGAGATTTATAAGCGATTCAGGAAATGGAACGGCATTCCCACATCGCTGACCCAGAATGTCAAAGACCTTTTAGCCAGCCCGGAAATTGAAAATATCCTGGAAAACAGCGATTTCATTCTCATGCTCAACCAGGGTGCCAGTGACCGGGGCATTTTAGCCCAGCGGTTAGGGATTTCACCCCAGGAACTGACCCATGTAACCAACAGCGGTGAGGGTGAGGGCCTGCTATTCTTCGGGGGATAAGATCATTCCCTTTGTGGATAAATTCCCGCGTGATACACAGCTATACCGCGTTATGACTACCAAGCCCTCCGATCTGGCGGCATAAGGGGCCGCTGATACACAGGGCAGGAAAGGAGATTATTTGTGAACGAAACTTTACAGGTTCCCATCGGAGAACAGGAACATCTTAAAGAATTTTTCAAGCTGTTATCTCAAAACGGCCAGCAACAGGAAGCCTCTGAGTTTTCTTCCCTGGTTACGCAACTGAACCAGATGGAAAAACAGTACACGGCTGTTTTGTCCGAACTGAAAGCAGTCCGGGAGCAGCTTGAGAGCATACAGGATAACGGAATCAAAGCCACGGTGACAAAAAGCGTATCATCGGCACAGCAAAAGGTAGAGCAGGCAAAAGACCAGTTAGGCCATATCAGAACAAGTCTGTCTGATATGGTGAAGCAAACCCTGGCGGCGGTGAAGCAGCACGGCATTTCTGCCCTGAACAAAGCAGCCGACTTTATGGGGATAAAGGCCGCCCTGAACGATATGAGGGATAATCTGAACGCCTCTATCTCCGATACGCAGAAAAGCATAGATCGTATCAACGCTGTGGGGAGTGAACTTCACGCGCTCAATGAGCACGGCAAAAATTTTAGGGCGTGCTCTGATTGGCAAGGAAGCCGCCGAACTGACACAGCGGAATGAGGATAAAGGCGTTCTGGCCGCGATTGCAAAACCGTTAAAGAAGTCAAAGGCTATGCTGGAGGGCATGGAAAAAGGCGTGACCCGTGCGTTGCAGAGTATTGACCGTCTGGAAAAGGCTGCGGCCAGGGGGAAAGAAGAAAATGCCCTCTGTCCGTGAGGGCCTGAAAGCGGCGAAGCAACAGGAAAGCAAGGAGAAGCCGCCGACCCCGTCCAAAAAGCATGAAGTGAGTTTGTGATACCAAAATCTGTGAAAGGAGTAAGCCTTAGTATGGTCAATAAATCCTATGAAACGAAAGCGTAATATCTATGACGCGGACGACGCGGCCAGAAGTAAGCGGCTGCGCATTTTCCGCAGAGGAACGGGCCGCCCATGCAGAGAAAAAGGCGGAAGTCCTGGGCCAGAAATTAGAGAAAGCCAAGGCAGAAGTACCCAAGCAGTACCGCCCACGGATAAAGCGGGAATTTGATTCTGCGACTGGCAAAGTCCGCCCTACTCTGCATTTTGAGGAGGAGGTACGGCCACGGGGGAAGAAAAATCCGGCGGCCCAAAGGCGCGCTCAAAGCTGGCCGCACCGCTGATCTGGCGGTACATAACAAAATCCGGCAGGTGGAGCATGAAAATGTGGGAACCGAAGCCGCCCACAAAACAGAGTTTGCAGCAGAAAATATAGCGGCTGGTGCGGTCAAAAGCGGCTACCGTTATGCGAAAGACACCCCCCTACCGCAAGGTGGATAAGCTGGAAGTCAAGAGTGCCAAAGCCACCGTAAACGCCAATTACCGGGCGGCTGTGCGGGATAACCCGGAACTGCAAAAGCACTCCCTGTCCACGATGTACCCAAAAAGCGGCGGGTAAAGCGGGAATATGGCCAAGCCTACCGGGAAGCCCATAAAAACGGCAGACGCGGCGCGGCTGCGGTGTAAAAAAAGCCAAGGAAGCCGTGGGGGAACATCGGCCATGCTGCTGTCACGGTCATTAAAAGCAACAAAGGGGTGCTGCTGCTTGTGGGCGGTATCGCGCTGCTGCTTATCATGGTGTTTTCTTCCCTGTCCTCCTGTTCCGTGACAATGGAGGGAGCGATTGGGGGCCGTGTTAGGCACTTCCTATACTTCCGAAGATCCTGACATCTTGCAGGTGAACAATGGCTATACCGACCTGGAGAAGCAGTTGGAGCGCCGTATGGCGAACATTGAAAGTGAATTTCCCGGCTATGACGAGTATCAGTATGACGTAGACACCATCGGCCATGACCCCAATGAATTGATTTCGTATCTGACTGCTAAATTCAATGCGTTCACCCCGGCCCAGGTTCAGACGGAGTTACAGGCCCTGTTCGACCAGCAATATATCCTGACTACCCGTGAGGAGGTGCAGATACGCTACCGCACCGTGACCTGGACAGATGAAGATGGCGACGAACATGAGGAGGAAGAAGCCTACGAATATTACATTCTTCATGTGACCCTGCGCAACCGTTCCCTGGGCACGATCCTTTCAGAACGGCTGACAGAGGACGAAAAACAGCGATATGCGGCCCTGCTCCAACTCAAAGGCAATAAGCCCTACCTGTTCGGAGATGACATTTATGCCAATCCCTCCGAGGGTGAGCATTATCAGGTGCCGGGGGAAGTCCTGTCCGACCCGTCCTTTGCCGCGCTGATAACCGAAGCGGAAAATACCTGGGGTATCCGTATGTCTGGGGCGGCTCCTCCCCGTCAACCTCTTTTGATTGCAGCGGTTTTGTCTGCTATGTTTACACCCATTCCGGTGTTCACAACCTGCCCCGGACTAC
>ENA-OQHD01000538-OQHD01000538.1-human-gut-metagenome-genome-assembly--contig:-NODE-538-length-13395-cov-2.991634_pt1 | contig 13395 bp, 15 predicted proteins | sample MGYA00242560_ERZ504711 | MGnify/ENA primary metagenome ERZ504711 (study PRJEB26092, sample SAMD00036198) | human gut metagenome | host: Homo sapiens | study: EMG produced TPA metagenomics assembly of... | reverse complement strand
AAGGTAGCCTGCTTCCTGGTGGCAGCGGCGATACTTTTTTGTATCCTCAGCTACCTGGTATTCTGATTCCACCGGCATAAAATATAGGAAGATGGAACAAATACGGCATATAAACCGCTGCAATACCTTGCAGGACAGGGCTGTCCTCACGGAGGACGGCTCTTTTTGTGTTCCATGCCTTATGGAAACAGGGATAATGAAAACACGTTCGGAAAGGAAAGGGAGGCATATACAGCCATTGACAGACCGGAGAACTACCGGGCAAAGTTGGCAAACGCCTCTTTTCGGACGGCAAGGCCGGGCCCTCCGGGTTTCGGGGAAAAATCATCCTCGCCCGGAGGGCTTGCGGTATTTTTCCCGAAAGCCTTGCCTTTCCGGAAGCGTTTGCCGTAAAGCCCTTGTAGTTCAACGGGCTGCCAAAGCCCAGGTATTCACAATTAAAATTATAGAGTCATGAATCAAGCAATCATCTCAAGACCGCCGATGGCACCGGTACAGATACCAGTGCCGATACCGGCAAGAAGGAAGTATCCTGTCCCGGAACCGACCGTCAAATTCCCCCCAACGGGAAAGAAGCGGACCCGTACACATCTCCACGCTGCTGGACCCGGTACTGGAGATATGCAGCCATCCCGACCGGAACAGGCTGCTGGCGGAGTTCTTCAACAGATAGAAAGAATACGGTTATTCACACTTTAATTCATACAATTATGTTTTTTACAGCAATCAACCAGATGATGACCGAAGGCGTGGACCTTACGCTGGTTCATCCGTAAAGCAAACGGACAACTGGCAGTATCCACGCTGCCGAAGTCGAACGGGCTGAAGGACGAGGCTCAGAACCACATCGTACCCTTGACGGTCAACGGGAAGCCCGAGGAACTGGACGCGGGATTCCTGCAAACCGTCGCACGCCCGATACAGAAAGCGGTGGGACTAATCACCAACATGGCTCAATTCGAGGTGCAGGCGGAGAAGGCCGCATCCGAAAGTAAGGCGGCGAAGGATGCAAAGGCCAAGGAGACGAAAGAGGAGAAGGAGAGGCGGGAGAAATACGAGAAACACCTCAAGAAAGCGGAGGAGCTGATCGCGGCCAAGAACCATAAGGATGCCGTCACCGCACTCTCTCAGGCACGCCTCCATGCCAAGCCACAGGACCAGAAGAAGATTGACGAAATGATGGAGCAGCAGAAAAAGGCGATGAACAAGGGCAGCCTGTTCGAACTGATGGATGAACCGGTGCCGCAAGCCCAGTCGCAGCCACGACCGCAACCTATGGCGGCAACGGCACAACAGCGACAGCAACCGCAGCCACAACCTATGGCAGTTTCCGTACAGCAACCGCCCTATCCGCCACAGCCTCAGGTACCGGGATCCATGGCCGGACAACCGCAACAGCCTTCGATGTGGCCACCTCAGCAACCGCCGCACAGACCGGTTCAACACCAGACCCCACCACAACCGCAATACGCACAGCAGCCTTCCGTACAACCGCAAAACTATGGCGGTCAGGAAGTCACGCACTGGCAGGAACCGGAATTCACGCCTGAAGACTACCGGATGCAATACCCCGCAGACGAAGAAATCAATTACAATCCCAAGGATTACGAGGAATATCCCGATTTTCCCCAATCCATGTTAGAACCCAAGTATTCACCCTATCAAACAGTTTAAGACTATGGCACTCGAAATCACAGGAATGACACGTTCATTCACGTTCAAGAAAGGCAGCGGAATGGTCACGCTCGACGATCCGAACCCGTCGGACAGCCCGGAAATGGTCATGAATTATTACTCCAACTTTTATCCTGAACTGACAACCGCGACGGTACACGGTCCGGTACTCAAGGATGACAAGGCCGTGTACGAGTTCAAGACCACTGTCGGAACCAAAGGATAGGATATATGAGGAAGAACAGGAAAAAGAAAACAAGAAACCATGTGTACCATTGGACGAACACCGGCAGGAACAGCTGGCAAGGCTCATCATCGGGCAGACACGGAGGGAAACCCGATACGGGGTGGACAGGAAAGAACGGATTGCGGCTCCAAGCGGGGCCGTAATTCTTTTCTGAGCACGGCGCTTGCACCGGTTGCCCTGAAAAGCCTTGTCGTGGAGACATACGACGGACTTCAATGCGGCAGCATCAATGTAATCACGCGGGAAAACTATGAGTTCCTGCGTGATTCCTTTTTCAAGTATGCCCTGTTGCTGCAAAAGGAAGCGGCGCACACACCGGGAAACAGTATCGGGGAGGGCATAGCCAGGCTGTACGACGAGATGGACGCGCTTGTGGGGGATGAGCTGAATGTCAATATCGAGCAGGAAAGAGGCAGGCTCTTCTTCCGTTTGTGGAAGTACCACCGGTGGGGAAGTCTGACGCTGTACTATTTCCCTGTGAGGTTCCTGGAATCACTCAGTCCCGTTTTAAGGAGGATCGCCATTACCTTTATCCACAAGCTGATGACGGCCAACGGTATCAGCACCATTCTGGATGACGATGACGCGGAGTTCATATTCGAGCTGCTCTCGGAGGACGGAGGCGATGACCCGCAGGAATGGAAAAAGCCGGGTGAAACTTGTGCGTTCCTATCAGGAGGGGAAAAATAGGCAGGCTGCTCAGGCGGGTGGCTGCAAAGTCCTATTACAAGGACCTGCCGGGGGCAATCGGCTCGTACACTCCCCAAAACGGGTTTGAAAGGCAGCTGGTCGACGCCATGAGGAGCGGTCTGCCCTTCCTGACACCGGAACGGGGCATCATGGGGTACGGGTATGACGCCTACTACTCCGAGAATCCGGATTTCCATCCGATGTACCTGCAACAGCAGATAAGGGTCGTCTATGACATCAACGATATAGTGTCTGAATATCTCGTTGACTATTACAATTCAAACAGCAGGGAGACCTATGACATCACGCCGGTAACGACCTGCGACCTCTCGTCCGATACCGGAGAACTGTTCCGGATGGATGACTATCCGGAGCGGTTCTTCAAATGGGCGGATAAGTTCATCAATATAATCTGTTAAAACATGCTGGAAACGAACGAATTGACAAGAAAACTCAGGACGCTGCTCCATCCGCGGGCAGCGCTGATTGCCTATGCCCGGGAAGACAACAGTCATTATGTATATGACAACAGTTATTTCATCGAGGTCAGGGATATAGATGAAAGCGGTATAATGGGCGAAGGCCGTCCGGTGACGGCGGAGTTCATGAACGAGCTGGTACGGGGCTATTCCGAAAGGCACAGCGCCACACCGTATGGAAGGATACCGTCCAACCTGTTGTGGTGCGACCCGCGTAAGGGAAGCGAGAAATACATCTGGTACAACTCTCCCCGGAAACGTATGATGTTCTTCAAGGAAGCCCTCAAGATAGAGAACGCGGAGTATCATCTGCCGGGAATCATCTACGAGGCCGGAGAAAGCCACCTGAATGTCTATGCCTGCAAAGACAGGGAACCGACGGAAAAGACGGAACTTTATGCCGCCCCGTTCTTCAACGTGACGCAGGCAAGCGTCTGTCTGGGTTCCGCCAGAATAGAGAAGCCAAAAGACCTGACCTACGCGAAACTGCTCGAATATTGGGAGAGGAAGTTCTGGCTGACGGAGTTCTCCCATCTGGGAGCGCATGGCAACCCGACCAAATCAAATCTCGTTCTGGTCACGAAAGCGGCAAAGGACAGACCTTTCGACCTTGAAGAACTGAGACCGTTGAACAACTTGAAACTAAAGGACATACTGAAATGAAAAGAGTGCATTATATCGACAACTACCTGATTGACCCGCAGCACCCGGTAACAGTGAATCTTATCGGCGCGGGCGGAACCGGTTCGCAGGTGCTGACATGTCTGGCCCGGCTCGACGTGACATTGCGGCGCTCGGACACCCCGGCCTGTCCGTCACGCTCTATGACCCTGACATCGTGTCCGGGACCAACATCGGACGCCAACTCTTCAGTGATTCCGACATAGGCCTGAACAAGGCGAAATGCCTCATTACCCGTGTCAATAATTTCTTCGGCAACGACTGGAAAGCGGAGCCCAGACCCTATCCGTCGGTGTTGAAGGAGGTGAAACGGGATGAAATCGCGAACATCACCGTCACCTGCACGGACAACATCAAGTCCCGGCTCGACCTGTGGAACGTGCTGGGAAAGATGCCGCCGGCCTCCTACACGGACAATGCCACGCCACTCTACTGGATGGACTTCGGCAACACGCAAACGACCGGACAGGTTATAATGGGGACCGTGCTGGAAAAAAATCAGGCAACCGGCTTCCACGCTGTATGAAGCGGTCGGCTCGCTGAAGGTCATCACCCGTTTCGTGAAATACGCGAGAGTGAAGGAGGAGGATTCCGGTCCGAGCTGCTCGCTGGCAGAAGCATTGGAGAAGCAGGACTTGTTCATTAACTCCACGCTGGCGCAACTCGGGTGCAATATCCTGTGGAAGATGTTCCGCAACGGGATGATAGAGCATCATGGGGTGTATTTGAACCTGGCAACGATGAAAGTAAACCCGATATCAATCTAATATAAAAGTATTTCAGTGTTATTTAGACATAAAAAAGAAGCTGTGAGAATACTTCGGTTCGCTGATAGTTTTGTAACTTTGCCCTGCAAAATAAATAAGCATATTACACAATGGAACCATCTATATACAGTTATTCACTTTGCATTGCGCTGCCGTTGATGTCGTTCTTCGGCCTTTTAATTTTTTGTTGGCTCCAACCCCGGAAAAAGCCATTTTCAATAATTATCTGCGTTCCCGGCGAATTATGGGGGTAGCCATACTGTTACTTGCCGCCAACTATTCGGTACATTTCTTTTTTGGAATCAGGTTCAAGAATACCGATGCCGCCATCCTGATGAACCTGTCCACCTATTTTTTGTGCTACTGGTTGTTCAGTTCGGCCCTCACCACTCTGCTTGACCGCTTTTATATCACCAAATGTCGGTTACGGACGCATATCTGTCTATGGATACTGTTTTCCATCCTTTCCGGCATCGTTCTGCTGTTGTTACCAAAAGGTGGTTTACAGACAACGGTGATGTTTGCCTTGGCCGCATGGTTGGTTATCTATGGGCTGTTCTTGACCCGTAGGCTTCTCCGGGCCTATCACAGGGTCATCCGCATTTTCGATGACACCCGTGCGGACGACATCGGTGCCTATATCAAATGGCTTTCCATTTTCACCTACTGGGCTGTCACATTCGGGGTGGGATGCGGACTGCTGACATTCCTGCCTGATGAATACATCTATATCTGGATTCTGTCATCGGTACCGTTCTACATTTATCTCTTCCTTTGCTATCTGAACTATCTGCTGTTTTACGAACAGGTGGAAAACGCGATGGAGGATGGCATGACTTCTGAAGAGGAAGACCTGTGTGACACCACAAACCGGGAACAGGCACAGAGGCAGGATACTCCTTTTTTCCATGCCGAAATGGCGAAAAAAATCAAAGGTTGGATCGATGCGGACGGTTATATCCGGCCCGGCCTTACCATAAAGGAGCTTTCAGATGTGCTTCATACCAACCGCACCTACCTGTCCGGGTACATCAAAACTACGTATGACATGTCGTTCCGCGATTGGATTACCGGACTTCGTATAGAATATGCGAAACGTCTGCTTGCGCGATATCCGAGGTTGACGATAGCCGACATCTCCGAGAAATCCGGATTTTTTGTCACCAAGCCACTTTTATAAGGCTGTTCAAGGAAAATGCAGGCTGTACCCCTGTCAAATGGAGGAAAACAGAGGCGGAATAATACGGTGTGTGGATGGGGAAAATAGACCAAACGACGAAAAAAAATAGTCTGAACGACAAAACCAAAATGTTCTAAATCACAAAGATGTGCGATTCTGACAATTGAGACATTTTTTATAGGCAAGAATCGGGCTGAATTTAAATCTTTTCGCTTATTTTGTATGATTAAGTCTGGATTGGAAATTTAAAAAGCATATAAAAAATGAGCAAAAGAATCCTATTCTTCATTTTGTTTTCGTGGCTGGCACCGGCAGCTTTTCCGGCTTTTGCGCAGCAGAAAACAGACACAGTTTACACCTTCCGCTTCGTTCCGCAGAAGGACATGTTCTACGTGCCTTGGAATGGCAATGACACGGAACTTGCCCGCCTGTTGGAATGTATCGAAAACAACAAAACCACAATTCTTGACGGCAAGCTGCCGCTACTGGTTGACGGATACTGTAATTCACTGGGCAGTGAAGCCGAGAACCTTGCCACGGCGAAGATCCGTGCCAACCGTGTGAAATCCGAACTGATTATCCGTGCGGAAATAAAAGAGGAGAATTTCATTACCCGCAACCATGCGACTGAGGGTGATTTTGTCACCGTGCGCCTGACGGTACCGGTAAAGGGAACTGCCGCGACGGATGCGGAAGCACGACGCAAGGCGGAAACCGAACGACTGGAAGCCGAGAAGCGTGCCGAACAGGAACGGCTTGCCGAAGAGCAGCGCAAGGCGGAAGAAGCCCGACTTGCCGCTGAAAAGGCAGAAGCCGAGAAAGCCGCTCAACAAAATAAACTTGTCGACACGCCGTCGGAAACTAAAATCACAAATGATTATCATTTTTCCCTGCGTGCCAACCTGCTGCGCTGGGCTACCCTGACACCAGATCTTGGCGTGGAATGGCGCATCTGCCCGTCATGGGGCATTGCCGTAAACGGCTCGTGGACTTCATGGACGTGGAGCGACAAGGACCACCGCTATGCACTCTGGGAAGTGGCTCCGGAAGTGCGTTACTATATGGGTGAGAAGAAAGCCTGGTATCTGGGCGCGATGTTCAAGGCCGGACAGTTCAACTACAAGCTCTCCGAAACAGGCAAGCAGGGCGACCTGATGGGTGGCGGCATCACCGCCGGCTATCAGCTGCGGCTGAACAAGGCACTGGCTCTTGATTTCAACCTCGGTTTGGGCTACCTGAATGCCGATTTCGAAAAATATGAAGTCATCGACGGCGTGCGTGTACGCCGCGGCAACGAGACAAAAGATTGGTGTGGTCCCATCAATGCCGGTGTGACATTGGTATGGAAGTTATTCTAACACGGAGGAATAGAATATGAAAGCAAGACAATATATAAATATGATGGGAATGGCAGCCGCCGTGCTGCTCTCTTCCTGCGTGAAGGACACGCTTTATGACACGCCGCATCCCGACTACGGGAAGATTGCGGTGACAGCCGACTGGTCGGCCCGCGGTGAGGGTATCGACATACCTGCCACATGGACGGTCACCATGGGTGACTATACGGGTACGGAGACTTCCGCCACCCATGCCCCCGACCATCTGTTTGCTCCGGGCAGCTACACCCTTGCGGTGTGGAACCCGGCCGAGGGAATCACGGTGAACGGCACCACAGCCACCATTGCCGCAACCACGGGAAACCGGGCAGGCACGGATGCCTTTGTGAACAATGCCCCGGGATGGTTCTTCACCTATACGGAACAGGTGACCATCGAGAAAGACAAGGACTATCCGCTGACTGCCGCAATGAAGCTGCAGGTACGCGAACTGACGCTTGTCGTCGAACCTACTGGTGATGCCGCCGGACGCATCACGGAGATTGTTGCCCATCTGACGGGTGCAGCCGGAACACTCGACTTCGCTACCGATACCTACGGAGCCGCTTCGAACGTCGTGCTGCCCTTCACCAAGATTACCGAAGGTGACGATGCTGGCAAGTGGAAAGCCACGGTGCGGCTACTGGGTGTGACAGGCACGGAACAACTGCTGACGGGTGAAATCCGCTATGCTGACGGCAACCCGACCCCCACCACGCTGAAAAGCGACCTCACGGAAGACCCTCAAGGAGTTCAACACCGGAAAGGGCGCATCGCTGACCCTCGGCGGAACGCTGGTTGAGACTCCCGAAGGCATGGAAGTGGACGGAGCCGAAATCAACGGCTGGGAAGAAGTGAAAGGTGATGATGTAAATGCCGATTTGTAACTAATATAATTGACAGATATAATGAAGACAAGAATTTTTTGCACTTGCGACGCTCGTCCTCGCACTGGCAGCCTGCAACAACGACAACGAGAACCTGAACGGTGACCCAGTGGCCGCCCAGTTTACCGCCGACATCGCCCTCGCCACCCGCGCCAGCGGAACCACCTGGACTGCTGGCGACCGTATCGGCATCACCGACATCGGCAACGATTCCCAGTACGGCAACGTGCCTTTCATCTTGAAAAACGGGAAATTTGAGGCAGAAGGAAAGGTTATCTATATCGAAGATACAAAGACCCATACTTTCCGCGCCTACTATCCGTACAACGCGGCGGGAGGCATCCTCACAGCCACGACCGATGCCACGGCGCAGCAGAACCAGCCTGCCATCGACTTCCTCTTTGCTTCAGGAGCCACGGGAGACAAAAACAACCCGGTAGTAAGCTTTACCGACAAAACCGCCAAAGGCGGTGAAGACAACTCCTTCCACCACCGCATGAGCCAGATAACCCTTACCTTCGAGGCGGGCGACGGCGTGGATTTCAGCGTGGTCAAGCCTGAACGTTACACGCTGGACGGATTGTTACTCACCGGTACGTTCAACACGGCCGACGGTATTGCCACCGCAGACAACGGGGCACAGACCGGAGAACTGGCCATGAATTTGGCAGACGGCAATCTCACGTCATCGATCATCCTCTTCCCGCAGACAGTTGCATCCCTGCCGTTGGTTGTGAATTACAAAGGTCAGGAATATCATGCCACACTCACCGTGCCCGAAGGCGCACTGCAGGCGGGCAAAAACTACACCTATACCGTCAAGGTACGCAACAAAGTCCTTGAAGTCAGCGAAGCCACCATTGCAAAGTGGAACGATATAGACGGCGGAGAAGTGGGCGCAGACCTGTAAAACATTAATAATTAAGAATTAAGAATGAAGAATTATGAGACATAGATTATTTATCCCCGCAGCCACCGCGCTACTATTCGCCCTCGCTGCCTGCACGCAGGACGAATTGACCGACGACAACCGTCTGCCCGAAGGTGAATACCCCGTATTCATCCGTGCCACTGGACTGTCCGTAGAGGCAACGCCGCAGGCAGCCCCATCAACCCGCGCCACCGTGGACGGCGACTGGCAGGGCGTACAGACTGTGGCACTCAAGATGGGCGACGCTGTAAAGGAATACACCGTAACGGCTTCTACCGATTTCAAGAGTGCCACGCTCTCACGCGAGAACGCCCCACACTACTGGACCAGCCGCGACCCGATTACCGTATCGGCATGGTGGCCCTTCAATAATGCTGACATCACCCAGATGCCTGCCGTGAAGGTGGCTGAAGACCAGAGCCAATTGGCTGACTTCCAGAACAGCGACTTCATCTCTGCCGAAAACCAGACGGTGAAATTTGACGACCCGACACTTGAATTTACCCACCGCACGGCACGCGTGGCAATCGATCTGAAGCCCGGCACGGGATTCACGAGCGTCGCCGGTGCCACGGTGAGCCTCGTAAGCCTGTCTGCCGATAACGGCAACCCGACCGCCATCAAGACCTACAACGCAAGCGGCAACACCTACGAGGCACTGACCGCTCCGCAGACCGTTGTGGCAGGCAAGCCGTTCATCAGGGTGGAACTCGGCAGCGGCACCTTCTACTTCCGTCCACAGAACAACGTCGTATTAGAAGCGGGCAACCGCTATAAATATACCGTTAAGGTGAACGCCACTGGCTTGACATTAGAGGGTTGCACCATCGGTGATTGGGCTGACGGCGGCGGCGAGAGTGGTGCAGCCGAGTTGGGCTACATCTACGATAGCAACACCAATACCTACACGGTCTATAACGCCGACGGCCTGCTGGCATGGAACGAAGCCGCACAAAAAGACAGATCGATAAATTGCACCCTCACCGCCGACATCGACCTCACGGGCAAAGACTGGTCACCGATAGGCACAAACTTTTATAACTCATACACCGGCACCTTCGACGGCGGGGCCATACCATCATGGGGCTGACCGTTACGACAAATGACCAATATGTGGGTCTGTTCGGCAGGCTCGGTAAAGCTGGCACGGTGAAGAACGTGGTGATGGATGGCATACAGATAACATGCAATCACAGGTTGGGCTATGCCGGCGGCGTGGCAGGATTTAGCTGGGGAGGCACCATTGAAAACTGCTCGGTGTCGGGCAGCGTCAGCGGCACGATATGCGCCGGCGGTGTGGTGGGTATTCAATGGGAGGCTTCCATCACCGGATGCAGCTCCTCCGCCACAGTGAGGGAATGGTCCAGGTCGGCGGCGTGGCAGGTGAGACGAATTCGGGTGCCACCATGGCCGCTTGCTATGCCACAGGCAACGTGACCATAGAAATAGACCCCATAAATAATATCCTTGGCGGCGGTCTGGTGGGATTCAACGCAGGAAGCAGCGTCCTTGCCTGCTATGCCACGGGCAACGTAACCAGTACGGGTAGTGGCACTGGCAATGTGCATATCGGCGGCTTTTTGGGAGATAACTACACCACCGTGACCGCCGGCTATTGGAAGAACAATCATGAACAAGGCATCGGCTATAATAAGGAAGGCATCGTCCCCGAAGCCACGAAGGTGGACGGCACTGGCGTTACCTGGCAGAACGCCGTTGATGCCATGAACACCGCCTTGCAGAACGCAGGCTCAGAGTGGCGTTACGAACTTAACGGAGCATTGCCCACCTTGAGGAAGCAGTAAACCGTCGGGCGGAAAAAGGTTCTGCCCGCAACGGAAAGAACCAGAGTAATAAAACAACAGATATTATGAGGATAAGATTTTTTAGCACTTGCAGCGCTCGCCCTCTCACTCGCCGCCTGCACGCAGGACGAAGCGGGCTTTCTGCCGGAAGGGGCGGAAGGCACACCCATCGTCTTCACCGCCACGGGGCTGAATCCCGCCGCGAAAGCCATCGCCGGCACCCGTGCCCCCGCGGATGGCAATTGGGAGGGTGTGCAGAGCGTGGCAGTGCTGATGGACGGCATGGTGAAGACGTACGACGTGACGCCCTCCACCGCCGACCCCACCAGCGCCACGCTGACCTCCACCGACCCGTACTACTGGACCAACCACAACGACATCACCGTCACAGCGTGGTGGCCCTACACCGAGGGCGAGACAACCCCTTCTGCTGTGAAGGTCAAAAGCCAACCAAAGTGCCCGGGAAAGACTTCGAGGGCAGCGACCTCATCGTAGCCGACGGACAGACGGTGACCTATGGTAGCCCACGCTCCGCTTCACCACCGCACGGCGCGGGTAACCATCGTTCTGACGGACTACACCGAGGGGCTGGCATCCGTGCAGCTGACGGGTCTCTCCACCGAGAATGACAATCCAGATAAAATCACCCCGTATGACAAGGGCAGCAACACCTACATCGCCCTCGTAGCCCCGCAAAGTGTGGCAGCTGGCAGGACCTTCATTACGTGCACCTTCACTAACGGCAAAACCTTCGTTTATAAGATGAAGAATGCTACCGACTGGCAGGCGGGCGGTGAATATACCTACACCGTCTCCCTCGCTGCGGCAAAAGACCTGGGCTATACCATAGAGAGCGACGGCAGCTACACCGTGACCTCCGCCGATGGCCTGATGAATGTAGCCGAATTAGTGAACGGAGGTAAGACCGACATTAACATTACCCTCGACAAAAACATTGATCTGACGGGCAAAGGCTGGACGCCGATAGGCACAAGCTTCGATAACTCATACAAAGGCACTTTCGACGGCGGCGGCCATACCATCACGGGGTTGACCGTTACGACAAATGACCAATTTGTGGGTCTGTTCGGCTATCTCAATAGAGCTGGTATGGTGAAGAACGTGGTGATGGAAGGCATACAGATAACAAGCAATCACATGTTTGGCTGTACTGGCGGCGTGGTAGGATATAGCTGGGGCACCATTGAAAACTGCTCGGTGTCGGGTAGCGTCAGCGGCACAGATTGTGTCGGCGGTGTGGTGGGTTCACAAAAGGCCGGTTCCATCATCGGATGCAGCTCCTCTGCCACTGTGAAGGGAAAGCACTATGTCGGCGGTGTGGCAGGAGAAAAATGGGGCACCATGACAGCTTGCTATGCCACAGGCAACGTGACCTTAGAAATAGCTTCCCAAAAGAATAACTTTGGCGGCGGTGTAGTGGGATTAAACGGAGGAAGCCGCGTCCTTGCCTGCTATGCCACGGGCAACGTAACCAGTACGGGTAGCAGCACCGGCAATGTGCATATCGGCGGCTTGTTTGGAGATAGCTACACCACCGTGACCGCCTGCCATTGGAAGAACAATCAGGAACGAGGCTATAAGACCGCCCCCGAATCCACGAAGGTGGACGGCACTTACGTTACCTGGCAGAAAGCCGTCGATGCCATGAACACCGCCTTGCAGAACGCAGGCTCAGAGTGGCGTTACGAACTTAATGGAGCATTGCCTACCTTGAGGAAGCAGTAAACCGTCGGGCGGAAAAAGTTCCGCCCGCAACGGAAAGAACCGAAGTATAACCCCAATAAAGAAAGGAGGACGTGATGGAACACACGGAGAATCCACCATATTGGTTTTGGCATCAAGGCATTGTCAATAATAATATAGACTCCAGTGTAAATATGGAAGCTGTAAGCCGGACATTGTCAAGATTAGTGCTCATTAAAGACAACAAATCAAGTAATTAAATTAAAAACATGGGACTTTTTCACAGAGACAAGAAAAATAATGACGATGAGCCGGACAGTGTTCAAACCAATTCATTCTCTGATATTATGAATGGTTTGCAATACGCCGTAAACTGTGCACAAGATACATTGCAGAATCATCAGATACAAAATCTGACCAGACTTTTTGAAGGAACAAATGCAAATAACGCAAATACGTTCCAATCGAAAAAAACTCATGGTTGGAGACAAGACTATTGATATTCCACTTATAGCCTTGATATCCCATCATTATCTTGCAATGGATAATGTGCAGATAAAGTTCAAGGCGAAGGTCGGAAGCGTGGAATCACAGATCCCGGAAAACAACTTGCTGTTATCCAGTCCGCACAGAGCCAATCTCCAGATGCAGATGAGCAACATAAAACCGGATGCGGATGATGTCATGGAGGTTTGCGTCAATTTTAAGGTTCAGGAGACTCCGGAGAGCATTACTGATATACACATGGCCGGGCAACGTGCGTGAGCTTCGGCAGAAGATAATGGGAGCCGTATTACAGGCGCAGGAAGGTGTGGTCACGAAAGAGCATCATGGAACTTGCCGTGGACGAAACTGAACCTCACCTGTCAGCTTCGCCCTGCGCAATGACGCGGAGGATAAGGAGCGGATATTGCGTGCGTTAAAACAGACAAACGGCAACCGGAGTGCGCTGCCGAACTGCTTGGAATAAGCAG
>ENA-OQHD01000537-OQHD01000537.1-human-gut-metagenome-genome-assembly--contig:-NODE-537-length-13426-cov-5.372584_pt1 | contig 13426 bp, 19 predicted proteins | sample MGYA00242560_ERZ504711 | MGnify/ENA primary metagenome ERZ504711 (study PRJEB26092, sample SAMD00036198) | human gut metagenome | host: Homo sapiens | study: EMG produced TPA metagenomics assembly of... | reverse complement strand
ATATGCGTTCACTACTTGCTACCGGAGATATTCTCACAGTACATATTCAGGAAAATGAAAGTTCACCGAATATTCCTCCTGTCGAACTGCCGCTTAGCATTATATATGAAGACGAAGATATCCTTGTTGTCAACAAACCTGCCGGAATGCCGATCCATCCGTCACTGAATAATTATGAGAATTCTCTTGCAAATGGATTGATGTGGTACTATACGCAGCAAAGAAAGCCATTTATCTTCCGCTGCACGAACCGCCTGGACCGTGACACTTCAGGGCTGACCGTTATTGCCAAGCACCTGATCAGTTCCAGCATCCTATCTTCCATGGGCGCACGACACGAGATCAAGCGTGAATATCTCGCGATCGTCCGTGGCAGTGTAACACCTCCATCCGGCACGATTGATGCACCACTCGCCCGCACCGGCAGTTCCATGATTGAGCGAAAAGTAGACTTCAAGCATGGAGAGCGTGCAGTCACACATTATAAAGTTGTAGAAGAAAAAAATCGGGCACAGCCTTGTCTCTCTTATCTTAGAGACCGGCCGTACCCATCAGATCCGTGTTCATATGCAATATTTAGGATTCCCACTTGTCGGTGATTATCTATATAATCCGGATATGGAATACATCCACCGCCAAGCATTACATTCCTGGAAGCTCTCCTTTATTCATCCGATCACAAAGGAGCCGATGGAATTCACAGCGGAATTACCGAAAGATATGAAGAATATTCTTATTTAAAGAACACTATGCGCGAAAACACTCCCCGCCACAAATCAGGGAGTGTTTTTCTATCTATTCTTATACACTAAGCTTCTTGTCTGCCATCCATCCACTAAGTAAAAATACCGCTACACAGATTATAATGTAGTATACAAGATATCCGACACCAAAGAATGAATTTCCTGCTACTTCTACATTCGGAAGTACATTGCTGATCAAATTATAAATTTTTTCTATTACAAATGTAATCACAAAGAAAGCTACGATTGAGATTCCTCCTGCATATTTTGAATCCCTTAAAACAGTTCGAGAAACGATTACCGCAAGATAACCAACCATCACAACCTCTGTCCATCCGACAAAGATGCAGAGAAGATTCCAGATAATCTGTGCAATCAGCTGCCCTTCGCCTGACACTCGTATAAAACTATCTCTTATGATTGCAAATACATTTCCAAGTTCTCCGACATACTGGATCGTCCCTACAAAACAAAGCAGTCCGGCAATCGCATAAAGTGCAAACACGAAAAACATCTGTGCGATTGCTACAACAAATTTTGCTCCAAGAATTTCCCATACGGATTTCGGAGTCATCCAGATCATATAGCTTTGCTTTGTTTTCAAATCTCTGTTTAAAATCAGTATACTCTCAATTCCCATATAGAACACTACAAAAAAGCGATCCGACTAATAAAAGCGTTGCACTGATTCCCATCAATGCATCCTTTTCAACCAGCATACCTCCAAAAAATTGTAAGCACACAGACAGCTAAAGCTACCATAACAATCATTCTCGAAGTCCGCTGTTTCTTCCATTCATATTTCATTAATTTTCCCATCGTTACTCCCTCCTTACATCTTCTGCAGATAAAGCTCTGCAAGTGAATTTCCCGTTGTCATTCTCTCTGTCTCAACATTCACGACATCCACAAGCTGTCCATCTTTTATAAAAATCGCATCCTCAATAAAGCTTTCTACCTCTTCAATCAGATGGGTAGAGATCACCATTGTACGATTCTCATCTGCTTCTTCCAGGATCAAAGCAATGATCTCTTCTCTCGCTTTATAGTCCACACCGTTCAAAGGCTCATCTAACAAGAGAAGATCTGCTTTTCTTGCCAATGTTGCAGCCGCTTTCAGTTTCGCATTCATTCCACTTGACATTGCAGACGCTTTCATCTCTTCATTCAAGCCCAGACGTTCAATTGTTTTTCTAAACTGCTCTCTGTCAAAATCCTCAAAGAAATCTGCATAATATTCTTCTACATCTTTTACCTTCATATAACTATAGAAAAATGGTTCCGTTGACATATATGCGATGGATGCTTTGTCCTGATAGCTAAGCGGATGTCCCTCAAATAAAATCTCTCCCTCTGTTGGCTGTGTCAGTCCCGCTGCCATCTTCATAAGTGTCGTCTTACCACTTCCATTTTCTCCGAGAAGGCCATAAATCGTGCCCTTTTTCAACTTCAAAGTAAGCTCTTTAACTGCTTCTTTATTTCCGAATTTCTTTGTGATATTTCTGTACTCTAACATCATTTCTGCTCCTCCTCGTAATCGGCAATCTGCTCAATAATCTCGCCTTTCTGAAATCCAAGATCACGCATCTCGTGTACAAAATTCTTCAACAGCTCTTCTGCCATCTCCTTCTTCACATTGTCAAACATATACTCCTCCTCCGACACAAATGTACCGATTCCACGCTTCGTGTAACAATATCCTGCCATCTCCATCTCCCGGTAGATTCTCGCCGCTGTGTTCTGATTCACTTTATACAAAACTGCAAGCTCCCTGTTCGATGGCATCTTCTCACCCGGTTTCAACTCGCCCTTTACCATCTTTTTCTTAAGCTCGTTGATCACCTGAAGATAGATTGGACTTCCTGAATTATATTCCATGTAATTCCTCCATTTATCTTTTTTGCATTTGCTGTATCAGTGCTATAGTTAGATAGTACACTAGGTTTTTAGTTTTGTCAATATAAATATGCATAAAAAAGTAGACGTCCTTGCTTGGCGGCAAACGTCTATTTTTTAATACTTTGCTACTGTAATTTACTCAATCTGCCAGTCAATCGGCTCAATCCCATTCTTCTCCAGAAATGCATTTGTCTGACTGAATGGCTTGCTTCCAAAGAAACCTCTGTAAGCAGCCAGCGGGCTTGGATGCGGTGCTTCCAGAATAAGATGCTTTGGATTCGTAAGCATTCTCTTCTTCCTCTGTGCAGGAGCTCCCCACAGAATAAAGACAATCGGTCTGTCCTGGCTGTTCAGTGCCAGAATCGCTGCATCTGTGAATTCTTCCCATCCGATTCCTCTGTGAGAGTTCGCCTGATGTGCTCGTACTGTCAGCACAGTGTTCAACATTAATACACCCTGCTCGGCCCATTTTGTCAGACACCCATGATTTGGGATTGTGCAGCCGAGATCATCATGGAGTTCTTTATAGATATTCACAAGTGACGGCGGAATATCTACACCTTTCTGCACAGAAAAGCTTAATCCATGTGCCTGACCGTTATTATGATAAGGATCCTGTCCAAGGATCACAACCTTCACATCCTTCAGCGGAGTCAGATGAAATGCATTGAAAATATCTTGTGCCGGTGGAAAGATCAATTTTGTCCTGTATTCCTCATTTACCGTCTCAAATAATTTCCTATAATAAGGCTTGGAAAACTCTCCTTTCAATGCCTCATACCAGTCTCCATTCAAACCACTCATAGTTCCTGCTCTCCTCTTCTTTCTGCTTCAACCATTCTCTACAATCTGACAGAAATTCCTTCGTTTCTTAAATACTCTTTTACTTCTTTAATTTCCAATTCCTTATAATGGAACAAAGATGCTGCCAGCGCCGCATCTGCACCGCCATCTGTCAATGCCTCTTTAAAATGCTCCAACGTTCCTGCTCCACCGGACGCGATTACAGGAATCGATACACTGTCAGCAATCGCACGTGTCAGTTCCAGATCATATCCAGCCTTCGTTCCGTCACCGTCCATACTTGTCAGAAGAATCTCACCTGCGCCAAGGGACTCTACTTTCTTCGCCCACTCGACTGCATCGATACCGACATCCAGACGTCCACCGTTCTTATAAATATTCCATCCTGTTCCGTCTGCTCTTTTCTTTGCATCAATCGCCACTACTACACACTGGCTTCCAAACTTCTCTGCCGCTTCACGGATTAGCTCCGGTCTGTTGATTGCAGAAGAATTGATTGAAATCTTATCCGCACCTTCTCTTAACAATGCACGGAAATCATCAACTGTCCGGATTCCTCCGCCGACAGTAAACGGAATAAACACACATTCCGCAACCTTTCGTACCATATCAACAACTGTTCCTCTATCATCTGAAGAAGCTGTGATATCCAGAAATACAAGTTCATCAGCTCCTGCCTTATCATATGCCTTTGCAATCTCCACCGGGTCTCCGGCATCCTGAAGATCAACAAAATTCACACCTTTTACAACACGTCCGGCATTCACATCCAGACATGGGATAATTCTTTTTGTAAACATTCTCGCACTCCTCCTACAGCTCTACAAAGGTTTTTCAGAATCTTCAGTCCTACATCACTGCTCTTCTCCGGATGGAACTGGCATGCGAAAATATTGTTCTTCTCAACAGACGCATGTATATGTGTTGTATACTCTGTTGATGCCTTGACAATCTGTTCCTCTTCTGCTTTCAGATAATAAGAATGTACAAAATATACATAAGAATTCTCAGCGATTCCCTTAAAAAGTCTTCCATCATTCTCTAAATGAATGGAATTCCATCCCATATGGGGAATCTTATATCCTTCTTTATCAGGTATCCTTAAGATCTCACCCTTTAGAATTCCAAGTCCTTCTACACCCGGAGCCTCATCGCTGTGCTCAAATAAAAGCTGCAATCCAAGGCAAATTCCAAGAAATGGTGTTCCCTTTTCTGTAACCTCGCGGATTACTTCATCAAGTCCTGACTGTTTTAATTTCTCCATAGCATCTCCAAATGCACCGACACCCGGAAGAATCACTTTATCTGCATGAAGGATCTCATCTCTGTCCGCTGTAACTATAACATTCTGTCCAAGTGCAAGCAATGCTTTCTCAACACTGCGGATATTACCGGCATCATAATCAATTATTGCTATCATTAGCCTACCTCTTATCTGTAATCTATTATCTAGTATCTATTTTCTATACTTTACCACACTTTGCGTCGAGTTCAAACCAAAATTCGACTCCATTGTCATAATTTTTCACGCCGTACCCCTGATGGAAAGATTCCATGATTGCCTTAACGATTGAAAGTCCAATTCCATTTCCACCATATTCACGTGTATGTGCTTTATCCACTTTATAAAATTTATCCCACAGTTTTGGTACATCTTCTTCTGGAATCGGTTTTCCACTATTAAAGACGGAAACACATACTTTTCCATCCGTTGAAACGATCTTCACTTCGATCCGCTTCTCATTTCCGACATGATGAATCGCATTCGTAAGATAATTCCGTACAACCTGTTCTGTCTTAAACTCATCTGCCCAGACATAAGCTGTCTCATCAGCAATAAAATCTACATTCGCATTAACCTGTTGGATCAGAATATCACAACTTGCAATAACACCTTTCACAAGCTTCACAATATCAAACCGTTCAAATTCTACTTCATCTGTCCCAAATTCCAACTGATTCAGTGTCAGCAGATTCTTGACCATCCGGTTCATCTTTCCTGCTTCATCAATAATGACATCACAATAAAACTCTGTACTTTCCGGGTCGTCATTGATTCCTTCTTTTAACCCTTCGGCATATCCCTGGATCAATGCGATCGGTGTCTTCAACTCATGGGAAACATTTCCAAGAAATTCATTTCTCATATTTTCAAGTTTCTCTTTCTGCTCAATGTCCTGCTGCAGCTGATTATTCGCAGTCTTCAATTCAGATATTGTCTTTTCCAGCTGATCTGACATTTTATTAAAGTTCTCGCCCAGAACACCAATCTCATTCTTTCCGCCGCTCGTATACTTCGCATCAAAATTCAGATTTGCCATATCTTCGGAAAGTCTTGCCAGTTCCAACACTGGTTTTGTAATCCTTCGTGAAAAAATTCCATACAAGGATTCCTCCAAAGAACATTCCGAAAATTCCAAGATAAATCAGAAACTGATTGGCAAGATTGGCACTTTCACGAATACTGTCCAACGGGCTTCGCATTGTGACAAACACACTATCACTTAAGTATCCCCACATTTCCAGATAATCCGTACCGCTCTGTGGATCCTGGATTTTACGAACCACATAATCGTCCGAATGCTTGAGAATCTTTTCCTGATCATCATCTTTCAGGAAGAAAATACGGAGCATCTGTTTGTACAGGAAACCTTCTTCCTTTACATTTGTAAATACAACCTTTCCATCGTCAGAAATATCCATCGCGCAGACATCAATATTCGTTTTTTCAAGTTCCGCCACAAGTTTCTTCTGCACTGCCTCATTTCCAAGATTTCCATTGTTCACTGCTTCACTCATTTCCTCATACATCTCAATCAGATCTTTCTGCTTATGAGACATATAATATCGTCCAAGAAACCCCGTATTAACAATGAAAACTAACATCAGAACAAACACTAGAAGTCCAACAAAAATAGCTGTCATCTGTCCGCTCAACGTATATTTCAGTTCTCTTTTTGCTTTCTTCATCTGATTTATTTCTCCGCGCTCTGAACTTCAAACTTATATCCCATGCCCCAGATTGTTTTGATATATTCGCCCTTATCGCCTAATTTACTTCTCAGTTTCTTCACATGTGTATCAATTGTTCTTGCATCACCAAAATAATCATAATTCCATACATTATTCAATATTTTCTCTCTGGAAAGCGCAATTCCCTGATTTTCTATAAAGTAGGTCAACAATTCGAATTCTTTATAACTAAGTTCGACCGGTGTTCCATCAATCTTCACGATATGTGCTGACTTGTCAATGGTAATACCGCCTGCCTCCAGCGAATCATTGCCGACCGCTCCCAAAGTTCTGCGAAGGATCGCATTTACTCTTGCCACAAGAATCTTTGGACTGAATGGCTTGGAAATATATTCGTCCACACCAAGTTCAAATCCCTGCAGCTCATCTCTCTCCTCAGAACGCGCTGTCAGCATAATAATTGGCACTTTAGAAGCCTCTCGAACCTCACGGCACACCTGCCAGCCATCCATTTTCGGCATCATTACATCTAAAATGATCAGGGCAATGTCTTTATCTTCGTAAAAAACGATCCATTGCTTCCATTCCATCTCCGGCTTCTAATACTATATACCCTTCTCTTGTAAGGAAATCCTTCACAAGTTTTCTCATTCTGCTCTCGTCATCCACAACTAATATTTTCGCTCTTTCCATCTTCTTTTCTCCTAACTTATATTTGGGTGTACCAGATTACTTCTACATTTAATTACCTTTTAATATACCAAATAGTTTTGTCAATATTGTGAACAACAAAATCGGTCAGTCTATAAATGTGTGTCAAAACTTCATTTACAGACTGACCGTCTCTTCTTTTCGGCCCGATTATTCAAACTCATAGTTAGAAAAACATTCATTTGCCTCTTCTTCATCCTGTCCATTCACAACTACACGCATTGGCAGTCCCAACTTAATAGACATTAACCCCATAAGGGATTTACCATCGATGATATAATTTCTGTTTGCCATATCAGTTACATCAACGTCTGATTTTAATTTCTGACAAGTGTTGCAAAATGTCATGATCTGCCCTGCTGACATAAACTTCACTTTCTTTTCTACCATGTTTTTTACCTCCATCTGTCTATCGAATACAAGTAATAATAAAAGCCAACACAGAAATCTGCACAATGCCTGAATGCAGATTACTGTAATTTCAAACATACTTGACCAGTATATACCACTTATTCCGGAGGTGCAAGTGAATTTTCGACTTTTTTCGACATATTGTCTACCCTTTTTTGATATAAAGTTCTCACCCGGAGAATCTTGACAGCCACTACTGTCACTTCTATAATAATTGATGGCTTATTATTACTGCTTTCCGCCAGAAAGCAGTAATTCAATCATGACAGTAGGTACTACACACGAAAATGAGGTGATATCTATGAAACACAAATTTCAAATTTCTGAATCTATCCGACTTGGAGCAATCCTTGCGCTTTCCGGTGGATTCATGGATGCTTACTCTTATATGGAGCGTGGAGAAGTATTTGCCAATGCACAGACTGGAAACATGCTTCTCTTTGGGGTACATCTCTCTCAGGGAGACTTCCAGAACACAATGAAATACCTTTTCCCTGTACTCGCCTTTGCACTTGGAATCGCTCTTGCTGAAGTTGTCCGGGCTAAGGCAGGAAATCTGCTTCACTGGAGACAGATTTCTGTTCTGGCAGAAGCACTGATCCTGATCGCAGTCAGTTTCTTCCCAACAGCATTGAATCTTCCGGCCAATGCATTAACTTCTTTTGCCTGTGGAATTCAGGTTGAAAGTTTTCGCAAGATTCATGGCAAAGGAATCGCAACTACAATGTGCATCGGTAATCTGCGCAGTGGAACAGAGAACCTGCACCACTATTTCCATACAAAAGAACGACATTTTCTGGATACAAGTCTTCTGTATTACGGAATCATTGCCTGCTTTATTGTCGGCGCAGTGATCGGTAATGCAGCAGTTCAGCTGTTCCAGACAAAGGCAATTCTTGGCTGTTCCTTCTTGCTATTAATTTCATTCTTTATGATGTTTATTGATTGGGAAAAGAAAGAAAAGGAGCTTGCACTTTAATGTGCGGCTTCTTTTTTCATACCGGTTTTCAGATAGAAAAAATCCCGAAAGTGCAATGTTGATCAGCACTTCCGGGAAAAAATTTACTGCGGATGACAGGACTTGAACCTGCACGTCGTAAACACCAGAACCTAAATCTGGCGCGTCTGCCAATTCCGCCACATCCGCATATTTCTTATTCAATTATTGATTAAGAAAAAAAGTAGAACAAGCGATTTGCTTGTTCCAGTGAGCGTGCGGGGATTCGAACCCCGGACAACTTGATTAAAAGTCAAGTGCTCTACCACCTGAGCTACACGCCCTTATTCATTTTTATTTCTTTCCTGCTAGCAGGATAACTGGGCTAGCTGGATTCGAACCAGCGAATGCAGGAGTCAAAGTCCTGTGCCTTACCGCTTGGCGATAGCCCATCGAAGACTTCATATCTGACACTGCACGGCCAGTTGGAATATTTAAAGAAAAAGGTGGATAGCCGGACTCGAACCGGCGATATCCAGAACCACAATCTGGCGCGCTAACCAACTGCACCATACCCACCACAAAACGAGCCTGGGGGGGATTCGAACCCTCGACCTACGGCTTAGAAGGCCGTTGCTCTATCCAGCTGAGCTACAGACTCATTTCTCTCTTAATGAGAACCTCTCGTTTTCAAACGAGAAGCGGGTGATGGGAATCGAACCCACGTATCCAGCTTGGAAGGCTGGTGTTCTACCATTGAACTACACCCGCAGGATGATCGGGGTGACAGGATTCGAACCTGCGACCTCCTGGTCCCAAACCAGGCGCTCTAGCCAAGCTGAGCCACACCCCGATATCAGTTTTATTTCCTTGCCCCTACGGCTTTGTGTTTCTTTCGTATCTCCCGCAGCGACAAGATATATTATATGGCATGTTTCTCAGAAAGTCAACAGGGTTTTTTAAAGCTTTTTTTACATTTTTTTACGACTACTTTTTTTACCTGTTTTTCGCAAGAAGAGTGTGCAAATTGTTTCTTTTGTTTTAGTTTTCTGATAATTAGGATAATTATAGATATTTTTGCTCAAAACTCAATTTTCCGTCCCCATCGACTTCCATGATCATATAGCTGCCTCGTCTTCCCTCCTGACGTGGAAAAGATAGACTTCCCGGGTTTAAAATTGTCATTCCATCCTTCTGAAGAAAGAAAGGACGATGTGTATGACCAAACATTACGAGATCCGCTCCTCTTGTTCTGCCCTCTTCTATGATAGTTTCCATCCCCATGGACACATAATAATAATGTCCATGGGTAATAAATGCATGATAAGGGCCAATCTCAAACTCCTCTTCTCTCGGAAGTTCTGTAAAAAATGTCGTTATTTCCTCTTATAATATGCTTCTCACACTCTACGACAGCCTCCAGATAGTCTTCTCCACCTTCTACATCTCCAAGATGGATAAACATATCAATTTTCCCAGCCTCTTCTAATGCGCGGTCCAGTGCCTGGTGTCTTCCGTGTGTATCACTGACAATCAGAATTTTCATGCTTCTTCCTCGTTCAATTTCTCTTCCAGCAGGATTTTTATTGCTCGAAGTGCTTTTCCTCTGTGGCTCAATTTATTTTTCTGCTCCGGTGTCATCTCCGCTGTTGTACATCCGAATTCTGGAACATAGAAGATCGGATCATAACCGAATCCATTCGCACCGACAATCTCGTGTCCAATTTGTCCTTCAATCGTCTCACGGACTACGCTTGTTGTTCCATCCGGAAATACTGCTGCAACCGCACAGACAAATCTTGCGGTACGCTCATCGTCCGGAACCCCTTCCAGTCTGTCCAGAAGGATTCTGTTCTTTATATCATAAGAAGTATCCTCTCCGGCAAATCTCGCAGAATAAATTCCAGGTGCCTTATCCAGATAGTCAATCTCAAGACCTGAATCATCTGCAAGAACAATATCGTTGACCAGCACTCGTGATACAGCTCTTGCCTTGATCTCTGCATTTTCTTCAAAGCTCATTCCGTCTTCTACGATTTCTTCATCGACTCCTGCCTCACGCATCGATACGATCTCCATACCAAGATCAGCAAGAATCATCCGGATCTCTTTCATCTTATTTTCATTTCCTGTTGCAAATACAATTCTTCTCTTCATTTTGCTTTCTACCTTCTATTCTTTTTCGCCAACAATCTGGTACAGCGTTTTCTTATTTCTTCGGTCTCGGTGGCTTTGGTCCCTGGAACTGATAGAAATATGTTTTCAGCATACCATTATAAATCTTACGGTTCTTATCTGCTTTTCTTCCGAAATAACGTTCTGCGTCTTCATAACTTGTGATCATGTATGCAGACCAACTGTCAAGTTTTCTAAAGCTCTCGCCAAATTCACGATATAAACCAGGAAGTGCCTCTTTCTCCTCAAGACGCTCTCCATACGGCGGGTTTGTTATAATAAATCCATATTTCTTCGGATGACTCAGTGCACTGACCGGTCTCTCCTGGAAATGGATCAGATGATCCACACCTGCATTCTCTGCATTCTGTCTTGCCATCCGCACAACATCCCCATCAATATCATATCCCTGGATATCCGTCTCAATCTGATCATCGATCAGATCATTCGCCTCATCAATGGCCTCATACCAGAGTTTCTTATCAATCAGATTCGCCCAGCTCTCAGCCGTAAAAGAACGATTCATTCCCGGTGCAATATTTGCTGCCATCATTGCTGCCTCAATTGGAAATGTTCCACTTCCGCAAAACGGATCCACTAAGATACGCTCTTTTCTCCACGGTGTCAGCATGATCAGTGCTGCTGCCAGTGTCTCAGAAATCGGTGCCTTGCCGGCTGACGGACGGTATCCTCTCTTATGAAGAGAATCTCCCGATGTATCGATTCCGATCGTAACGATATCCTTCATCAAAAATACTCTCAGTGGATAAGAAGCTCCATCTTCCTGAAACCACTGTACATGGTATCTACTTCTAAGACGATCTACCATCGCTTTCTTCATAATTGACTGAATGTCCGAAGGGCTGAACAGCTTACTCTTTACCGATGAAGCTTTCGCCACCCAGAACTTCCCGTTCTTCGGTATATAATTCTCCCACGGAATTGCTTTTGTCTTCTCAAACAATTCATCAAAGGTAACTGCTTTAAAACTTCCTGCCTTGAGCAGAACACGTTCTGCTGTACGGAGAAATACATTCGCCCTGCACGCTGCATCTGCTCCTCCGTAAAGGTAACTCTTCCATCTTCCACCTGTGCGATCTCATATCCCAGATCCTGAATCTCCCTTTTTAATACTGATTCAAGACCGAAATGACACGGCGCAATCCATTCCATTCTTTCCATATCTACCTCATATTATCTTTATGTACTTATTAATTACTGTTAACTGATTCTTATTTTACAGTATTATAATTTGATGTAAGTGTCAAAAGTATAAATTGCGTTTGTGCTCGCACAAATAAGCAATTCATACTTTTGACACTCACATCATAATTCTACTATAAATGAAAGGCAGAGTAAAGTGCGATTGCCTTTCTTCTCTGCCTTGTTACTGTTTATAAGAATCTTATTCGTTACTGCTCACAGTATCTGTTAATATCTGTCTGACTCATCATAATCATCTTTTCCGCCATAGCAGTCATCTGCATTTTTGGAATTGCAGTTTGTGCTGTTCTTACTCTGATTTGAATAAGAATTTTTACTGGAATTCTTATTCGAACCTGAATTAGATGTTGAATTTCTGTTCTTACTCTGATTTTCTTCCTTCGATGAATAGAATCCATTCTGAGAATTTTTACTTGTGTTGCTATAATTTTTTGCCATGATACTTCCTCCTTATTTGGTGTTACTGTTCTTATTAACTGACAGTAACTATTTAGTACAATCTTTATTATCCCAAACGGAGGTCTTTTTATGCATTTTGTTTCAACCATATTTTGAATATTTTGCTTGCTTTTTCCAAATGCATATATTATACTGATTCATGTAGAAAGATTATTTTCTACAACCCCTTATTAATTATTTATACTCCCCTCAAAATGACCGATGGCTCCCCCATCGGTCTTTTACTTTTCTTTTTTCTAATATCGTCGGTTCCCACCGATCAGTCTGATCACGATCATAATGATCAGAAGAGGAACAAGAACCGGTGCCAGAAAACTGATGATTCCTGTTATAACAGACACAACTACTACGACTACAAATACAACTGCAAGGATCAGCAAAGCCTTCTTCCACCAGGTATCTAATCTGAACTCATGATAGGATCCATAAGAATGCTCTGTTCCATATTCATCCTTCTGTCCATAACCAGTATAGTTGTTCTGTGCCTGCGTTGTCTGGTTGTACGAATTATTGAATGGACTCCTGTTCTCATAAACCACTTCTTCGTCTGTTCCATCACTTGCATCTACAATGGTTTTCGCAATTGCCCACGGATCTCCGAGCAGTTCCAAGACCTCCTGCTCGCTCTTTCCTTTTCTCATTTCTTCTATAATATAATCATCATAAAACTTAAGATGATCCTGAATTGTTGCGGCATCAAGCTTTCCATTCAAAGCCTCCTGTAATTTTCGGATAAATTCCTGTCTTGTCATATTCAACTGTTACCTCCTGTTCCGAAGGTTACTGTTCACACGATGTGCGACCAGCAACGCATCTCGCCATTTTAAATCGCCTTTGGCGATGGAGCGAGATGCATTCAAGTCAAAACACGCATCCTCCGTGTCAATCAGCGGAGTGATTGACACGGGAGTGAACAGTAACTTCCGAAGTTCTCTTTAGATGTAGAATACCACACTGCCATTCTTTTTTAAACCGTTATTTTCCACTACATCTGTCGTTCATAATTTGTTCATTTATCATTTAAAAATCTTTCATCTTCTTATCACTTTTTCTTCATTTCTCTCACATATACTATAAGTATCAAAGGAAA
>ENA-OQHD01000536-OQHD01000536.1-human-gut-metagenome-genome-assembly--contig:-NODE-536-length-13429-cov-10.340071_pt1 | contig 13429 bp, 20 predicted proteins | sample MGYA00242560_ERZ504711 | MGnify/ENA primary metagenome ERZ504711 (study PRJEB26092, sample SAMD00036198) | human gut metagenome | host: Homo sapiens | study: EMG produced TPA metagenomics assembly of... | reverse complement strand
GCCACATGCCGGTCGGCGTCTGCTCCACAGGAACGGGCATGGTGCCCTGACGGCACCATTTCCACACGGTCTGCGGATGCAATCCTTCCAGTCTGGCCCATTCCTTTACCAACATGAGATTTATTATAACATAGGATTACTTAAGAAAACAAAACAGTTCGGTAACAGGCAACAGCCCTAAAGCGGGTTAATGCCACGGTTTTCAGATTTTCTTCAAGAATCGTTCTTTGAACGAATGATAATCGTAGTATCCGTCCGGTTTTCCTCCACCCAACTTCGGAACAGGAAAAGCCGGTCAATCTTCCAGAACGTTGTCTTAAAAAAAGGATGCTGCGCCGATGCGAAGAATTAAGATATTCATCGATAACACCATTATTCCCGCAGACATATACGCCGGGCAGAAAATCGCTTTCATCTTCCTGCCAGCAGGCCGTCAAACAGCTCAAGGTCGTGAACAAGTCGTGCATCAAGCCTCAGTGGATAATGAGAACGGGCGTGTAATCAACGTGACCTGGCAGGCTAAAGGCTGGTTCAACCGGCTCGTCACCCGGCATTCGCCTCTTCTCCGACGCATGCTCGGACAACCCGACACCTACCGGTTCGACGACAACATCGCCTCTCCGGAATTTATTCAGGAGCGTGCAGATTGAGCGGGGCAGCACATAAGACCGTTCAACCAGTAAGCCGATCAGCCGTAAGAAGGAAGAACCGATTCCAACGACGTGTCGCCCTATGTCTGATGTCGGCAATGATTTTGTCAGGCGGAATGGCATGTCTTTTTCTGCCGCATAATGAAACCGCATACGCAGGTGAACGTTTCAACCAGTCCACCGCATTAACCACGGAACAGTTGACAGCATCAAGCATCGATGATGCGGCTAGCAGGAGCAGTCAAAGGGGAGACCTCACGGCGGACGGCACATGGGATATGGGCGACCAGCCGGACCGCAAGCTCACCATCATCCACGCGGACAATCCAGTGGTCCGTGACCTGATCAACGGGCGCGACGAGGATCAGACTCCGGCCGGATTCAATCCGGATCATGCGACCGGCGACACGGGCAACGCATACGCATACGGGCAATGCACATGGTGGGCGTACGTGCGGCGCACACAACTGGGATTGCCGGTCGGCAGCCATCTGGGGGATGGCGGCATGTGGGCCGATTCCGCCAAGGCGCTCGGCTATTGGGTGGACGATACCCCCCGGACAAGGGGATGTGATCGTGTTCAGTCCCGCGCAGGTCAACAACGCATGGGGGCACGTCGCCATCGTGGAGAAGGTCAACAGCGACGGTTCCATCGAGATCAGCGAAGCCAATGTGAACGGGCAGGTCGGCCCGTTCCGACGCACCATCGAGGCGAAACAGACGCATGAATACCAGTACATCCACTATTAAACGCGCTCCCATTATCCTGACGTTTCTCCTGCCAATCGTCATGCTCGCCATGCCGACGATCCCGGCATGGGCGGACGCCGCCGATCCGGCTCCAATCCACATGGCGAGCAGTGTCAGATCGTTCCCGAAACACTTGGTTCCGCATCGTTCGTTCAGTGAGGCCGTATCGACCGACGTGGACGGCTCATGGGGAGGCATCGAAACCCTGGACGTGCCGCATACGGAAAGCCCCGAGGAACAGGCCACGCGCATCCAAGCCGAACAGGCGCGACAGTCGGAGGCCGCGTCACGCGCCGAACCACGCACACCGGTCATATCGGCGCCGACGACAGGTGACAAGGAGAAACCCGCCTCGGATACGGCCGCCGCCCTGGTCTCCTACGCGCTCCAATACCAAGGCGCGCCATACGTGTACGGGGGCAATACGCCTGCCGGCTGGGATTGCAGTGGTTTCACCCAATACGTGTACGCGCGGTTCGGCATCCAATTGCCGCACCCGTCCGGCATGCAGGCCACGGTCGGCACGCCCGTTACTGACCCGCAGCCGGGTGATCTTATGGCAAACGCGGGGCATGCGGGCATTTACATCGGCAACGGTCTGATGATCCATGCGATGAACCCGGTCGATGGCACGAAGGTCACGGCCGTCATGCCCGGCATGGGATATTATCGTCTGCTCGGCTAGGGCACGCTATACTGTGTGGAAAGGGTCGGTGCGCGTTTTCCGGTTCTCTGTCCGAACGACGCGCGTCGACCCTTCTTTGTCACCGGTTGTTGTTGGCGTACGGGTTTTGCGTATTGCCTGATGTTTTTAGTTTAGGGTGGCGGTACCGGTGGATAGTGGGATTAGTTGGGAAAGTAGTGGGCTGATCCATGCCCATTCGGCGAATAGTAGCGTTACCCAGAAGAATAGGCAGGTGGTTGCGCGTAGGATGATTGGGCCTGATTGGATGCGCCAGATTAGTGTCATGAGGTTCCATGATGTTGTTTTCTTCTGGCGGTCTTTGTGCCAGATGAGCCATGACAGGCCTGTGAGGATGCACCAGATTGTTAGTGTTGCGGTGAACAGGAGTTGGCTGACTGGAGCGTATTTGCTGGCTTTTTGGATACTGCGTGCGATGGTGGCTTTTGCCTGTTGTATGGGAGTTGATTGTTTGGGGGCAAGTTCTTGCGGTATTCCGTCAGCAGTGTTGGCCCAATATTTGAACCGTCCGCGGACGATGAGTCTAGCACTCAGACTGTCCTGTTCATCTAGCGAGTATTTACAGGTGGTGAGCGTGATGAGGCGCGCGTCTTTTTGGTCTGTCTGGTCGGCGATGACGGCGGCATCATCGGGGGTCGTCATCCAAGATGATTGCATTTCATACACGTACCAGTGGTCGGCTGTCTGAATGATGATCGGATCCCCGGGTTTCAACGTGTCCGCCGGCCCTAGGTCGCCGGGGGTGCGGTGTCCGGCGTAGGAGCTGTTGCCGATGCTTCCGGGCATGACGGTTCCTTGATAGTGTCCGATACCGTAGTTGTCAAGGACTTGCAGATCGGTGCCTTCTTGGATGGCTCGTTGCCATTCGGTGCCGAACCGGGGGATTCGCATCCAGCCGATCACTGTCGAGTATTCGGGTTCCGGTTCGGTGGGTGGTTCTCCGGTTTGGGGTTTGGCGATGCGGGTTGAACCGTCGGTTTTAGTGGGTTGGGCTGTTTTGAATCCTTGGTTGGTGACGATGGTTTGTTGGGTGTGGATCTGGTCCATTCCGTTGCCGATGTATACCCATCCGACGTGCATTACTAGGATGATGGCGAGGAAAATCGACATGCCTGCGAACAATTGCAACAGCCGGTAACCCACTCCTTGTGATTGTCTGTCTTCTCTCTTAGGAACGGTGTTCTCTTCAATATTCCGGAGCGAAATGTCGTCAGTATTGTGCTGAGGACGGAGTCGGCCGGGTCTTGAGGCGGCATGTCTTCCCATTAGTCTTTCTTTCTTCCCGGATACGGTTTGGTTGACTAACTTCCGTTTTACCGTCTCACTGCTTAGAACGAATGCTATCGTCGTTATCTCGTGCGTCATTCACCTTGTCGGAGGCCTCCTGCGAATCGGACCGGGATGTCCGCGCATTTCGCCGTCTCCAACAGGAGACGGAACAGTTGGACGGTTTCCTCCTTGCCTTCCATGGGGTCGAAGCGGATGCTGTCGCCTTTCGACGTGGCGGTCTCCAGCATGTATGCCACCTGACTGTCCGCCCCGATGAACGCGAGACCGGAACCGGCTTCCACCCACGCCTCGCGGACCGTATTCCAACGGAAGTTCAGATATCGGCCGAATCCACGGAGGACATCTGCGCCGATCCACATGGAGCGGCAGCAGGCCAGGAACTCCGCCGACGTGATATTGACGTTGAAGCCGTTCGATGTATCGCCCATCATGAATCCCACTTGGTCGCCGTCCTTCCCCTCCACGAACGGGACGAGGGTGGCGAGGACGGCGGCAAGAAGGGCGAGCAGTGCGTGATCGCCGTCCTTCAGCGGTGTCCGCTCCCCGCTCACGATGCTCATGCCGACATGGTTGAACGCCTCCACGATGGCGGCGGACCCCTCGAAGACGGCGGGCATGTCCCCGTCACCGGTCATGTGGCAGACACCGTCCGGGTCGAACTCCCAATCGTATTCGACCGGATTGTTGCCGGTCTCATCGTTGGTCTCCACGGTGATGCGTTCAATCATGATTGCTCCTTCATCCATTGGGCCAGATAGTCGCGCACGTCGCCGGCAGCGCCTTCCTTGCCGGTGTCGAAACCGTCCGGCCGCCATGTGCCATCCGACATGATCAGCAGGTCCAGGCCGACGGGATGCTCCTCCCCGCGTTGGGTCTGGAAGATGACGGCGCCGATTTCGACCGGGTCGCCGTTCGAGAACAGGTCATCCCAATACACGTCATCCGCATCCAACGCCTCGACCCTGCCAAGACCGACGACGGCCTCACGGTAGTCATCGAGAATCTTCCCGCGATTTCTGACCGCTTCGATCAGCCGACTTGCCGCATGCGTCGGATCGGCGGGCAATAGCGCACGGAACACGCTTTCGCCGACCTCGAACACCAGATAGTCCGGATCCGAAGAGCGCGTGGCGGGGATACCTGAATCGTTCAACCGTTTCACGGCCTTGTCGGCCTCGTCCATGATGCCGCGGTCCTTGCGCCACTGGTCGTATCCGACGTCGAACAGGACCGTCATGGTCGTCTCATAGTCGGTGTCGAAGGTCGTTGTTTTCGGATGCCACCAGCCGTCGGAAACCGTCCAGTGGATCAGGTTCCCGTCGAATTCAAGGCGAATGCGCCAGTAGTCGAACGGTCCGCTTCGTGTTTCGAATGTGGATTTGCAGTCGAACAGTCTTCTCAGGTTCGACCATTCGTACGGTAACATCGGCGTGATTCTGAGCAGAATGATGTTGTCGGCCATCAACCAGTGACAGTCTGCGAAGAAACGAATCTCGGGCGTGACGACGCTCATTCCCTGCACCATCCTCTCTGTTTCGTCTCCACATACATGGCGTCGCGCACCTCGGTGTCGTTCCAACCCCATTCGCGGGCGAGATGCAGGTAGTGTTCGCCTATCACATCGATGTCCTCTCTACCTTTCCCCGCAATCCCAACGGTCGTAGCATGCGGGGCATTCGTATTGCGCGTATTCGGGATTCCACTTGGCGTGCTCACGGCATACCAGACGCCAGCAGGCCTCACATATCTCGCCGCAGTCCGTGCAGTTGACGCGCCCGCAACAGGGGCATTTCCTCGCATGCTCCTCACACAACGGTATGCCGCAACCGCCGCAGTGGTCAGCCACGTCATCCGGCTCGTACGGGCCGTGGATTGAATCTTCGCAGGTTTCGTTCGCGTTCATGATGGTTCCTTTTCATTCCTTGCCTAACAGGTCAAGTCCGGCGCATACCGTCTCCCATACGGTCTTGTCGTCGAATGCGATGAGCATGCCGGATATGCTGTATTCGCTCGCATGAGGCAACGCGTCGCCGCAATCCACGGCCGCACGCCAGGCGCCGTCGAACATGCCGTAGTCGTCCAGATCGCCCGCATACGACACGTCCGACGGCTTCGCATGGCCGAGCCGTCGGAATTCCTCGTCAGTAAGAAAGCGCCATTCGCGCGTATCGCGCACGCGCAGGTCGTCTCGGTTGGCTTGCAGTGTAGCGAGTATCGCCTTGCGGGCGGTCGTGTGGAAAGATGCTGTTTTCATGATGTTCTCCTTTTCGTCCGTTCTACGTGCGACGCGAATTCCAATGCCTTCTCGCCCTTGTCGGTCAGCGCGTCGAACACTTGGTCGATGTAGTATCTGCGTTCCAGCACGCCCAGCTCACGTAGTCGTTGCGATTCCTCCGCCGGTTTGACCACGCCATACGGTTTAAGCTCTTTCAGGATTGCGATGTCCCGCCCGTCCAACAGTGGCGGGTCGTCGGGTTCCAGCAACGCTTTCAGACGGTTGGCCTTGTCTTCCATGTCGGATACGGTGACGGCCAGCGACTCCGGCATGGGCGTATCTGTACCTTCGCACAGGCTCGCCCACTGTTTGCGCTTGTCTTTCGCCTTGTCGAGGTATTTGTTCGCTGTGAGGGTGATTATCCGCACGCGGAACTCGTCGAAGTCGCAGACTCCTTTATGATGGTCGTAATCCCGCCAGACGAAGGTGCCGTTCGGACGAATCGAGCATTCAAGGAACACGTACACCTTGTTAGGGTTGCGGATGTCCGCTACGTAGTCGGAGTATTCCGATTCGACCAGAGCGAACTCCACGCCTTCCTTGCCCAGCCTGTCCAATAGGTCGCGGACGGATTGCAGCGTCTTCTCGATGTCCAACATGGTTCACTCCTTGTCCAGTCGGTGCACGTTGCTCAGCATGCGCGACACGGCCTGACGGCGCGTCTCATACGGGGTGCCGAGTTCCTCGCCCAGCAGCCACCCCTCGAACACGGACACCGGGTCATGTCGGCCGGAGTATTTGTTGTTGCAGGCTTCGCACACATGCATGTAGTGTTCGGCCATGTCTTCCACATCCTTCGCCTCCTGTTCGTCGCCAAGCGTGTCCCGGCACCATTCGGCGGTCTTCTCGAACTTGTCTTTCAACCGCATGAGACGGTCGGTGCGCGGCATGGGCGAAGCCAGCAGGCGGGCCAGTTCGTCCAATGCCTGCTCCTCGCCCATGTCGGCTGTATCGAGGACGGTGTTATCCTCGACAAGCTCGTACCGCGTGCGGACGATGCGGATGGTGTCGCTGTCGGGAAGGTTGACGGTGACCTCGTATCCCGCTTGAGGGTCGAATGCGGTGATGCGTCCGAACTGGTGGTCGTTGTACACATGCCAGCCCGTCAGTGTGCGGGTGACGGTGATGAGGATGTCGCGTGTTTTCATTTCGTCAGTTCCAGTTCTTCGGCGCGACGACAATCCAGCCGTTCCGCTTGAAAGCGTCGAGTACATCTTCCGTGACCTGTTCCATAGTGTCCGTCATGAGTCAGTCCTCCACATTTTCGGTCTTGATGACCTGTGCGTCACTGTCGCTGAGTTCGACCTGTTCGCCTAGACGGTATTCGTCGGCGTTGTTGAGGAGTTCGTTGATGGCATCCTGTTCGGTGGAGTCGTCGTCGAGTTCGACGGTGAAGGTGCCTGAGTAGGTTTCCTCATAGTTGATGGCGTAGCGCTTCATGGTTTCCTCTTTCGTTTTTATGTGGACATATTCAGTATAACAGACAAATAGGATAAGACAAACCCGCCTCCCCTAAAAAAAGGAAACGGGTCGGCGAATATCAAAAAAAACTAGGGGTGTGTTTACCCTATTTAAGTTTTGCGTGATGATTGTCGTATGCGTACGCCGAGGTATGACATCACGCCTGACCGGTTCATGAGGGTCGCGCATCCGTTGCCGCGATAGCACGGCAACGTGGCGGTCGACAACCACACGTTCGTCAACGCCCTGCCGTGGATGTGCCGCACGGGAGCCCGTGGAGGGACCTGCCGGAGTGCTGCGGCAAGTGGGTCACCGTCTGCCAACTGTTCAACCGCTGGTCCAGGAACGGCGCGACAGGGCGCCTGTTCGCGGCATTGCAGGAGAAGCGGATCAACGGGGCGGAATCTCAGCCACACCAGACTTTCTGTTTTCTTTTTCCTGCTTTCGTGCCTTGTCCCATGCGGCTCGGTTCCATGGGAGTACCGGCTTCCCAGATTCAATTTGTAAGTGCAACACCCGTCTTTGGGTGGCTTGTCTTCGAGAGTACCTTGCCGAGCTCTCGATACCAAACCTCGTTGGGCGTTTCCCAGTCCAGGACCTTCATGGGGGTGTCGTTGATCTCGTCCACGATGGCCTGCAGGTCCGCGTCCGTCAGGTCGTCGAAACTGGTTTTCTTGGGCAGGTAGCGGCGGATGCGTCCGTTGCGGTTCTCGTTCGTGCCGCGCTGGTACGAGGAGTAGGGGTTCGCATAGTAGGTGAGCATGCCGAGGGCCTCGTCCACGAGCAGGTGGCAGGAGGACTCCGTGCCGTTGTCCCAGGTGCGGTCGATCCTCGCGGGCGCGGGGATGTCCTTGTAGATGTCGTATTCGGCGCGCGCGGTCGCCAGCGCGCTCTTGTCCTCGATGAAGCGGGCGAACAGGCGGCGGCTCTTGCGTTCGACCTGCGTGTCGATGCACCGTTTCGAGGGGGCCGTGCCGATGACGGTGTCGGACTCGAAATGGCCGAACTCATGCCGCGAGTCGACACGTTTGGGCCGCTGGGCGATCGGCACGCGCATCGGGATGCGCGGCCCTTTCGCCTTCCTGCCCTTTTTCCTCGTCCGGCGTTTCCTGCCGCGCGCCAGATACTGGCGCAGGTCCAGCGCCCGCTGCGGCTTGGCGTAGATCCACTGGTAAAGGCACTCGTGGCTGATCCGCATCGACGGGTCGCCGGCGCACTGGGCCTTCAACCGTCCCTCGATCAGTTCCGGGCTCCACCCCCTGCGCAGCGCGTCCAGCACCCAGGCGCGCAACGGGCCCGAGTCCATGCGGCGCGGCTTGCGGGATCCGCGCCGGCGCAGGTCCGCCTTCCTCTGCGCGGCCAGCGCCGAATAGAACGGACCCGAGGTCCACGGCCCGGTCTTCAGCCGTTTCGGCCGGTAGGGGCGGTACGACCCGTTCTCGTTGGACGCGAACCACAGGCCGCGCCTCAGCTCGCGGCTCACCGTGGACTTGTCCCGGCCGATCCTCTCCGCGGTCCGCCGAATGCTCAGATGCTGTTCGCAATGCAGCTTCTCGATCAGGATCCTCTCCTCGGACGACAGGTGCGAATACTGTTGACCCATGAGTGCGACACCTTCTTAAGTTAGAAACTTCGAACACTTCCAACCCTAGACAAGGTGTTGCACTTCTATTTAGAACCCGGGCTTCTTCGGCGGCTCCCCGTATTCCGGTAGGATGAACGTGTAGCCTGTCTCGCTGGTGGATGCTGTAAGCCGCGTTATGGGAGCGCTCCACCGTCCGGAAGCGTGTGCGTTGAGTTCCGCGCGCTGCCGTTCGAGCCGTTGGCCTGTTTCCTCCAGCTCGTTGATGTCAGGGTTTGAGGTGGGTGGGATGATTCGTTTGATGGTGACGTTGCCGGACTGGTATTCGACGGTCTGGTAGTCGTATAGGCCGAAATCTTTTTCGAATCCCGAACTGTGCGTGACCGTCAGGGTGCTGTTGTCGGGGCCTGTGAAACGGCGTGTGTCCTCATGGTAGCTGCCATATCCGTCGGCGTTGCCGTCATGTTTTGTTCCGGCTTCCGTCCATCCGTCCGGCAGCGTGATTGGTGGTGGGGTGATTTTGCCGTGCTTTTGCAGGCGCTGGAGTACTGGGATCTGCGAGGTCTGTTGCTCGTATGCGCTTAGTGTTGCCGCGTCGGGGAAGCCGAAGCTGTTGAGTTCGTCTGCGAATCGTCCGTCTGGGGTGCGTCTCCGGTGTTTCGCTTGTGCTGTTCGGCTGGATGTCGTCAATGTTTTGGTGTTCTTTCGACGAGTGTTGTTTGTCTTTGATTCTAATCGCGCCTTGAAAAAAAGGAAGCAGGCCGGACGAAAGCAAATCAGCCAAGAAGAGGCACTGGATAGAATCCGCTCTCCGAATACATGAGCAGAGACCCGTCGCCAATGGGAGTACCGTTGCTCATCGTGGAAAACGTGTCGCAGAACCACGCATCATGCTCATGCAATACGGTCGGTACGGGCGTATGCCCGACCACCTGAGTCAGGTGCATGTCCCCGTCTTCGGCGAACTCGCCGCGATCGCACCATAGGGGAGAAGGCGTTCCTGCGCCGCCGCGCGCCGGGCCGATGTCCGTCATGGGCACGACCAGTGAGGCCGGATGGAGGAGCATTCGGTTCAAGCGATCCGCGACTTCCTCGACCGGCATGTCCATGTAATCGGCGCCCAGCCGCCGTCGGCCCCCATGCACGGGTGAGCCCGGCGTGCGTGGCCAGAATGTTCCCATCCGACCAAGCCAGTTGGAATGGGATATTTTGCATCAGCTCATGCACCTTGCGATGGGCGCCGGGTTTGAAGCCGGGCGCCAGTGCGCGCACTCGCGCATAGGAGGAGGAGCCTTGCTTCAGGAAGTACGGCACATCATGATTGCCGAGCAGTGGAATCACCTCACGTTCAAGGGATTCACGCCGATACCATGCGGCAAACGTATCGAAGAACCGGACCAGCCCGTTGTTCGACACGTTCCAGTCATCGCAGATGTCGCCCAATAGCACGATGCGTTCCGCATGCTCTCGTCTGGCGACTCGGGTGATTAGCGGCAACAGGTCTGCTTTCGCATGCAGGTCGCCGACGAACAATGTGCGCATCAAATTGTCGCCCCTAGGGTGGGCAGGATGCCCATGTCCGGTGTGGTCAATGCGATTCGACCCTTGTTGACTATGAGAATGGCGGTGTGGATGCGATTCTCCCTGCCGTCCGTATACCAGGCGACATACTGTCCGCCTTCGGTGATGACCCGGACTGGCTGGTTCATGTCATCTGCGTTCAGGAGACGGACGACCGCCACACCGTAACCATGTTCGATGGTTCGACGAACGGTTTCCATGGGAGTCCAGCCGTAGGTCGCAAGCCGCCAGCCGACGAATGCGATCAGGGCGAGCAGGCAGATGACCGCCAATGCGGTTTGCCTTGCCAGCAGGGATACGATGACCAGGATGAGTAGTCCGACGGCTTGCAGTAGCTGGGGGAGTGCCGCATGGGCCAGCTCCTGCCATGTGGGTTTCGGAATGATGCAGAACGGCCTTCCGGTTTGAGTCTGCCAGGTCTCTTCGGCCTGCTGTGATGGGGTTTCTGCAGCGGTTTTCGTGTCCTCATCCGTTTTTCTCGGTGCCGGTGATGTGCGGTGGCGTTTCCCTGCTGGTTTCACCGAGGGTGGTTGCTGGTTGAAGTCTTCGGTCTTCGCGTTCGGGCCGGCATGCGGGTTTGATTCCGCGAGCCTACGTTCCATTTCGTTGATGGCCTCTGCCATGTGCTATCTCTCCTTTATCGCTTGTCGCCCGGTGTCGTGTAGTCGTGTTCGCGTACCTGTCGTTCACGGTTGAAACAGTTATGCAGCAGGTTGACGGTGCTGAAGTTCGCGGACTCGTCGTCGCGGACGGCTTGTAGGATGCGCTGCCGGTTGTCCCAGATCAGCTTGTCAGCCTGTTTCTCGGTGAGGCCTTCCAAGTCGCCGTCTTGGTTGAAGTGCACGTACTTGTGCTTGTCGGGGTCCCATCCACCGTACTTGCGGGCCTCTTTGATCTGTTCCTCGCTCATGTCTTCCAGATGCAGGTCGTGGGGGTTGATGGATGGGGCTATGCGCAGGTCGCCGATCGTGGATTCGCCCTTGTTCTGCTCGTCGTGGTTGATGGTCTGCCATGCGGCGGCCTTCAACGCGGTCATGTTCTCCTCGTCGGGTTTGAAGAAGATCTGGTCTCGGATGGCGGAATCCATCATGTCGTGGCGTTTCTCCTCCAGTTCAGTGTCGAGGTCGAAGTCGTCATTCCCCGGATTTTTCGGCGAGATCGTCCACGAGGTCGTTGTCGGTGAAGCCCCAGTCGTCGCCGTGGATTTCGGTCAGTTGGCCGCTGTCTATGCGTTGGCTGAGGTCTTCGGTGGTGATGAAGTCCATCCTGTGGTTCACGTACCCGTCATGGTCGATGGACAGGGTGGTTTCCCCGTCTTCGTCGCCGTCGCTTTCCATTACGGAGTAGGCGTGCCAGCCGGCCGGCACCTTGTTGCGGTCGATTCGCCCCTCGTCCAATGCGTAGCCGTTGATGGTGGATCCGTCGGGCATGTCGAATTCGATATGGCGTGCCTCGTAGGGGTCGTCGAATGCGCCGGTGGCTGTGAGCAGCTGGTTGAAGTCAGGCTCCGTGTCGTCGGTGAGGAGGCTGGCCACCTGTTGGATTTTTGTGTCGGAGGGGAGGCTGTCCTGCTTGTCTTCGTCCGCGAATCGTCCGTCCGAGCTGCGGCGTCGTTGGCGGGCTTGGGCTGACTTGTTTTGATTGGTCATTGGAACTCTCCTTCTATGTGGACATATTCAGTATAACAGGCATATTGTCGTTCGGAGACAATTCTAGGGGTCCGGCCTCCCGTTTTGGCGAGAAGCCGTGATGTCGCGGAATCGGCAATACCTGTTATACTGAATTAGTCCACATAAAATTTTCGTAGAAGGCACCAATCATGCTCGGAAAACATCAAACAACAGGGCAGCGAGCCTGATGGCAATCGACCCAGGAACCACGCTCATCCTCATCACGTGCCTCATCTGCACGATAGTGCTCGCCTTCGCCGGAAAAGAAACAGGCGACAAGACGGACACCAGACACGACAACGAACAACGAAAGCGCAAACGTTGAAAATTCACTTGACCGTACGCGGGACGCCGGGGAATGGACGCTCTCCTATATCGGACAGCCCGGACGCCGGCGGCATGTGAAAGGCGGACGACGATGAGGCACGGCGCATCATCCCGACACATGGGGGAGCCCCGGCCGGCGGCGGGCGTGGAGCCGGGACTGCTGGCCGCCGGCCTCGCCATGGCGCTCCTACTCATGGCGTTCGGCGCCCTCGCCACCCTGGCCTTATACGGGCCCATCACCATCCTTCGACAGCTCTTCATCATTCGGCGGAGGCACATCCACTGGCAGCGGAGCAACCGGCAGCTGGTGACAAGAAAATCCGGCATTAGCAATCTCGTAGAGAAGAAAACCCAAGACATGGAAACTAGGATAATCGAAGTCAAGGTACGGCTCATCGGCCAGCGAAACCAGCACGAACTGCATTGGAGGTTCAGCTGATGGAGCTTGTCGAATACGCTCAGGCGGTGGACCATTCGCGGATGCCATTGCTGTTGAGGGTCCTGAATGCTCTCGGTTGGTATGCCTTCCTCGCGGACATTCCGCTCATGGCGTATGCCTATTGCCTGGTGATGGCACGGAACGGCTTTCCTAATCTCACGATGGACGAGGGCAGGCTCGTCGGCGCATCGGTGCTGCTGCTGTTCGTCGCCCTCGCGCTCATGTCCCCGGCCGAGAACTGGAACCCCCGAGGCCCGAAGCCGAAGACCATGGACGAGTATGTGGGCGACGTGTGGAATCTCGATGGTCTCGCGATCGCCGAACCCGGATATATGGACCCGTTGTCCGGTTTCCCCCGAATCAAAGGATCCTACCGGGTTTCATGGAAGCGGAACGGGCGGCGCGTCGAAGGCACGCTGGGCATCGACGGGACAAACGTCGAACTGCGCGATAACCAAGGGATGATTGTTTCCCCGGTGAATCCAGGGACACCGGTATGGAAGCCGGGCGCGAAACATTCGAAAGGGTTATAACCTGCTAGATTGATTATTTGCTTTAGTTTGTTTTCGTGTGATATAATTAAGTCATGCGTGTCAGGGAATGGGCGAGGCGTGAGGGCTTCAACGAGCAGACGGTGTGGCAGTGGTGTCGCGAGAACCGTATGCCCGTCCCGTTCGAGCGCATGAACACGGGCACGATTA
>ENA-OQHD01000535-OQHD01000535.1-human-gut-metagenome-genome-assembly--contig:-NODE-535-length-13441-cov-2.467703_pt1 | contig 13441 bp, 18 predicted proteins | sample MGYA00242560_ERZ504711 | MGnify/ENA primary metagenome ERZ504711 (study PRJEB26092, sample SAMD00036198) | human gut metagenome | host: Homo sapiens | study: EMG produced TPA metagenomics assembly of... | reverse complement strand
ATTGAAAAACTTATAGAAATGCGCTAAACTATACCCGAATATGTGTATAGTGAAAAATGAGATAGATTCAGAAGATGGAGGAAGAAAAGATGGCAGAAAACAAGATAAAAACCATTGGTGTCCTTACCAGCGGTGGTGACGCACCTGGAATGAATGCTGCAATTCGTGCAGTTGTCAGAAGAGGTTTAAGCAATGGATTAAATGTAAAAGGTATTCTGAAAGGATACAATGGTCTGTTAAACGAAGAGATTATTGACATGAGCGCAAAAGATGTATCTGATACAATCGAGCGTGGAGGTACAATCCTTTATACAGCACGTTGTGCAGAATTCCGTACAGAAGAAGGCCAGAAACGTGGTGCAGAGATCTGCAGAAAACATGGAATCGACGGACTTGTTGTCATCGGTGGTGACGGATCTTTCGCAGGTGCTCAGAAGCTTGCGAATCTCGGAATCAATACAATCGGTCTTCCCGGAACAATCGACCTTGACATTGCATGTACAGAATATACCATCGGATTTGATACAGCTGTAAACACAGCAATGGAAGCAATTGATAAAGTACGTGATACTTCCACTTCTCATGAGAGATGCAGTATCATCGAGGTTATGGGACGTGGTGCAGGATATATTGCTCTGTGGTGCGGTATTGCCAACGGTGCTGAGGACGTTCTGGTTCCTGAAAATATGACTATGATGAGCAGAAGCTGATCAATAACATTATCGAGAGTCGTAAGAAAGGCAAAAAGCATCACATCATCATCAATGCAGAAGGTATCGGTCATTCTGAAGCAATGGCAAAACGTATCGAAGCTGCCACAGGTATCGAAACACGTGCTACAATCCTTGGACACATGCAGCGTGGTGGAAGCCCGACATGTAAAGACCGTGTATATGCATCTATGATGGGTGCTCTGGCTGTAGACCTTCTTATTGCAGGCAAGACATGCCGCGTTGTCGGATATCGTCACGGTGAATTCGTAGACTTCGATATCAATGAAGCACTTGCTATGCAGAAAGGTATCTCTGACTATCAGTGGGAAGTATGCCAGTCACTTTCTCATAACTATGATAAAAACAACAAATAACAAATGAATAAAAAGATGCAGTTATATAACAGACTGCATAAATTAAATACTGCTCAGATAATTACCCTCGGTTTTGCGGGGGTGATTATCTTAGGGGGATTACTTCTGTGGCTGCCGTTTTGTACGGCACCCGGATACCACACATCTTTTACAGATGCCATGTTTACCGCAACCACAAGTATATGTGTAACAGGGCTTGTGACAGTTGTTACGGCAACTCACTGGACTCTGGCAGGCAAGATTATTATTCTTGTCCTGATCCAGATCGGAGGTGTGGGACTGATTTCCCTGGGCAGTATTATTTTTATAAGTCTGAGAAAGAAAATATCGCTGAGGAACCGGCGTGTTATCCAGGAGTCCTATAATATGGACAGAATGGGTGGGATGGTCAGGCTGGTGAAGAAAGTTCTGATCTGTGTGTTTGGAGCAGAAGGAATCGGTGCAGTGTGTTATGCAGTTCGATTTATTCCGCAGTTCGGTCTGGCAAAAGGTCTGGGATACTCTGTTTTTACGGCAGTATCTGCATTCTGTAATGCTGGTATTGATCTGCTGGGAGAGGACAGCCTGGCTCAGTATGTTGCTGATCCGATCGTAAACTTTACAAGTGTAGGACTGATCATTATGTCAGGTCTTGGGTTTGTGGTCTGGTGGGATATCTGGGATAAGATCAAAACGAGTCATCAGAGGGAAACTTCCTGTGGGACGTGTGTTTAAAAATTCTTCGTCTTCATAGTAAGATTGTGTTGATGATGACGCTGATACTTGTTGTGGGCGGTACAGTACTGATCTTTCTGTTTGATCATGGAAATCCGGAAAGTATTGGGACATATTCGCCGGGAACGAAGTGGATGGCATCTTTGTTCCAGTCAGTTACCACAAGAACAGCCGGATTTTTCACTGTAAGCCAGGAGAGATTTTCCAATGCAACTTATATGCTGTGCCTGATATTGATGTTGATCGGCGGTTCCCCTATGGGAACAGCAGGTGGAATTAAGACAACAACAGTTGCGGTCCTTCTGCTGAGTCTGAAATCCAATCTTCAGGGAAAACGGGATGTGGAAGTACACCACAGGAGAATCAGAGACAGCTACATCCGTTCTGCGATCGTAGTGACAGGTATGGTACTTACAGTACTTATTCTCATGAGTATGCTGTTGTGTGCAGCCATGCCGGAAGCACCTATAGAAGATGTTGTTTATGAAATTACATCTGCGGTTGCAACGGTAGGACTTAGCAGAGGGCTGACACCCTGCCTGAATACAGCAGGCAAATGGATCGTGATCCTGACTATGTATCTGGGAAGAATCGGTCCGCTGACTCTGGGAACTGCAGTGACTGTACGTGTACAGAAAATGCCGGCAGATTCACATCTGGCAGAAGAAGATATTATGATTGGATAGTAACGGTTTGGCAGTCAGGCATATATTCGCAGAGGATAACGAATATATGTTCAGAAAGAGAAATGAGGAAGAAAATGAAAAACAAATCTTATGCAGTGATCGGTCTTGGGCAGTTCGGGATGACGGTAGCCCTTACTCTGGCAGAGGCGAACTGCGATGTACTTGCCATTGACGATAAAGATGATAATGTGCAGGATATCGCAGAGAAAGTTTCCTATGCTGTCAAGGCAGATGTGCGTGATCCGGGAATTTTGGAATCGCTTGGAGTTCAGAACGTAGATGTTGCGGTCATCGCAGTAGCCGAGAATATGGAGGCCAGTATTACAGCAACGATGCAGGTGAAAGAACTTGGAGTTCCTTTTGTCATGGCGAAGGCAATGAATTCTCTTCATGGCAGGATACTGGAGAAAATAGGGGCAGATAAGGTGATTTATCCTGAACATTCCATGGGTATCAGAGTTGCAAGAAATCTTCTCTCCAGTGGATTTGTCGATATGTTTGAGCTTTCTTCTGATTTCAGTATGGCAGAATTTAAGATCCCGCGGGAATGGATAGGAAAAACACTTCGGGAGCTGAAGGTCAGGGAAAAGTATAACATCAATCTGATCGGTCTGAAGCATGGCGATAAGATGAATATGAATGTGGCGCCGGATGAAGTGTTTCCGGCAGACTGCACAGTTGTTGCAGCAGGAGCAAACAGTGACCTGAATAAGGTTTCGGAAAATTGAGGATAAGATATGATCACCAGTGTAAATAACGGACAGGTAAAAAATATCATACAGCTGAACCAGAAAACAAAAGCCCGCAGAGAACAAGGGCTTTTTAGTTGCAGAAGGAAGAAAAACTGTTCGGCGAAGCACCTAGGGATTGGATTTCGAAGGTGTATGTATCAGAAGCTCTCAGCGGTGATGCAGAACTGATGGTTCAGGTGGAGAAACTTCCATATGAAATAGTAACAGATTCTGTTTTTCGACAGATGAGCGATACGCAGACGCCGCAGGGAATTATGACAGTGCTTAAGAAACCTTCCTATATAATGGAAGATATTCTCGGCGGGAAAAATCCGCTGGTTATGATTCTGGAAGATCTGCAGGATCCGGGAAATGCGGGAACTATTCTCCGTACAGGAGAGGGTGCCGGAGTAAGCGGAGTTCTTCTGACAAAGACCTGCGTGGATATCACAAACCCGAAGGTTATAAGATCAACCATGGGTTCTGTCTACAGAATGCCTTTCCTATATGTGGAAAGTGTGGTATCATTAGCACAGGAACTGAAAGACAGAAATATCCGCACATTTGCGGCGCATCTGCATGGTAAGAACTCTTATGATCAGGAATCCTACACAGGAGGAACTGCTTTCCTGATCGGCAATGAGGGAAAAGGACTGACAGATGAAGCGGCAGACAGTGCTGATTGTCTGATACGGATTCCTATGTGTGGAAAAGTAGAATCTCTGAATGCTGCCATGGCATCCGGAATTCTCATGTATGAAGCTGCTCGTCAGAGACGATAGCAGACGAAAGGAGGAGTTTCATGCAGCCTTTGATCTGGCTTGGGATTCTTGCGTTATTGCTTGTTGTAGAGGCAATTACGGCAGGACTGACCACCATCTGGTTTGCCGGCGGCGCACTGGTCGCTGCTATTGCATGTTATGCAGGAGCGAACCTCACTGTACAGATATTGCTGTTTCTGTGTGTTTCATTGGTACTTCTCATCTTTACCAGACCACTGGCAATGAAGTACTTCAACAAAGAAACCATACAGACCAATGCAAACAGTCTGATTGGAAAGAAAGCAGTTGTGATTCAGGAGATTGACAATCTGGCGCAGACAGGCCAGGTTCGTATCAATGACATTGAATGGACTGCACGTTCTGCTGATGACGAAAAAATTCGGCGAAGGCACCGTTGTAACGATCGAAGAGATCCGAGGTGTGAAACTTATCGTAAAACAGAATAAGGAGGATTAGTTATGGGCGTGGTTTTTCTGATAGTTATTATCGTTATTGCGGTATGGGTCCTTGCATCCTGCGTCCGCATTGTACCACAGGCATATGCAGTAATCCTGGAACGTCTGGGAGCTTATCAGGCAACCTGGAGTACAGGAATTCACTTCAAGGTTCCGTTTATTGAACGAGTAGCCAGAAAGGTAAATCTGAAGGAACAGGTAGTGGATTTTCCACCGCAGCCGGTTATCACAAAGGATAACGTAACCATGCAGATCGATACTGTCGTATTCTTTCAGATTACAGATCCGAAGCTTTATACTTACGGTGTGGAGAATCCGATCATGGCAATCGAGAATCTGTCCGCAACAACCTTAAGAAATATTATCGGTGACATGGAACTGGATGAGACACTTACATCACGTGAGACGATCAATACCAAGATGAGAGCTTCTCTTGATGAAGCTACTGATCCATGGGGAATCAAGGTCAATCGTGTGGAACTGAAGAACATTATTCCTCCGGCAGCTATTCAGGATGCAATGGAGAAACAGATGAAGGCAGAGCGTGAACGCCGTGAAGCAATCCTGATTGCAGAAGGTCAGAAGAAATCTACGATCCTTGTTGCAGAAGGTAAGAAACAATCCGCAATTCTGGATGCAGAAGCTGAGAAACAGGCAGCAATCCTTCGCGCAGAGGCTCAGAAAGAGCGTATGATCAAGGAGGCAGAAGGACAGGCTGAGGCAGTTCTGAAAGTTCAGAATGCCAATGCAGAGGGTATCCGCATGATCAGAGAGGCAGGAGCAGATGAGGCAGTTCTGACACTGAAGAGTCTGGAAGCATTTGCCAGGGCAGCAGACGGTAAGGCAACCAAGATCATTATTCCGTCGGATATTCAGGGAATCGCAGGTCTGGCAAGTTCGCTGAAAGAGATCGTCACTGATCCGAAAGCGGAGACAGACAAATAACAAAAGAGAATAAATGACATCGGGGAGAGAATTATTATGAACTTAAAAGGAAGAAACTTTCTGACACTGAAAGACTTTACACCGGAGGAGATCACATATCTTATTGATTTATCCGCAGAACTTAAAGCAAAGAAGAAAGCCGGCGAGCTTCATGAATATTACAGAGGCAAAAATATTGCACTTATTTTGAAAAAAGCAAGTACAAGAACCCGCTGCTCTTTTGAGGTAGCTGCCCATGATCTTGGAATGGGAAGCACATACCTGGATCCGACAGGTTCTCAGATCGGTAAGAAAGAAAGTATTGCAGATACAGCAAGAGTTCTGGGAAGAATGTATGATGGTATCGAATATCGTGGATTTGGTCAGGAAGTCGTAGAAGAGCTTGCAAAACATGCAGGTATTCCGGTATGGAATGGCCTTACGAACGAATATCATCCAACACAGATGATCGCTGATATGCTGACAATCCGTGAGCATTTCGGAGATTTAAAAGGACGTAAGCTTGTATACATGGGTGATGCCCGTTACAATATGGGTAATTCCCTGATGATTGCCTGCACAAAACTTGGCATGCATTTCGTAGCCTGCACAACTAAGAAATATTTCCCGAATGCAGAGTTAGTTGCTCAGTGCGAGGAATATGCAAAAAGCATCCGGCGGAAGCATCACTCTGACAGAGGATGTTCAGGAAGGAACAAAGGATGCAGACGTTATCTATACAGACGTATGGGTATCCATGGGTGAGCCGGATGAGGTATGGACAGAGAGAATCCATGATCTGACACCTTATAAAGTAACAAAGGACGTTATGAAGAACGCAGGAGAGAAAGCAATCTTCCTTCACTGTCTGCCAGCATTCCATGACCTTAAGACAAAGATCGGCAAGGAAATGGGCGAGAGATTCAATCTGACAGATATGGAAGTAACAGATGAAGTATTTGAATCTGAGCAGTCCAAAGTATTTGATGAGGCAGAGAACCGTATGCATACCATCAAAGCTGTCATGGTAGCAACATTAGGAGAGCCGGAGAACAAATAATGGCACATCTGTATAATGAAGAAACAATTTCACAGGCAATAAACACAAAATGGGCGGGCAAAACCGTCCATTTTGCAAAAGAAACAGATTCTACCAATTCATGGATCAAGCGTCTGGCAAAAAATGGTGCAGAGCATGGAACTCTGGCAGTTGCGGAAATTTCAGTCTGCGGGAAGAGGACGTTTTGACAGAAGATGGGAAGCGCCGGAGGGCAGCTCTATTATGATGACACTGCTCCTACGTCCGGAATTTTCACCGCAGTATGCGTCTATGCTGACACTGGTTATGGGAATGGCAGTGGCACAGGCAGCAGAGGAACTGGGGTTTAACGTAAGTATTAAATGGCCCAATGATATTGTGATCTCTAAGAAGAAAATCTGTGGTATCCTGACCGAGATGGGAACAAATGGTGTGAAGATCAATTATGTTCTCATCGGAGTAGGAATCAATGTAAACCTGAAAGAATTTCCGGAAGAGATGCAGGACAAAGCGACTTCACTGATTCTGGAGGGCGGTCATGAATATGACAGAAATCAGGTGATTGCACAGGTGATGAAATATTTCGAGATCAACTATGAGAAATTTATCCAGACCTGTGATTTTACTCATCTGCTGGATGATTACCACAGAATCCTTGCAAACCTGAACCAGCCGGTCAGAGTGATTGATGGTGATAGAAGTTTCGAAGGAATCTGCAGAGGGATTGATGAAAAATGGTGAACTGCTTGTGGAAAGGCAGAATAAAGAAGTTGTGAAAGTCAGCGCAGGAGAGGTTTCAGTGCGTGGGCTTTACAGCTATGTATAAAGATTCTGAATAATTTCGAAAGAGGGAAACAGTAATTTATGTATCAGGACAACATTACTCTCTGCGGCGCAAGTGCCTATGAGAAGAAATTTTATTTTAATCAGGATTTCAATGCACTTCCGGATCATGTGAAGAAAGAGCTTCAGATCATGTGTGTTCTTTACACAGAGGATGTAGGAGGAATCCTGACTCTGGAATTTGACGAAAACGGCAGACTTCAGTTTAAAACAGAAGCTCTGGAAGCAGATGCCCGCTACGATGAGATCGGAAGCGGACTGAAGATCAAACAGCTTCAGCAGGACAAGAAAGAACTTCTGGAATCTCTGGAAATGTATTATAAAGTATTCTTTCTCGGAGACATCCCGGAAGAAGAACTGAAGAAAACATCGGGCAGTGAGGACTGAATCCATGCAGACAAGGAATGAGCCGGTACAGGCAAGAGAACCATTCATGAAGATGCAGTGGAAAATAGGAAACGTACAGATTGACAATCCGTTTGTTCTTGCACCAATGGCAGGTGTCACAGACCTGCCATTTCGAACGCTCTGTAAAGAGCATGGGGGGCCGGACTGATCTGTATGGAAATGATCAGTGCAAAAGCGATTTCTTTTCACAATAAGAACACCATTGCCCTGATGGAGATTGATTCATGTGAGCACCCGGTTTCCATGCAGCCTTTTTGGCAGTGAACCGGATCTTATGGCAGAGGTTGCGAAATCCATTGAGGACAGAGATTTCGATATCCTGGACATCAATATGGGATGCCCTGTGCCGAAGGTTGTCAATAACGGCGAGGGATCTGCATTGTTGAAGAACCCGAATCTGATTGAAGAGATCGTTCGAAAAGTATCATCTGCAATCAGTAAACCGTTGACTGTCAAGGTGCGAATCGGATTTGAGAATGAACCGGTAGATATTGTTGAGATCGCGAAACGTATTGAGGATGCGGGAGCAGCAGCACTTGCAGTGCATGGGCGCACCAGACAGCAGTACTATTCCGGCACTGCAGACTGGGATACGATCCGCAGGGTAAAAGAAGCGATTACCATTCCTGTAATTGGAAACGGAGATGTAGATTCTCCGCTGAAAGCAGAAGCACTGGTAAAACAGACCGGATGTGATGCTGTTATGGTGGGACGTGCAGTAAGGGGAAATCCCTGGTTGTTCCGCGAACTGAACCATTATTTCCGGACAGGAGAACTGTTGGAACGTCCGTCTGTAGAGGAAATACGTGAAATGATCCTGCGTCATGCCAGAAAACAGATTGAATTAAAAGGGGAATTCGTAGGAATCCGTGAGATGCGTAAACACGTTGCCTGGTATACTGCAGGTATGCGTCACAGCGCAGGGCTCAGAAGAGAGTCAAACACCATAGAAAGTTATGAAGCTCTGGAGGCGCTTTTATCAAGATTAGCATAAAAGTTAAAACCATGTGAAATGAGAAATATAAACAATAGCAAAGGCGCTCGGAATGCTTGACAATCCGGGTGCATTTTTTGTATAATACAGAAATTGTGAATATCCTAGAATAAGTCTGCCCTTTTTCAGGTATGATGTATCAGGAAGCACATAAATCCATGTAGTGATCCGGGGCGAAAAGAAACGCAGAAGACTATACCGGATGTTGAAAAGGGAGTAAGGTTATTATGGAAGAAAAGAAAAACTTACTAACTTATGCAGGACTTGAAAAAATTAGAAGAAGAGCTGCATGATTTAAAGGTAGTAAAGAGAAAAGAAGTAGCAGAGAAAATTAAGGAAGCCAGAGAACAGGGCGACTTATCTGAGAATGCGGAATACGATGCAGCGAAAGACGAACAGAGAGACATTGAAGCACGTATCGAAGAAATCGAGAAGATCTTAAAGAATGCTGAAGTTGTTGTAGAGGACGAAGTAGATCTGGACAAGATCAGCGTTGGATGTAAGGTTAAAGTACACGATTTTGAATTCGAAGAAGACATCGAGCTGAAGATCGTAGGTTCCACAGAGGCTAACAGCCTTGAAGGCAAAATCTCCAACGAATCTCCCGTAGGAAAAGCACTTATCGGTGCGCATACAGGCGATGTAGTAGAAGTAGAGATGCCGGCAGGAATCATGAAATACAAAGTTCTGGAGATCCAGAGAAACGTATAAGAGACAGATGACTGAGGTGCGCGTAGAGATTTATCATGCAAAGGCATAACGCGCACCTTTCTCTGACTATATAAGCAGATAATAAGAAGACAATAAGAAGTTTGTTATTTCTTATTTTTGTCTGTATATCTGATAAATTGATATTTGAAAATACAGGATTCTGTTGAATGGAATCTTCTGTTACATCTGATATCACATGGAAATGTAGAATAAATGTAACTATTCAGTAGTCTACTATCCCGCGAGGTGTTTTGGCACGTAAGTACCAAAATTCCCAGAGACATACAAGCCCAAATGCCATCACCGCAGGTGATTTTTCAATGCATTTTGGGCTCGTAACTGTGAAGGTACTGAACAGTTATGAACAAATAATAATTATACAAGTATATAAGGAGGAACCAAGGTGGCACAGCAGAAGCAGGAACAGGATTTAAACCAGTTACTGAAGGTACGTCGCGATAAACTGGCAGATCTTCAGGCTAATGGAAAAGACCCATTTCAGATCACAAAGTTTAACCAGACTCATCACTCAATGGAAGTGAAGAGTCTTTATGAAGCACATGAGGCAGAACTTCTCAAAGATCGTGCAGAAGTAGATGTAACAGGTCTTGATGAAGAACAGGCAAAGGAAGCTGTTAAGAAAGATTATGAAGAGAGAAGAGAAATAATGGACGCAAGCCCGATCCACGTAGCGATCGCAGGCCGTATGATGTTCAAGAGAGTTATGGGTAAGGCTTCTTTCTGCAATATCCAGGATTTACAGGGAAATATTCAGGTATATGTAGCAAGAGATGCGATCGGAGCAGATTCTTATGCAGATTTTAAGAAATCCGATATCGGTGATATCTTCGGACTGGAAGGTTTTGCATTCAGAACAAGAACAGGTGAGATTTCTATCCATGCAGAAAGCATGACTCTTCTTTCCAAGAGCTTACAGATTCTTCCTGAGAAATTCCATGGACTGACAGATACAGATATGCGTTATCGTCAGAGATATGTAGACCTTATCATGAATCAGGACAGCAAGAACGTATTTATCAAACGTTCCCAGATTCTGAAAGAAATCCGTAACTTCCTTGCAGACCGTGACTTCATGGAAGTGGAAACTCCGATGCTGGTTGCAAATGCAGGCGGTGCTGCAGCAAGACCGTTTGAAACTCATTATAATGCACTGAACGAAGATGTTAAGCTTCGTATTTCTCTTGAACTTTATCTGAAGAGACTGATCGTTGGTGGTCTTGAGAGAGTTTATGAGATCGGACGTGTATTCCGTAATGAAGGTGTAGATACCCGTCATAATCCGGAGTTTACTCTGATGGAGCTTTATCAGGCATATACAGATTATGAAGGCATGATGGAACTGACTGAGTCTATGTTCCGTTATCTGGCAGAGAAGGTTTGTGGTTCTGCGAAGATTTCCTACAATGGTATCGAGATCGACCTCAGCAAACCTTTTGAACGTCTGACCATGAATGATGCGATCAAGAAATATGCAGGAATTGACTTTGATGAAGTTGCAGATGATGAAGCAGCTAAGAAGCTTGCAGATGAGCATCATATTGAATATGAAGAACGTCATAAGAAGGGTGATATCATCAACCTGTTCTTCGAGGAATACTGTGAAAAAGGAACTGATCCAGCCAACCTTTATCATGGATCATCCGATCGAGATTTCTCCGCTGACAAAGAAGAAACCTTCTGATCCGAATAAGGTAGAGCGTTTCGAGCTGTTCATTAATACATGGGAAATGTGTAACGCATATTCCGAGCTCAATGACCCGATTGACCAGAGAGAGCGTTTCAAAGCACAGGATGCTCTTGCTGACGCAGGAGATGAGGAAGCAAACCACACAGATGAAGACTTCCTGAATGCACTGGAGATCGGTATGCCGCCTACAGGTGGTATCGGATACGGAATCGACCGTCTGGTTATGCTGCTTACAGACAGCCAGGCAATTCGTGACGTACTTCTGTTCCCGACAATGAAGTCCCATGGGGGCTGCTAAGAACGAAGCAAACAACGTTGCGCAGGGCTAAAACAGTTTCAGAAAAGCCAGTTGAGAAGATTGATTTTCAAAGGTAGAAATCGAACCATTGTTCAAAGATGAGGTAGATTTTGAGACTTTCAGCAAGTCCGATTTCCGTGCAGTAAAGGTAAAAGAGTGTGTCGCAGTGCCGAAGTCAAAGAAACTTTTACAGTTTACTCTGGATGATGGAACAGGCGTAGAACGTACCATTTTAAGCGGTATTCACGCATTCTACGAACCAGAAGAACTGGTAGGTAAGACACTTATAGCTATCACAAATCTGCCACCTAGAGCAATGATGGGAATTGAATCTTGTGGAATGTTACTTAGTGCAATCCATGAAGAAGAGGGCGAAGAAAAATCTTCATCTTCTGATGGTAGATGACCATATTCCGGCTGGTGCAAAATTATATTAATATCAGGACACTTCGCTTTTAGTGAAATACTAAAGGCGGAGTGTTATTTATATTATAGGAAATTACTCTGTAATGTTCCTATAACATAAATAACACTCCGGGCAGGATCGCACTGCGATGGAGAGTAATGATACTGCTGCAGGTATGCCATATATGGCATATATAAGGCACAAAAAGGAATATGTCAATATCCCCCCGCAGGGCTTACTGATGTCAGAATTGTCTGATATCATAAAAGCCAGTTACCAATAAAGAAAAAGCGAGGGAACATGAAATGAAAAGGGTTTATTGACAATGGCCGGAGTGCTTCTGACTGTATCACTGGTCAGTGCCGGAGCAACAGTGACTGTACTGGCAGAGGAAGAAACAACACTGGTATACGGAAGCGGAGATTATACCAGGATCAATCCTGCTATGGATGAACATGGAGAGATCAATATTCTGATCTTCAACGGGTTTAACTGCACATGACGGAGATAATCAGGTAGTTCCGGGACTGGCAGAGAGCTGGGATTTTGATGATGAAACCAATACTTATACATTCCATATGGCAGAAGATGCCAAGTGGCAGGACGGCGAACCTGTGACAGCAGAGGATGTTAAATTTACTATTGAAGCGATCATGGATCCGGAAAATGGTTCTGAGAATGCACCCAACTACGAGGACGTAGAAGAGATCAATGTGATTGATGATCATACGGTTGCGTTCAAGCTTGAGGACAAAAATCGTTGCATTCCTTGACTATATGACAATGGCAGTTCTTCCTAAGCATCTGCTTGAGGGAGAAGATATGCAGACCTCTGATTTCTTCCGTAATCCGGTAGGAACAGGTCCATACAAGATCGAATCCTGGGATGAGGGACAGGCGATCACACTGGTTAAGACGAGACTATTTTAAGGGTGAGCCTTCCATTGACAAAGTTGTATTCAAGATCGTACCGGATGACAATGCGAAAGCACTTCAGGTTTAAAATCCGGAGAACTTGATCTGGCATTATTAACACCAAAGGATGCAGCTGCATTTTTGCAGATGATGAGGCATATACATGCTACGATATGAAGACTTCTGACTATCGTGGAATCATGTTTAACTTTGGAAATGAATACTGGCAGAAAAACCGTGATCTGATCCCGGGCAGTATGCTATGGGCTTGACCGTCAGGCGATCATCGACGCAGTTATCCTTGGACAGGGAATGCCGGCTTATGGACCTCTTCAGAGAAATATTTACAATTATGAAGATGTAGAGCATTATGATTACAATCCTGAAAAAGCAAAAGAAATTCTGGAAGCTGCAGGATGCGAGATGGGTGATGACGGATTCTATTATCGTGACGGCGAAAAATGTGGGATTTGTAATCAGCGTAAGTGCAGGAGATCAGGTACGTATTGATATGGCTCAGATCGCAGCACAGGAACTGAAAGAGATCGGCATGGATGTATCAGTAGAGATCCCTGCACAGACAGACTGGGCAGGACAGATGGCATTCCTGATCGGATGGGGGAAGCCCATTTGACGCTGACGACCATACATACAAAGTATTCGGCAACAGATAAGGGAGCAAACTACTCCGGCTATTCTAATGCAGACGTTGACAAGTATCTGACAGAAGCAAGACAGTC
>ENA-OQHD01000534-OQHD01000534.1-human-gut-metagenome-genome-assembly--contig:-NODE-534-length-13447-cov-4.899399_pt1 | contig 13447 bp, 22 predicted proteins | sample MGYA00242560_ERZ504711 | MGnify/ENA primary metagenome ERZ504711 (study PRJEB26092, sample SAMD00036198) | human gut metagenome | host: Homo sapiens | study: EMG produced TPA metagenomics assembly of... | reverse complement strand
ACATACGCATTCTCTGTCTGAATCCGTATCGTCCCGTCCTTCTCGGAAATCTGTCCGCAGAGTGACAGGATCGCCGCTGTTTCCGCAATCTGGCAGTGGCGTGCCGTCGGAAGATGTCTCGATAATTCCTCTTTTACCTCGCTTGTAGAATGACATCCTTCCACCTCTAAATTCCTTTTCGGATGGCATCTTTTTCCAGATCCCGGTGCTCAATCCGGATTCCATAGTCCTTCGCGTTGGAAAGACGCCGGTACAGCTCGTTGGCAAGGGTTACGGAACGGTGTTTTCCGCCGGTGCAGCCGATGCTGATAATGAGCTGATGCTTGCCCTCGGAAATATAATTCGGAATCAAAAAACGGATCATATCCTCTAATTTTTCCGCAAACACCTGCGCTGTCTCAAATCCCATCACATAATCCCGCACCGGAGCATCGTTGCCGGAGAGCGGGCGCATGCCTTCTACGTAGTAGGGATTCGGCAGGAACCGCACATCGAAAACAAGGTCCGAATCCGCCGGGATTCCGTATTTGAATCCAAATGAGAGCACGGTAATCATCAGATTTTTGAATTTCTGATCCTGCACGAAAATCTTATCGAGCTCCGCTTTCAGCTCTCTTGTGAGAAGCTGGCTCGTATCGAGAATGTAGTCCGCATCTTTTTTCAGGAACTCAAGTGCTTTGCGCTCTTTTCTAATTCCCTCATCCACCCGTCCAAGGCCTGCCAGCGGGTGCGTTCTTCTCGTCTCTTTGTATCGTTTGACCAGCACGTCATCAGACGCGTCCAGAAACAGGATCTCATAGCAGATTCCGTTGATGCTCATCCACTCCAGAACATTCTGCAGGTCCGGGAGCGCCTGGCCGCTTCGGATATCGATTCCGACTGCCACTTTCTGGATTTCTCCGGAAGTACCGTCGGCGGTAAGCTGTGCTAAAATTTTTTCAACCAGCGGGATCGGAAGGTTATCGACGCAGAAATATTCTGCGTCCTCCAGCATTTTCAACGCTGTACTTTTTCCCGCACCGGACATGCCGGTCACAATTACAAAACGCATGTTTTTTCTCCTTTGGTGGATAACGAAAATCAGAATTCCCCGAGGAACTGGATTTCCGGCTCAAGCTGTACGCCAAACTGTTCTTTTACTTTTGCCTGGATCTGACGGATCAGTTCCATCACATCCGATGCGGTTGCACCGCCTGCATTGATCAGGAAGCCGCAGTGTTTTTCCGATACTTTTGCACCGCCGACTGCGTAGCCGGAAAGTCCGGCATCCATCACAAGCTTGCCTGCGAAATAGCCTTCCGGCCGCTTGAATGCGCTGCCGGCGCTCGGATACTCGAGCGGCTGTTTCTCTACCCGCTTGTTTTTCAATTCCTGCATGCGGGCAAGAATTTCTTCTTTATCTCCCGGAACAAGCATAAGTTCTGCTCCAAGTACGACGTAGCCTCTGTCTTTGATGACGCTGGCACGGTAGCCGAAGCCGAGCTCTTCTTTTTCCAATTTCCGGATCTCACCTTCTCTTGTGAGTACAGTGACATTCTGTACAATATCCTTCATCTCTCCGCCATAGGCTCCCGCGTTCATACGGACGCCGCCGCCTAAAGTTCCAGGGATTCCGGAGGCAAACTCCATACCGGAAAGACCGGCTTCTCTTGCCGCCCGGCTGATGGATACAAGCATGCTTCCGGCTTTCGCCCGGATTCTGTTTCCTTCCACTTCGATTCCCTGAAAGTTTTTGTAAACCGAAAGAATCACACCGTGGTAGCCCTCGTCACTTACAACGAGATTGCTGCCGTTTCCGGTGACGAACCACGGAATCTCTTTTTCTTCGCAGAAAGCCACGATTTTTCTGATTTCTTCTTCTGTATGAGGAGCGACGAAATAATCTGCCGGACCGCCCACACGGAAGGTCGTATGATTTTTCATCGGTTCTGCGGTCTGTACCGCATCTTCCCCTGCAATTGCATAAAGTTCTCTGACAATCTCTTCTTTGATCACGATTTTTACCCTTTGCCGCATCTGCGGCCGAACATTTCATTACGAATTACTACGAATTACAGATTATACTTTTTTTGAGACGTGAAAGCAGCCGACATCCCTCACTTCTTCGTTCGTTCTGCCAGCCGCTGTTTTTCCTTCTTCGTCTGCCCGCCTTTTTTCGCAGGCTCACGGGGTATTCTACCACGAACCCTCAAAAATGTGCAACGAACTTTTTGCGTTCCGGCTCTTTTTCTATCAGATCTTCCGGATTGGTATCATTTCCTACATCAGACAGTCTTTTCCATGGATTCTCGCCGGGGTGACAAGCACCATCTGATTCATGAGATTTTCTTCTGAAAGAACGGCAACGCGCAGATATTCTCTCGTGTGTCCCGTCCAGTAATGGACGCCGTCGATCTCGACTTCTTCTTCCATGAGCACTTCCAGCTCTTTTCCGAGGAAGCCTTCCATATATTCCTGTCTCCGTCTCTCGTCCAGTTCCAGCAGAACGTGGCTGCGCTTCGTCTTCTCCTGCTCCGGAATCTGGCCTGCCATCGCTGCGGCGCGGGTGCCTTCTCTTCTCGAATACTTGAAGATGTGAGTCTCGAAGAAATGAATGTCCTCGACAAAGGCGCGCGACTCTTCAAACTCCTCCTCACTCTCCTGCGGGAAACCGACAATCACATCGGTCGTCAGCGCCGGATTTCCATATACCTTACGCAGAAGATCGCATTTGTGTTTGTATTCTTCTGCGGTATATTTCCGGTTCATCCGCTTCAGTGTTCCATTGCTTCCGCTCTGCAGCGAAAGATGGAAATGCGGGCACACCTTCGGCATTGCGGCGATCGCCTCTGCAAACTCTTCGGTGATGATGCCCGGCTCCAGGGATCCGAGACGGATTCTTCTGATGCCGTCCACTGCATCAACAGCGCGGATCAGGTCGAGCAGCGTCTCTTTTTCGCCCTCCCGGGAAATCGAGTCCGTAGGAGGAAAGGTGGATACCGGTCAGCACGACTTCCTGGTATCCGGCCTCCACCAGACGTTTTACTTCTTCTACCACATCACTCTGGCGGCGGCTTCTGACTCTGCCGCGCGCGTACGGGATAATACAATAAGTACAGAACTGATTGCATCCATCCTGTACTTTCAGGAATGCGCGGGTGTGCTCCGCCGTTTTGCTGATCGAGAGTGTCTCGTACTCACGGTTGTGTGTCATATCCACGAGGAAGCTCTTACACTCCGCGTCGGATGGTTTTCCACCATCCTCACGTTCTGCCAGAAAGTTTTCCAGAATATCCACAAGATCTTTCTTCTTATTATTTCCGATGATCAGATCAATCGCCGTATCCTCTTCGAGTTTTTCCCCAGCCGCCTGCACATAACAGCCGCAGGCCACGACAACCGCATCGGGATTCATCTTTTTCGCTTTGTGCAGCATCTGCCGCGATTTCCGGTCCGCAATGTTCGTCACAGTACACGTATTGATAATGTAAACATCCGCTCCCGGTGCAAAAGGCACGATCTCGTACCCTCTGTCTTCGAGGAGCTGCTGGATGGCTTCCAGCTCATATGCGTTCACTTTACACCCAAGATTATGCAAAGCTACCGTTTTTTTCATGCCATACTCCTTTCTTCTTCATCTTTATTATTAAAAATCACGAAGATTCCACTTTATCTTTGTATGTTTTCGCATTGACTTTTTCCCCTCCAGACGGTAAGATAAAGCTGTTAAATGAGGGTAATAAATAATGTTAACCAAATAACAGGGAGGATTACAAACATGAAAACAGTACAGATTTCTCTTAATTCTATCGACAAAGTAAAATCTTTCGTCAACGACATTTCCAAATTCGATTTTGATTTCGATCTGGTATCCGGAAGATACGTAATCGACGCAAAATCCATCATGGGAATCTTCAGCCTCGACCTTTCCAAACCGATCGACCTGAACGTCCATGCTGATGGAGATGCTCTTCAGACCGTACTTGATGTTCTTGCTCCGTACATTGTATAATTACGATAGAACATAAGGGCCGCGCACTCGCCGCGGCTCATTTTTTTGTCTTTGTTTATCATCAGGACCGGATCTTGTTTTCAGAATCCCCCCAAAACAAGATCCGGCCTTTTTGTTCTTTAAAGCAAGTTTTCCTTAGCAGACCTCGATCGTCTCTGCGGTAGAAACTGCGCGTTCCATCATCTCGTCGATCACGTCGTCCAGATGGCGCTCGGAGCATTTGATGACATTCAGGTTCGGTTTTGTCACCGGATGCTTTGCAACGAAGATCGTGCAGCAGTCCTCATACGGCAGAACAGATGTCTCGTACGTACCGATTTTTTTCGGAAATATCGACGATCTCCTGTTTGTCGAAACCGATCAGCGGACGGAAGACCGGCATGGTGCAGACTTCGTTGGTAACGGCGAGGGAATGCATCGTCTGGCTTGCCACCTGTCCGATACTCTCTCCGGTGATCAGGCCAAGGCATTTGTCCTGACGTGCAAACGCTTCTGCGATCTTCATCATATAACGGCGCATGATGATGGTCAGCTCGTCGTGCGGGCATTTTTCGTAGATTGCAAGCTGGATCTCGGTGAAGTTGACCACATGCAGACGGATCGGGCCGCTGTAGCGTGCAACGAGTTTTGCAAGATCCACAACCTTCTGTTTGGCTCTCTCGCTGGTGTACGGCGGAGCGTGGAAGTAAACGGCATCAATCTTAACACCGCGTTTTGCGATCATGTATCCGGCAACCGGACTGTCGATACCGCCGGAAAGCAGCAGCATGGCCTGTCCGTTTGTGCCGACCGGCATACCGCCAGGGCCTGCGATGCTCTCGCAGTACAGATAAATCTTCTGACGCAGCTCGACGTTCAGATAGATATCCGGCTCGTGAACGTCTACTTTGAGGTTCGGGCAGACATCGAGGATGCGGCCGCCCAGCTCGCAGTTGACTTCCATTGTGTGCATCGGATAGTTTTTGTTCGCACGGCGTGCGCATACCTTAAAGGTTTTCTCCTCGGTCGGGTACAGCTCTTTCACGTAGGAAACCACTGCCTCTGCCAGATCTTCAAAGCCGGTGTCCTCTAAAATGACAACCGGGCAGATCTCGGCGATACCGAAAACTCTTGTCAGCGCATCGACAGCGCCCTCGTAATCAAAGTCTCCTTCGGTGTTGACATAGATTCGTCCCATCTCACGGGTGACCTGGAAATTTCCGTCTACCGGGGCAAGCGCGTGCTCCATCTGTACGCAGAGCGCTTTCTCGAACAGATGACGGTTCTTTCCTTTAATGCCGATCTCGGCATATTTTACCAGAAATGCTTTGTACATCATCGATTTTTTTATTCTCCATTTTTTCTCAGCCAGATCACGGAAGAACAGAGGATATTCCTCAGAAAATTTCTTCAGGATCAGGTCAGATACCTGACGCATCTGCGGATGTGCGGCGTTGGCGCTTCGAAGCCGGATAAAGTGGCGCCACTCTCTTAAGTTCATGGTCATGACGATCTCGGTTTTCAGAGAGTTCGGAAGAATGCTTCTTGCCTCCTCCGGCTTTGCTCCGAGTTCGAGCATCTGGAAGTAATACTGCTCTGCAGCTTCCATTGCTTTCTGCCATACCTCGTAATTTTTTACGGTCGTTCTCGTCGTCCAGATCATAGGAAAATCCGGTTGCCAGATCGATACAGGTGATCTGGTTTCCAAATTTATCTTTCGAATAGTTGCAGTAGCGGGTGCTCTCCTGGCTGTAGCTTGCGATACGGTGGCGGACGATCTCATGGGTCACGCCGCGGTCGCACGTTACTTTTACGGTGATGGAGCCGTGCTCAATGACGGATTCATGGCCGCGTTTGATGATGCCTGCGATGAATTTCTCTGCAGTGCCTTCTCCAATGCGCTCCTCGCTCTTGTAGCAGACTCTTCCGATTTTCTCGATCCGGCGCAGCATATCCTCGTAGGATTCGGTGCTCAGGATTTCAATTTCCGGCTGTATTGTAATCATAATTTTCCTCTTTCTATTATTTCCTGGTAAATCTGCGCAGCATCGGCAGTACCTCGCGCAGCGTATCCAGGGTGTAATCAATCTGTTCCAGTGTCGTAAATTCGCTGAAGCTGAACCGCACGGCAGACTCCATCTCGGCTTTCGATGCGCCGATGGCAGTCAGCGTCGGGCTTCCGGCTCTCTTGTGTGATGAGCAGGCGCTTCCGGCGGAAACGTAGATCTGGCGGTCCTCCAGCGTGTGCAGCAGCACTTCACTACGCACATTTAAGAACGATGCATTGACAATCTGCGGCGCACCCTCTTCTTCCGGCATGCCATGGATGACCACATCGTCCAGCTCCCGCAAGCCTTCGATCAGACGGTGTTTGCAGGCACGCATCTGCGCAGTCTGCTCGTCAAAATGCCTGTAAACGATCTCAGCGGATTTCGCAAGGCCTGCGATGCCCGGCACATTGTCGGTTCCGGAACGCATGCCGTTCTGCTGGCCGCCGCCTAAGATCAGCGGACGGATTTTTACTTTCTCATCAATATATAAAAAGCCGCTTCCCTTCGGTCCGTGGATCTTGTGGCCGCTCACGGAGAGCATGTCGATGCCCATCCGTTTCGGATAAATCCGGTATTTGCCGAACGCCTGGATCGCATCGACATGAAAATACGTTTTCGGAGTTTTTCGCCTTGATTCTGCGTCCGATCTCCCCGATTGGCTCAACAGAACCGATCTCATTGTTGACATACATAATCGAAACGAGAATCGTCTCCGGCGTGATCGCTTCTTCGAGTTCGTTCACATCCACAAGGCCTTCTTTATTTACCGGCAGGCGCGTAATACGGAATCCCTGCTCCTCCAGAAATGCCAGCGGTGCCGACACGGCCGGGTGCTCGATCGCGCTTGTGATGATGTGGTTTCCCGTTCTCTTATTTGCCATTGCTGTTCCGACGAGCGCCCAGTTGTCGGACTCTGTGCCACCGGAGGTAAAGAAAATTTCTTTTTCTTTGACTTTCAGAATCTTTGCCAGCGTTTCCTGGGCGGTTCTGATATATTGTTCTGCTTCTACCCCTTTTTGATGCATCGCAGACGGATTTCCATAATGATTTACCATCAGATCACAGACGAGATCTGCGGTTTCCTGATAAACACAGGTGGTTGCGGAATTGTCCAGATATGCTTCCATTATCTTGTTCGTTCCCTTCCTTCTAAAAGATACACCAGAATGGAAAGCACGGTCATTCCGGCCGTTTCCGTGCGCAGAATGCGCTTTCCGAGCGTAATCGGCTCTACCTTTTCCTTCATGGCCATTTCCACTTCCGCTTCGTCGATGCCGCCCTCCGGTCCGATCAGGATCGCAATAGATTCACCCGGTTCAATGGATTCCAGAATTCTTCTCGTTCCTTCCATCCCCTCTGCGTTCTCATACGGCATCAGGCGAACGTCTGATTCTGCCATCATTGCAAGCGCCTGCTGAAATGTAACAGGCATGTGTACCGTCGGAATCTGCATCCGTTTGGACTGCTTTGCCGCACCAAGCGCGATCGTCTGCCAACGCTCTGCTTTCTTTTCCGCCTTTTTCCGGTCCAGCTTCACAACGCAGCGTTTCATCTCCACCGGAACAATTTCCGTCGCACCAAGTTCCACTGCTTTTTGGATGATCAGTTCCATTTTGTCACCTTTTGGCAGACCCTGAAACAGTACAATTCCGGACGGGAGTTCTCTGTCTGCTGCTGTGACTTCTTCTACTGCGGCAAGAACCTCACCTTCCGGGAAATCCGAAACGGCACAATGATATTCCTTTTCGCCTCCGGTACTGACCAGTATTTTTTTACGCCCGGCCGCATGCGGAGCACATTTTTGATGTGATTAACGTCACTGCCCGTGATGTGGACAGTGCCGTCATAAATCTGACTTTCTTCTACAAAAAAACGGTACATGAATCTGTTCTCTTTCTCTTCTGGTGTTTCGCTTTTCTTAATTTACATCGGTTTTCTTGCTGTAACAGAAACCCATTCGCCCTGATGTGTAACTTCAACTACTTCAAGTCCCGCTGCAACGACTGCCTCTTTGACAACTTCCTCTTTCACATCGAGAATGCCGGATGTGATATAAACAGCGCCCGGCTTCATCTGGTGTACGATTACCGGCGTCAGCGGAACGAGAACATCTGCAAGAATATTGGCGGTAACGATATCGTATTTCTCGTATCCGACTCTGTCCTGTACTTCTTTGTCATCAATGATATTTCCGATCATCATATCAAAAGCTTCTACCGGAATTCCATTGACTTCTTTGTTTTCCTCAACCGCAGGAACCGCACACGGATCGAGGTCTGTTCCGACCGCATGACGCGCACCAAGCTTCAGTGCAATAATCGAAAGAATACCGCTTCCGGTTCCGACATCAAGCAGCTCGGTATCCTTTGTCACATATTTCTTTAACTGACGGATGCAAAGCTGTGTTGTCTCATGCATACCCGTTCCAAAGGCTGTGCCCGGATCGATATGGATGATCATTTTATCCCGGTCTTCCGGCTTTACTTCCTCCCAGGACGGGATGATCAGAATGTCGTCCACATAGAACTGTTTGAAATACTGTTTCCAGTTGTTGATCCAGTCCTTGTCCTCTGTCTCAGACTCTGTGATGGTGCACTCTCCAAGGTCCAGGAACTCCTGCATTTCTGCAAGTGCCGCGCGGACATCTGCAAGAACCTTCTCCTTGTCCTCATCCACATCGAGGTAAAAATTCAGGTAGGCAATGCCATCGTCATCCGGAATATCCGGCATGATATCCACGAACATCTGCTGTTTGTCGCTCTCGGTCAAAGGCTGTTTGTCCTGAATTTCCACGCCTTCGATTCCCACATCGGCCAGAGTGGAGATCACAATGTCTTCCACTTCCGATCTTGTTTTTAATGTAAATTTATTCCATTTCATTGTTTAAACTCCTTTTTGCGCTTCTCTTTTCCATACGTGCAAAGAAAGCCACATTTATCATACACGATATCGTTCCTGTTGTAAATGTTATTTTCGGCTTTTACGGCTCGTCTCAATCCGAAATCTTTGTCAGAAAGCCATCTTTTTTCGCCTTCTGATAACGCCATACCAGCCCGAGTGTGGATAAAATGCGAACCCCAAGATCTATCAGATTGAACCGGTACAGTGCCGTAAGATCTGCCCCAAGTGCCGTATACAGACGGACACCAAGCAGCGGCAGAACACTGTTGGTCAGCGTTGTAATCATCGTAAAGAGGCTGATCAAAAGCGAACGGTTCTTTTCCGGCGCGGCATTTAAGAGAATCTGTATCGTACAAAGTGCAACGGCACACTGCGGAGCATTCAGAACCGTCATCAGAACAATAAAAGCAACCCCGCGGTACGCCAGGGGCAGATGAGGAGCCAGAATCATGATAACCGGGCAGAAGCAAAGACCGATCCCGGCGAAAATCAGTGCAAAATCCGGCGAATTTTTTCCGGACAACCTTCGCGATCATTCCAACTGCCGCAAGCTGACCGATATTGAAAACACCGTTGCAGATGGAAAGTGTCATCTCCGACATTTTACAGTATTTGACCTGTCCTAAATACCACATGCTCCAGTCAAGCTGCCAGGTGATATAGAAAAAGACCACCGGCACGGAAAAACCAGCGCAATGCTTTACTTTTTTCCCACACTTGTGATCGCCTCCAGCAGATCAGAAACAGAAAAACGTGAGGATGCATTTCCCGCTTCTGCCGGAGCTTTGCCCTCCTCCTGCTGTTCCACCGGAAATTTTTTTGATTGCAGCGGCCTGCAGCAGAACGCAGACAGCACACAGATAAAAGAAGCTTCGGAGTACCAGAAGCTTTCCATCGGCCGTGTGGCATCTTCCCATCAGAATCCCGCAGATCACCGGTGCAAGAATGCCAATCACAAACATGAACTGATTCCGAAAGGCATAGACATCATTTCGCTGTCGCAGCGAAACCGCAGCACCGAACATCGCCTGCCACTGCGCATTGTAGATGGCAAGTGCACCCGCAGTAAATGCCAGCGATACAAAAAAACAGATCCATACGTCTCTCGCCGAGTACCGGTACACTGCCAAGAAATGCATAACCGGCACACATCATAAGAAGCGTAAGCAGCGGTATCGTCTTTGTCGACTTCAGATGATCCGCCAGAATTCCAAGCGGCAGCAATGCTGCACACGCTACAATGTTCGGCACCATCTGGATAATGCCGATCTGACTGTCGGTTGCACCCATGTTTGTCGCATACAGATTCAGACCGAAACCGTTAATTGATGTGATATATTGCAGAAATACACCCTCGACGGCAAACAGCAGCATGATCTGCGCAGATGGCGGCATCTTCTTTACCCGGTAAAACAGACTCTTTTTCATTGCTTGATCCCCCATACCTTCCTTTGTCGGCTTCACGTTCCTGCCCCCTGCCGGATACGTAAAGATTCTGCTCTCATAATGGCAATTTCATGTTCAAATGTCAACAGAAATACCCGGATCCGATGTGAGAATTTTAACGGCATTTTCTGTCAATATTCACAAAAGAAAAAAGGGCATTCTCCCTGTTGAATGCATGAGTTTGGCATAAGAAAAATGGAGCCCCCGTTTTACCTGGGGCTCCGCCTATTGGAAATGTTTATAGCAATCTCAGAAACTTGCGTTATTTTCGGGGTTTGCTATCAGAATTCGATCTCGCGCAGATATCTGTGCAGCGCATCCTGCCAGGTCGGCAGTTTTTCGAATCCGTTCTCGGTCAGTTTCTCTTTGCTCATGCGGCTGTTGGACGGACGTTTTGCTTTTGCCGGGTACTGGTCAGAGCTTACCGGTGATACACTTACTTTTCCGTAAGCCGGATCGATCTCAGCGGCCTGTTTGAAAATCTCGCAGGCGAACTCATACCAGGAGCAGAGTCCCTCGTTTGTTGCATGGTAGCGACCGTAGTTCTCTTTCTCTGCCATGTCGACAAGCAGGCGGGACAGGTCGTAGGTGTAGGTCGGGCTTCCTACCTGATCATCTACAACAGTCAGATGATCGTGTGTCTTTCCAAGGTTCAGCATGGTCTTGATGAAGTTCTTTCCGTTCACGCCGAATACCCATGCGATGCGGACGATGTAGAATTTTTTTCACCCATTTCTCTACCGCGAGCTCTCCCTCGTATTTCGTCTGGCCGTATACGTTCAGCGGATGACGCTCATCATCCGGCTCCCACGGGCGGGTGCCCTGGCCGTCGAATACGTAGTCGGTGGAGATGTAGATCATTTTGCAGTCAAGGTCATGGCAGACTTTTGCGATGTTCTCGGTTCCGACTGCATTGACCTGATGTACTTTTTCTTTTTTGGTCATCATCCTCAGCAAGGTCTACAGCGGTCCATGCTGCACAGTGGATTACGACATCCGGGTTTGCTTCGGTAATGACTTTTCTTACGCTTTCTGCATCGGTGATATCCATTTCTTCAATATCAACGCCGATTCCTTCATGACCGCGTTTTGCAAGTTCATTCATGACGTCATGGCCGAGCTGACCTTTTACACCTGTTACAAATACTCTCATAATGGTTCTCCTTTTTTCTGATTTTGTTATCGTTATGTTTTGTCTGTCTCTTGTTTTTCAGTCTGATTTTCTGTTTGTACCATGAGTATAAAGGGTGACGTTATGTCATAGTCAAGCACTTTTTTCAAAAACTGCCCCGGATTTTTCTTCCGGGGCAGTTTTCTTCAACGCTGTTCGCTTTTATTTGTCGATATATTTTCCGTTCATCACATCCATCAGGTACTGGCCGTACTGGTTTTTCTTCAGCGGCTCGATGTCGGTCAGAAGCTGGTCTTTGCCGATCCAGCCGTTCAGGTAACCGACCTCCTCGAGGCACGCGATCTTGCGGTGCTGATGGGTCTCGATGGTTTTTACGAAGTTGGTTGCCTCTACCAGGCTCTCATGTGTACCGGTATCCAGCCAGGTGAAGCCCTGTCCGAGAAGCTCAACGTTCAGGCTGCCGTCTTCCAGATAGATCCGGTTCAGGTCGGTGATCTCCAGTTCTCCTCTGGCGCTGGGTTTCAAGTTCTTTGCGTATTCTACGACGTGATTATCATAGAAATACAGTCCGGTCACACAGTAGTTGCTCTTCGGGTGTTCCGGCTTTTCCTCGATGGAAATTGCTTTTCCCTCAGAGTCAAATTCCACGATGCCGAAGCGTTCCGGATCGTCTACATAGTAGCCAAAGACTGTGGCCCCGTTTCCGGCTTCCGCCTTTTTTACGGCAGCTTCCAGACGTTTCTTCAGTCCATGACCGGCGAAAATGTTGTCACCCAGCACCATGGCAACGGAATCGTCTCCGATGAAATCCGCACCAATAATAAATGCCTGGGCAAGTCCGTCCGGGCTTGGCTGGACGGCGTAGGACAGGTGGATACCGAACTGGCTTCCGTCCTTTAAGAGCTCCTGAAACGAGGGGTATCCTGTGGAGTGGAAATAATTAAAATATCACGGATTCCGGCGTTCATCAGTACGGACAGAGGATAGTAGATCATCGGTTTGTCGTAAATCGGAAGCAGTTGTTTGGATGTGACTGTGGTCAATGGATAGAGGCGGGTTCCTGAGCCGCCTGCAAGAATGATTCCTTTCATATGAACCTCCTTTAACTATAGTAAACTCATGGTTTCTGACGGTATACGTTGTCTTGATGATCCTATCATATCAGGTGTCCTAAGGGCACGTGCAAGTATTTTTTCAAAAAAGTTTCATTATTTTGTGCAGAGGAAACATCCGGCGTCTTTTGTCACATGGAGGGACGGTGTGGTCTTCTTTTTCACATAAGCCGCAAACTCCTTATAGTGTTCCAAAATGTACTGGTTCTGATTCCCGTGGCAGGAGAGAATATAGGAGATCAGAGGTTCCGGTTCCGGAATTGTCAGGTAATCCTCGTACTGCCTCCAGGTAATCCGGGAAAAGTGCGGGCCAGAATGTCAGTGCCGTTTTCCTTCCCAAAGCAATCGTACAGACTGGTGGAGGAGAGAACGATGCGGTCGTCAAACGAGGAGACGAGCTGTGAGATTTCCTTCATATGTTCCCTGCCGTAAGTGCTGCACAAAAATGATGCCGCCTGGTTTCAAGACTCTTGCGATTTCCTCAATGGCTGTGTCAACATCCTCACAGTAGAAGAGGACGTGATTTGCGAGTACCAGATCAAAGGAGGCGTCCTCATAGGGAATTGTCTCACAGTTAAAACGTACGAAAAGGAAAATTCTGGAATCCCAGACTTTGTCCGCAAGACCGGCTCCGGTCTGTCTTTCCTTCTCAATTACCTGGCCCAAGGTCCGTCTGGCGTCCCGCAGCATCCCGCCAGATATGTCTGAGAGTACTGCTTCCAGACGGTCCGGAATGAAAGCGTAGTTTTCAGCCCAGAATGTGGCGTTCCACAGCCTACCTCTAACACTCGCTGCTCATCGGAAAAAGTTAGCCTGATCAAATGATCCAGGAAAA
>ENA-OQHD01000533-OQHD01000533.1-human-gut-metagenome-genome-assembly--contig:-NODE-533-length-13456-cov-3.900443_pt1 | contig 13456 bp, 18 predicted proteins | sample MGYA00242560_ERZ504711 | MGnify/ENA primary metagenome ERZ504711 (study PRJEB26092, sample SAMD00036198) | human gut metagenome | host: Homo sapiens | study: EMG produced TPA metagenomics assembly of... | reverse complement strand
GATATTCTTACGACGTGATGACAACCTTCCGCAGCGCGAGGCATCCTGGAGGCCATCTATTGGCATCCGGGCCTGAGATGGAAAATGATCGAATCTATGTGAATAAGCCGATTCGTTTACCAGCGTTCGAAGAAATGAAGTAAAAAGTAAGGCATTGGCAAGCAAGGTTTTTGAAGTATATAATGGAGCAGAAAAACCATTGTATATCAGTACAAAACAGGACATTGTACAGAGAGCTTCTGTGATATTGACAGATGTAGAGTACGTGATAGAAGCTCATTTTGAGATGACGGACAAGGCCAATGAAACGGATAATCCAGGCAAATTTAAAGACATTATGCTTCGAAGGCTCAAGAGAGGGGAATGTTATCACATGCCCTATTTTGGTTGCCGAGAATTTCCGGCGCATTTTGCGTTATGCGGAGAAGAGAAGATTCACACTGCGTATGAGAATGTAGAGGAAAAAGATATGGGACTGATGCTTTTCGGCATGGATTATTCCGATCCAGAGAACATTGAACCAATGTTTTTTCGAGCGGTTATGCGAAAGGGTGTCATTGATTTACGGAATTGTGAGGTGATACGATGATTCTTCAAGCATTGGTCAAGTATTACGAAGACCTGGAAAAACAAGGAAAGATTTCAAGGCGAGGATGGTGCACAGAAAAAATTTCTTATGGGATTCAATTGTCATGCGATGGAAAAATTCAGGCTATTTTAAGTTTGAAAAGAGAAGTGCAGGCAGGAAAAAAACAATATTAAGTCCGCAGCCGTTATTTGTGCCGACGATGGTAACACGATCATCAGGTGTAGCTGCTAACTTTCTATGCGACAATTCCAAATACATGTTAGGGATCGACAAAGATGGAACAAGCAAAAGAATGCAGGAATGTTTTCAGGCGACGAAAGGAAAAACATCTGCAGATATTACAGAATAGTCAGGGAGAAACTGCAAATGCAATTTGTGCATTCTTTGAAAGCTGGAAACCAGAGCAGGCCAAGGAAAATCCAGTAGTTGCCGAAACATGGGAGGAGCTGACAGAAGGAGGCAATCTGATTTTCTGGGTAAATGGGAAATATGCGCAGGAGGATGAGGAAGTTCAGAAAGCATGGGAAAAGACACAGGATCAGAAACAGGGAGAAGCAACCGGAATTTGTCTTGTGACAGGAAATTTGGATGAAATTTCCAGAATTCATAAAAATATTAAAGGTATTCCAGGTGCACAGAGCAGTGGAGCTTCGTTGATTTCATTTAATGAAAAAGCGTTTGAATCCTATGGAAAAACACAAAGTTACAATGCACCTGTTGGAAAATATGCAGAATTTGCTTATACTACATCGTTGAATTATCTTTTGACGCAAAAAAATGTATAAATTCTCATTAGGTGAGTCCATGGTTGTTTATTGGGCGGAAGGAGCTAAAACAGAATATCAGGATTTCTTTTCTACATTTCTGAATCCAACGAAGGATAATGAGGATATCGTGCATGACATATTGGAAAAGCTTACAGAAGGGCAATATATAGACGTAAAAGATATAAAAATCAATAAGGATCAGAAATTTTATGTTTTGTGTCTGTCACCAAATGCAGCAAGATTGTCCGTGAGATTTTTCTATGAAAATTCATTTGGAAATATGTTGGAAAATCTGGAAAAACATTACCAGCGGCTTAATATTCCCAAACTGAAAAAGGATGAAATAGATTATCTTGGGGTCGATGATTTGCTACAAGAGACAATCAATCAAAGAACCAAAAACAAAAAGGCTATTGCCCATATGGCAGCAATGGTGCTGGAGGCAATTCTTTCGGATAACAGATATCCGGCAAGCTTGTATATTGATACATTGATAAGAATACGTTCCGATCAGGGAGATGTAACCTGGGGAAGAGCAGCGATTATAAAAGCGTATCTTATTGAAAAATTACAAATGGGAGGAAGGCGAAGCGTGTATGAATTCAGGAAAAACAAGTAATGATGTTGCTTTTAAATTAGGACAGGCTTTTTCGATCTTGGAGGCAATTCAGATTGGTGCGAATAAGATAAATACGAACAAAGAAATAAAATCTACCATTCGAGATCGTTATTTTAACTCTGCCTGCGTAACGCCAGCGATGGTATTTCCGATTTTGATGAGATTGAAAAACAGTCATATACGAAAATTGGAAAGAGATAAACCAAATTTGGCAAAATATTATGAGGATAGACTGAGAGAAAATTTTCGAAGAAGTAGAATATTTTCCAAAAAGATTATCATTGGAAGAACAGGGAAAATTTATTTTGGGCTATTATCATCAGAAACAGAGCAAAAATGAAAAACAGGAGGAAAAATAAATGAGTGATGTAATCAAAAAGCAGATATGAATTTGTAATACTGTTTGATGTGGAAAATGGCAACCCAAACGGAGATCCAGATGCTGGAAATATGCCGCGTGTTGACCCTGAAAGTGGCTTAGGTCTTGTTACAGATGTGTGCCTGAAAAGAAAGATCAGAAATTATGTTGAAACCGTAAAAGAAGACGAGGATGGCTATAAAATCTATATTAAAAAAGATGTTCCGCTTAACCGAGGTGATCGGGAAGCATGCGTATCGGTGGGGGGTCAATGAAACAGAAGACAAAAAAGTGACAGAAGAACTGAAAAAATTGAAAAGAAATGATCCGGATGCAGATGTAAAATTAAGAAATTATATGTGTGATCACTTTTTCGATATCCGAACCTTTGGTGCGGTCATGACGACCTTTGTGAAAGCATCACTGAACTGTGGTCAGGTAAGAGGCCCGGTGCAGATTGGATTTGCACGCAGTATTGATCCGATTATCAGTCAGGAAGTTACAATTACCAGAGTTGCCATCACAACGGAAAAGGATGCAGAAGATAAAAACACAGAGATAGGGCGTAAAAGTATTGTACCTTATGCATTATACCGTGCGGAAGGATTCATCTCAGCAAACCTTGCCCGTAAAGTAACGGGATTTACAGAAGAAGATCTTGATTTGCTGTGGGAAGCAATTATCAATATGTTTGAGCATGACCATTCTGCAGCGAGAGGCAAAATGGCGGTTCGTGAACTGATTGTATTCAAGCATAGTAAAGAACTTGGTGACTGCCCTGCATATAAGTTATTTGACGCGGTAGAAGTAAAAAGAAAGGAAGATGTAGAATATCCAAGAAAATATCAGGACTATACAGTTACTTTGCACAAAGAAGACATTCCTGAGTCAATTCAGGTGAAAAGGATGGTCTGATGGAATATACAGAAGATGAGTATCTGATGATATCCGGAATTCAGCATTTCAAATTCTGCCGAAGACAATGGGCATTGATTCATGTGGAGCAGCAGTGGGCTGAAAACGTACATACCGTCACGGGTGAACTAATGCATAAAAAGGCACACGATCCTTATTTGACAGAAAAACGGAAAGATACGATTATTGTTCGTGCGCTGCCGGTTTCTTCGAGAGAACTTGGGATCAGCGGGGAGTGTGATGTAGTTGAATTCCAGAAGTGTGAAGATGGAATTCAACTGCATGGACATAGAGGATTGTATTCTGTGTTTCCTGTGGAATACAAGAAAGGCAAACCTAAGCTTACGGAAGAAGACAAGCTTCAGGTGGTGGCACAGGCGTTATGTCTGGAGGAAATGTTTTCGACCAGAGTGGCGCAGGGAGCAATTTTCTATGGCGAAACAAGAAGACGGGAGCAGATAGAAATTACAGAAGAATTGCGGGAAGAAGTAATTCATATGTTGGCGGAAATGCATCAATATTATGCACGAAAGTATACACCAAAAGTGAAACCGAGCAAAGCATGTAATGCATGTTCACTAAAGGACATCTGCCTTCCGAAACTGAATAAGACGGTTTCAGTGAAAACCTATATCGAACAGAGACTGGAGGAAGAGGAATGAAAAATGCTATTAAATACGTTGTATGTTACTTCTGAGAACAGTTATCTGGGACTTGACGGGGAAAATTATTGTTATCTATGAGGATGATAAAGAACTCGGAAGATTGCCGCTGCATAATTTGGAGAGTATTGTATCCTTTGGTTATCGTGGAGTAAGTCCGGCGTTAATGGGAGCTTGCTCGGATCGAAATATAGCATTGTGTTTTCTGACACCACAAGGAAAGTTTCTGGCTAGAGTAACGGGAAAAACAAAAGGAAATATTGTTCTGCGGGAACAGCAATACAATAGCTGCATGGATTCGAAAATCAGTCTTGAAATTGCGAAAAATTGTATTCTGGGAAAAGTATACAATGCAAGATGGGTACTGGAACGAGCGGTGCGAGACCACGGAATGCAGATTGATGCGGAGCGGGTCAAAACGGCGTCTATGAATCTGAAAAATTCTTTGAAGCTGATTCAAAATTGTGAGTCAAAGAGCAGTTAAGAGGATTTGAGGGTGAAGCAGCAAGTGTTTAATTTTGGCGTGTTTGACGAATTGATTTTGCAGCAGAAGAAAGATTTCAAGTTTGAAGGGCGGAACAAAAGACCGCCTATGGATAACATGAATGCAATGCTGTCATTTGTGTATACGCTTCTGACGAATAATATTGCAGCGGCGTTGGAAGGGGTCGGTCTGGATCCTTACATGGGCTATCTGCATACCGAAAGACCGGGCAGAGCTTCGCTGGCACTGGATATGATTGAAGAACTTAGAGCTGTTATGGCGGATCGCTTTGTGCTGTCACTTGTTAATAAGAAAATCGTCAATGGAAAGAATTTTACCAGAAAAGAAAATGGCGCAGTTTTGATGGACGATGAACTTCGAAAGAAACTGCTGACAGAGTGGCAGAATAAGCAAAAAAGAAACAATTATGCATCCCTATCTAAACGAAAAAGTGGAATGGGGAATGGTTCCTCATGTGCAGGCGATGCTGCTCGCAAGATATCTGCGAGGGGATCTGGACAGCTATCCTGTATTTTTGTGGAAGTGAGGTGGGAGGATGCTGGTATTGATCACATATGATGTCAATACGGAAACTGATGCGGGGAAAAAACGTTTACGTAAAGTCGCCAAACAATGTACCAACTACGGAAGACGGGTGCAAAATTCTGTATTCGAATGTATATTGGATAATGCACAGTGTATTGTATTAAAATCTATTTTAGCAGACATTATCGATGAAGAAAAGACAGTCTTCGGTTTTATTATCTGGGAAACAATTATAAAACTAAAGTTGAACATATCGGTGTAGAACGTGGTACAGCTATAGATCAGGTGTTGAGTTTTTTAGGTGCGAATCGGTAGTACACAGGAAAAAAGCCCGGGAGATTCGCACCTGCAAAAAGTGCACAAAAGGTGCTGGAATTGAGAAGATGGGGAAGAAAAGAATGGAAAGGGAAGGAGGAGAAAGATGAAGCGTTGTGAGAAATGGTTAAAAACATAGGGTGAAGTTTTAGATAAAAATTGAAGTCGCTCCCCTCGCGGGAGCGTGGATTGAAATCAAAATACAGTAGGTGTCATAAACTCGTTAGGACGGTCGCTCCCTTTAGGGGAACAAAGGTTGAAATACGCCATACGGTAGCACAATATCAGATACGATCGCTGCTATCTTAGCAGAAGAAAGAATGGAAATTTGACGCGAGTCATCGGAAAAGAAAAAGGAAATGGTCACTCACCTCGTGGGAGCATGAGTTAAAATAAGGAGGTGCGCGAGGATACTGCCCTACGATTGCAAAGTGTTCTCTAAGGAGTGAAATGTGTTTGACACGAAAGGCAAACAATGTTAATCTATAACTAGCGTAAGTGATAACTAACCGCTCATGTATTCGCCAAGAACCATGGGCGGCTATTTTTCTATTTATTATTCGATAAGAAAGGAGGAAAATGATGAGAAATCCACTGACAATTTTTTGGATTATACTCGGTTTTCTGTGCCTGGGATTTGGCACCATCGGCATTGTGCTTCCGATCCTGCCGACAGTTCCATTCTATATGGCGACCCTGTTCTGCTTTGCGAAAAGTTCGGAACGGCTGCACAGCTGGTTTATTGGAACTCAGTTATATAAGAAGCATCTCGACAGCTTCGTACAGCATCGGGCGATGACGGTAGGAACGAAATGTAAAATTATCGGGATGGTAACGGTTGTGATGGCGATCGGCTTTTTTGCTATGAAGAATGTGCCGATTGGAAGAATCTGTATTGCTGTGGTATGGATGTGCCATATTTTGTATTTCTTCCTGCGGGTCAAAACCGTAAAAAACAGAAGATCATATCCTAGGAGAAACAAAATGAACAAAGTAGAAAAAAAGCGGCAGAAAGAACAGTACGTCGTGGAAGAGATGATCCGCCTGTACTGCCGGAAGAACCATGGAAAAAAGGGGAATGCATCCGGCGGGATGTGTCCGGAATGTCAGAAATTAGCGGACTATGCAAAACAGCGGAGCCAGAAATGTCCCTTCATGGAACAGAAAACATTCTGCGCAAACTGCAAAGTACACTGCTACAAGCCGGAAATGCGGGAAAAGATCCGCGCCGTTATGCGGTTTTCGGGACCGAGGATGCTGCTGTATCATCCGATTTTAGCTATCTGGCATTTGATTTGCAGCATGAGAGAGAAGCGAAAAGCAAAAGCATAAAAGAGAGGTACTTATGATTAAAACAAGACTGGTGGGGCTGCTGTCCCACGCGAAAAAGTATATCGTGTACACGATTCTGTGGCAGTGGGCGGCGCTTCTGTCGCAGGTGATCGCAGTATTTACGATCGCCGATCTGCTGGAATGGGTCGTGTATGGTGCGGTAACGGCAGCGGCTGTGAAACGGACGATTTTTACACTGGCAATTGTTGTTGTGATCCGCTTTTTCTGCGAGCGGATGGGTGCGCGGTCTTCGTATCTTGCGTGTGTGGATGTGAAACGGATTCTGCGTGAAAAAATTTATGAGAAAATGCTGAAACTGGGGGCATCGTACAGCGAGCAGGTGTCTTCCTCAGAGGTCGTACAGGTGTCCACCGAAGGTGTGGAGCAGCTCGAAACATACTTTGGAAAGTATCTGCCGCAGCTGTTTTACAGCCAGCTCGCACCGCTCACGCTGTTCGCCATCCTCTGCCGGGTGAGCATGAAAGCGAGTGTGATCCTTCTGATCTGCGTACCGCTGATCCCGATTTCGATTGTGGTCGTGCAGAAGATTGCGAAGAAGCTGTTGAACAAATATTGGAGTATTTACACAGGGCTCGGCGATTCGTTCCTTGAAAATCTGCAGGGTCTGACGACCTTAAAAATCTATCAGGCCGACCAGCAGAAAGCCGACGAGATGGATGTGGAATCCCAGAACTTCCGCCGGATCACGATGAAAGTTCTGACGATGCAGCTCAACTCAACGAGCGTGATGGACATCGTAGCATACGGCGGCGCGGCGGTTGGCATGGCGGTGGCGGTATCGGAATTTCTGAAAGGAAACCTCACCGTGTCCGGCACGCTCTGCATTGTGCTGCTGGCGAGCGAGGTTTTTCCTGCCGCTTCGTCTGCTCGGATCATTCTTCCACATCGCGATGAACGGCATGGCGGCGAGTGACAAGATTTTCAAAATCCTCGATCTGCCGGAGCCGCAGACGGGAGAGCGGACGCTGCCGGACGGACCGCTGGATGTCGTGTTGGAGGATGTACATTTTTCCTATGAAGAGGACCGGGAAATCTTAAAAGGCATTGACCTGACGCTCCCGGCGGGCAGTTTTGTATCACTGGTCGGCGAATCCGGCTGCGGAAAGAGTACGATCGCGGGCATCCTTGCGGCAAAGAACCGCGGATATGCGGGAAGCATCACCCTGGGCGGCGTGCCGCTCTCGGAAGTCAATGAGACGGATCTGATGAAGCACGTTGTTCTGGTCCGCCACAACAGTTACTTATTTAAAGGAACCGTAGAAGAGAACCTGCGCATGGCGAAACCGGATGCGACGAAGGAGGAGATGGAGGCGGTTCTGCAGAAAGTCAATCTGCTGGGATTCTTACAGACACAGAACGGACTGCAGACAGAGCTTCTCGAAAAAGCAGGAAACCTCTCCGGCGGCCAGTGCCAGCGTCTTGTGATTGCGCGGGCGCTGCTTCGGAGCGACAGTGCGGTGTATATCTTTGATGAAGCCGCATCGAATATTGATGTCGAGAGTGAAGAGCTGATCATGAATGTGATTCATGAACTCGCAAAGACGAAAACGGTATTGCTGATTTCCCACCGCCTTGCGAACGTCGTACAGTCAGATCAGATTTATTTCCTGAAAAACGGTACCATCTGCGAGCGTGGAACGCATGCGGAACTGATGGAACAGAACGGCGCATACCGTCATCTGTACGACAGCCAGATGGTACTGGAAAACTATGGAAAGCAGGGGAATGCATGATGCACGAGAAGAAAAATACAGCAAAACGCAGAAGCGCCCTCCGGATTATGGGAAGCCTGATCGGGCTGGTGAAGCCATTGCTTCATATTATGATGGCGGCAATTATTCTTGGAACAATGGGATATTTATGTGCGATCTTCCTGACGATTCTGGCAGGACAGGTCATCGTGCATGGCTTACTGACGGGCGCGGCAGGGACGAGCCTTTCGGTGCAAAACATGTGGCTTGTACATACCCCGGTGAAAAACGATACTCACGGTGATGATCGTGATCGCGGTGCTGCGCGGCATTCTGCATTATGCGGAGCAGTACTGCAACCACTTTATTGCTTTTAAACTGCTGGCGATCATCCGCCATAAAGTGTTTGCAGCTTTGCGGAAGCTCTGCCCGGCGAAGCTGGAAGGACGGGACAAAGGAAATCTGATTTCGATTATCACAACCGATATCGAACTTCTGGAAGTATTCTATGCGCATACGATTTCCCCGATTGCGATTGCAGCATTAACTTCTTTGATTATGGTATGCTTCATTGGAAGATACCATGTTCTGGCAGGGCTGCTTGCACTTGCGGCGTATCTGACGGTCGGCGTTGTGATCCCGATGTGGAACGGAAAGCGCGGAAGCCAGAAAGGAATGGAGTTCCGGACAGGCTTTGGCGAGCTGAACAGCTTCGTGCTGGATTCCCTGCGTGGCCTCGACGAGACGATTCAGTACGGACAGGGCGAAAAACGGAAAGAGCAGATGTCAGGGCGGTCGAAAGAACTGACTTCTGTGCAGGAAAACTTAAGCCGCATGGAAGGCTCCCAGCGGTCTGTCACCAACATGGTGATTCTTCTGGCATCGTTCGGCATGCTGGCACTGACGATCTATCTTTACACGAAAGGCGGGATCGGATTTGAGGGAGTCCTGACCTGCACAATCGCGATGATGGGTTCCTTCGGCCCGGTCGTGGCGCTGTCCAGCCTGTCGAATAACCTGAATCAGACGCTGGCAAGCGGCGAGCGTGTGCTTTCCCTTCTCGAGGAAGCGCCGCTGGTGGAAGAAATTCCGGGAGATGCGGCATCCGGCGGTGACCACGCATTTGCAGGAGCCGAGGCGCAGAATGTAACGTTTGCCTACGAAGACGAGACGATTCTGGATCAGTATTCGCTGAAACTGGAACCGGGAAAAAATCACCGGCATCCACGGCGCGAGCGGTTCCGGAAAATCGACGATCTTAAAACTTCTGATGCGCTTCTGGGATGTCCAGACGGGGCGCGTTTCCGTGGACGGAGCCGATGTCCGCGAAATCCCGACGAAGTATCTGCGCGATATGGAAAGCTATGTGACGCAGGAGACACATCTGTTCCACGATTCGATTGCGAACAACATCGCTATTGCAAAACCCGGCGCGACGCGGGAAGAAATTATGGAGGCGGCGAAGAAGGCGTCCATACATGATTTCATCATGACACTGCCAAACGGCTACGACACCGAAGTCGGAGAACTCGGCGATACGCTGTCCGGCGGAGAAAAACAGCGGATCGGTATCGCGCGGGCATTCCTGCATGACGCATCCATGATCCTGCTGGACGAGCCGACATCGAATCTTGATTCCTTAAATGAAGGAATTATTCTGAAATCCCTGAAAGAATCGGCAGAAGAGAAAACCATTGTGCTCGTATCGCACAGAGTGTCCACGATGAACGTCGCGGATGTGGTATATGAAATGGAAAATGGCCGGATTTCCTGATTTTACAGCACTTGACAGAGAAAAGACGATGTGCTACACTAACAGTCGTTAAAGCAAAAAACAATTAAATATCGATGTGTAAGGTGTCGGACATGCGTGTCCGGTGAAAAGGGAAGCAGGTGTGAATCCTGCACGAACTCGTCACCGTAATTTTGCAAGCAGGGGAATGATCCACTGGGAAACCGGGAAGGAGACCGATGCGCTGGAGTCAAATCCTGAAGCAATGAGCCGGGAGACCTGCCTTTCGCAGTACAGGAACGTTACGTTCGTGCCACGAGGAACTGGCAGTACAAAACAGGAAAGCGGACATTTGCCCCACAGCGGGTGAGATGGTTTTCTTTGTGATGAAAATACTGGAAGCCCCTCGTTGAAAAACGAAAGGGCTTCATTTCTATTTACGCGGGCAACGAGCCAAAGTCCGTGCTTGCACGAGACCTTGGCGACTGCCGCGATAACTTGAGAAACTCGCGGAGCGTGTTTCTCATAGTTTGAAATGTAAAACGTCCCCGATATTGGTTGTTGCAAAGATACCAGCAAATGGGAGGAAAACAAAAATGAAAAAGAAACTTGTAGTCGCTTTAATTTCAGCAGCTATGGTAACATCTATGCTCGGCGCATGCGGAAGCAGCAACGCATCCAGCAGCAGCGCAAGCAGCACAGCAACAAGCAGCGTAAGTGCATCTTCCGCATCTGAGGAAGACACCACAGCAGCAAGCAGCAGCGTAAGCGCATCTTCTGCATCTGAAGAGGTATCCGCAGATGCAGACCAGGAGGCAGCAGATAAAGTGGCAGCTTTGATTGACGCAATTTATGTACAGGAAAGAAATGATAACACCGACGAGCAGTGCAAAGAAGCAAAAGAGGCATGGGATGCCCTGACAGACGCACAGAAAGAACTCGTAGAAGGTGAGAACGCAGATCCGGATTACTTCGGAAGAGACACAGGGGATGCTTCCAAGGATGATCCGTTAAACGGAGACGAGATCGGCGAGAATGAGCTTCTGGTTGTAAGCTTTGGTACTTCCTTCAACGACAGCCGTGCTGAGGATATCGGAGGCGTTGAGAAAGCTCTGCAGGCTGCATATCCGGACTGGTCCGTAAGACGTGCCTTCACTGCACAGATCATCATCAACCATGTACAGGCCCGCGATGACGAGAAGATCGACAACGTAGATCAGGCACTGGAAAGAGCTGTAAGCAATGGCGTGAAAAAAGCTGATTATTCAGCCGACTCATCTGATGCACGGCGCAGAGTACGACGAGCTGAAAGAAGCAGTAGATAGCTATAAAGATAAATTTGAGTCCGTAACCATCGCAGAGCCGCTGCTTGGCGAGGTTGGAAGTGACGCTACCGTAATCAACGAGGACAAACAGGCCGTTGCAGAAGCAATCACGGCACAGGCAGTAAAATCTGCAAATTATGACAGTCTGGATGCAGCAGCAGAGGACGGCACTGCTTTCGTATTTATGGGACATGGTACTTCCCACAATGCAAAAGTAACTTACAGCCAGATGCAGACACAGATGGATACTCTTGGATACAAAACGTATTCATCGGAACCGTTGAGGGCGAGCCGGAAGAGACCGCCTGCGAGAATGTGATCGAGGCAGTAAAAGCAGCCGGATACAAGAAAGTAATTCTTCGTCCGCTGATGGTTGTTGCAGGTGACCACGCAAACAACGATATGGCAGGCGAGGATGAGGATTCCTGGAAGAGCCAGTTTGAGGCATCCGGTGCATTCGATGAGATCAACACTCAGATCGAAGGTCTTGGAAGAATTGATGCTGTTGAGCAGCTGTATGTACAGCACACCAAGGCAGCTATGGACGGCAACGGCGTTCAGGACGATGCTGAATAATTAGGGGTTGTATTCCGAACGTAAAATAGAGTAAAATAAGATCCGGCAGTACGGCTGAAGAGACTCAGTGTGCTGTCGGATTTTAAGTTGAGCGGATGAAAAATGATCCGCTTCAAGGTGATACAAGGAGGAATTTTATTATGAGAAAAAAAGTTGGCAGTTCCTTTTTCTTGGAGCAGCACTGACTGTATCCATGCTCGGCGCATGTGGCGGAAAGGATGCAGCGTCATCTTCTGCATCTGCAGTATCTGCGTCTTCTGCGGCAGACGCATCTTCCGCTTCTGTACAGGATGCATCTAAGGCAGAGAGCAGTACATCCACATCAGATGTTTCAGCAGAAAGCGCATCGGCAGCGGAGACTGCAGGAGAAAGCAGCGCATCAGAGCTGGAAGACGGTACGTATACGGCAGACTTCAATACAGACAGCAATATGTTCCATGTCAATGAAGCAAAAGAAGGAAAGGGTGTCCTGACGGTAAAAGACGGAAAAATGACCATCCACGTCAGCCTGGTATCCAAAAACATTGTCAATGTCTTTGTGGGAACAAAAGAAGAAGCACAGGCAGACGGCGCAGAGCTGATCGAGCCGACCACAGATGAGGTAACGTATTCTGACGGAACCACAGATGAAGTGTACGGCTTTGATATCCCGGTAGAAAAACTGGACGAGGATTTCAATGTTGCGATCATTGGTTAAAAAAAGGAACCTGGTATGATCATGTAGTCAGCGTATCCAATCCGGTACCGCAGGAGTAATCCCGGAAGAAAACAAAAGATATCCACAGAAGGCGAACCATTTTGCACCGTCTGTCCACAGAAATTGTGGACAGAGAGGGGAAAAGCGGTTCGCCTTTGTGGATATCTTTTCTTATTTTTCCGGAAACAGTTTGCGGAACAGAAAACGGATGAAGGGTCCGCAGTACATGAGCTGCCAGAAGAAGGCAACCGGGAAATTTAAGAACGTGGTCTGAAGCCAGACAGCGACAAATTCCTTTCCGGCATTTTTAAACAGCAGTGTTGCAATAAAACTCATAATCGGACACATAATAGCAATAATCATAATGGAAATTGCCAGCGTGATTACGATCGGACGATCCTGCGGTGTTACCATGCAAAAAGCTAATTTGTGAGCCAGATGATCCACGAGGAAAAACTCGAGGATAAAAGCGGCCGGCCACATGATTATCATCTCGTGAAACGCCATCAGAAAGACCTGATTTGTCATTCCGCCGATGTTCATGGAAATGTTGTAGCAGATCATGGCATAGACCATCAGAAAGGACATCATGAGGGTAAATACAACGTTTTGAAATTTTGTTTTTGGCATCGATTGTTCTCCTTTTCTTTGCAATTTTGAAAAATGGGCGCAAAAAAGACACATGTGTTGTTCGTTAACCAAGCAATGCACTTGTGCCGTTTCCAATCTGATACCAATCTTTTCTGCAGTTTTTAATTTTGAACCGTCGATTATTATAACGTCTCCGGCGGCGTTTGGCAAGAGGAAATTGAGAAATTTAAAAAAAA
>ENA-OQHD01000531-OQHD01000531.1-human-gut-metagenome-genome-assembly--contig:-NODE-531-length-13485-cov-3.462120_pt1 | contig 13485 bp, 18 predicted proteins | sample MGYA00242560_ERZ504711 | MGnify/ENA primary metagenome ERZ504711 (study PRJEB26092, sample SAMD00036198) | human gut metagenome | host: Homo sapiens | study: EMG produced TPA metagenomics assembly of... | reverse complement strand
CTGCAAGGATTCCGTCTTTGATTGCCATTCCGGCTTCCATGGAACTTAGGCTTCCCTTTTAATGAATCGATTGCTATTACAACTTTCATGTGAATAAACCTCCTGAAATACATTTTTTAGGTACATAGAAATAAAAATTCAGAATTGATTTCTTAATATGCAGTATAATATAGGAGAAAAAGAAAAATATATAGTACGAAGAATGAAAAAGGGGAAAAATAAACGCAATATATGTTTCAAGTGACATATATTGTGTAAAAAGCTGCAGTTTTATCTACATTTCTTTCAGACGAAGAGCAAGATAAAGAATAACTCCGTCTCTGAAACTACGCGGGTTCAGACCGCAGATCTTATGAATACGGTCTAACTTGTATTGCAAGGTATTCTTATGAAGATAGAGATATTCACTTGTTCTGGAAAGCGATTGCTCATGGTCAAAATAACTGCGTAAAAGAGAACAGTCTGCTTCATCCAGGCAGGAAAGCGTCTTTGCAATAAATTCAGCCGTGGTGACTTCGTTTAAGGATCCAAGGAGGATTTCAAGTGTCAGATCATCGAAGAGTGCATAATGATCAGCAGAATCCGTAAGTGAATTTAATGCGATCCGGGCAGTATCGTAGGAGGTGGAAAGCTTAAAAAGGTTCCGCTGGGCGTCCGATACCCATCTGGATGGAATCAGACAGGGACAGACAGAATGATTCCAATTCTTTCAGAGGGAAGGAGCTGTCGATGATTGCAGCATATTCATGTGGATACTGAAACTTATATAAGTGTATGGAATGTTCTGTGAACATCCGTAAAATTTTTTGCTTCCGCAGACGAGATCGTGATCGTAGAATGGTCTGATAACATGCGGATGATCAGTACACGTTTTTTTCTTCTCGATATTGATCTCAAATTCATCAAGAAGATCATGGATATAGTTCAAATCTGCTATTTTATCTGGGAAAGACTCAAATTCGCAGGTTCCGTTGGAAGTTCCGGTTCCGGACAGCAGATAAGAAACCAGATAAGTGCGCTTTTCTGATAAAGTGCGGGAAGCGGCATTCAATTCCTGTTCGCGGATAAGAAGCCGGGTGAGTTTTTTCTGCCAGATAAGCAAATTTGCGGACCTCATCCGGTGAACCGCTTATTCCGATAACAGCAATGAGATATCCGTTGTGTGTAACAGGAATATTAACTCCGCTGCTGGTTCCTTCGTAGTGGTCATTATCCTGTACTTCAATGACAGGTTTTCGTATCGGCAGCATTTTTTACCGATTTCATGAAAAGAGCCGATGCGGGAAGTATTGGTACTGGCGTAGATAATACCATTCTTATTGATGAAATTAATATCGTGTCCACAAACGTCATGGACGGTATCTACAATCTGTGTAGCGAGCTGTTTTCCAATCTGTGTGATCATTGGTATCCCTCCTGCTTGTATGATTCGCCTAAAAGATCATATTCAAAAAGTTCATATCTGAGATTATAGCAGAGAATCCGTTCATATTAAAACATGAAAAAATATATTTGATAATCAAAAAAAGTTATATATTAAAGTGAAATTATTTATTTTATTATTTATTCTTGCGGTGTTATACTTGAAGCAACAAGGAAAAAAGAAACGGAAATAACCGAAAGGAGAAAGACTCATGTATAGTATTGATTTGAACAGTGATATGGGAGAAAGCTTTGGAGCATATAAGATCGGAGGAGACGAAGAAATCATCAAATATGTGACCACTGCCAATGTTGCCTGTGGATGGCATGCAGGAGATCCGATGGTTATGGACAAGGTTGTCCGCATGGCTAAAGAGAGAGGTGTTATGGTAGGTGCACATCCGGGATATCCGGATATGATGGGATTCGGACGCAGAAAGATGGTTTTGTCTCATGATGAGATTAAAAATTATGTAAGATATCAGATCGGAGCGCTTGCAGCATTTACGAAGAGTTATGGAATGAAATTACAACATGTGGCACCTCACGGGGCAATGGGAAATGCATGCCAGTATGATGAAGATATCGCAAGCGCAATCGTAGAAGCAATCTGCGAATATGACAAAGACCTGATTGTTTACTACTGTGCGGGAGCAGTTCTTGGAGATATCGCCGAGAGCAAGGGACTTCGTACAGCTTCAGAGATCTTCGCAGACAGAGCATATATGGATGACCTTTCACTCGTTCCGAGAAAGATGGAAGGGTCTATGATCACAGATGAAGACATTGCAATCCAGAGATGTGTGAAGATGATCAAAGAAGGAAAGGTTACTTCTATCACTGGAAAAGAACTGGATATCAAAGGAGATACTCTTTGTGTTCACGGTGACGGACCGAAAGCGCTGGCATTCGTTCAGAAGATACGTGAGAAATTCACGGAAGAAGGCATCGAGATCAGACACTTATAAAATATAGTATAGGGACAAACAGATAATCATTTTCAGCAGGAGGAACAGGCATGGAATACAAAACAGCAAAAAGAATGGAATACCTTCCATTCTCCGGAATCAGGGCAGTTATGGAAAAGGCAACAAAGATGCAGCAGGCAGGAGAGAAAGTTATTCATCTGGAGATTGGACGTCCGGACTTTGATACACCGAAAAGATCAAGGATGCAGCGTATGAGAGCCTGAATGCGGGACATGTATTTTATACATCAAATTATGGAACTCCTGCACTCCGGAAAGAAATCGCAAAATGGGAAAACGAACATCACAATGTGAATTATGAAACATCGGAAGTTCTTGTAACAGTTGGTGTCGGTGAGGCGACTTATGCGTCTATGGCAGCATTTCTGGAAGAAGGCGATGAAGTGCTGGTTCCGAATCCGGTATGGCTGAACTACATTCATGTACCGTCCTCACTGGGAGCAACTCCGGTTACTTACAGCCTGAAAGAAGAAAATGATTATCAGATAGATTTTGAAGAACTGGAATCTAAAATTACTGAGAAAACCAAGATGATCGTAGTGGTTAATCCAAGTAACCCGACCGGCGGTATCTTCTCAAGAAAGACACTGGAAAAAATTAAGTGAGATCGCAATCCGTAATGATCTTCTGGTCGTATCGGATGAGATTTACAGTCAGCTGGTGTACGATGGTGCAGAGCATGTCAGCATTGCTTCCATCCCGGGGATGAAAGAGAGAACAATCACACTTGGAGGATTTTCAAAAGCATATTCTATGACCGGATGGCGCCTGGGATATATGTGTGCTCCGGAAGGTATTATCTCTGCATGTGTCAGAGTACATCAGTATACGATCACATGTGCTTCTTCATTTGTACAGGATGCAGCAATTGTCGCACTGAATGAATGTGCAGATGATGTAGAAGCAATGAGGCAGGAGTATCAGAGAAGAAAAGACTTCATGGTAAAAGCATTGAATGATATTGATGGTATCAGTTGCAATAACCCACAGGGAGCATTCTACAATTTTTGTAAATGTAAAGAGTCTGGGAATGACATCAATGGAAGTTGCAGAATATCTACTTGAACATGCCAAAAAGTAGCACTGGTTCCGGGATCGGCATTTGGATCTGAAGGGGAAGGATATCTGAGAATTTCTTATGCATGCAGTTATGAAGACCTTCAGGAAGCAGCTAAGAGAATCAGAGAAGCAGTTGCAGAACTGAAAGCCAGATAAAAATAGTAAAAAATTAATTTGACACTACCAATTAATATTGTATAACGTATCCAAAAGGAAGAAGCAGTATCTGTCCGTCAGATACTGCCTTTTTCGATGAAACAGGAAAATATGGATACAGTTACCGTCCGCCCCATATTTCACCAATCGGGATCTCCTTGCGTTCAAGATGAAGAAGCTGTTCCAGAATCTCTTCAAAAAGCTCAACAGCGCGTTTGCTGGTAGTTTTTGGATATTTGTGTTTGATCTTATAGCAGATACGGTTTGGAGCCGGATTCTTCAGCTCGCTCACATATACTTTGCGGTACCGGGAAAGTTCATGGATGACAGATTCCGGTGCAATCATCCAGGTATCTGCATTTTTCCAGAGACGGTCGAGCAATGTGATCGTGTCTGCGGAAATATGTGGTCTGGATACAGAAGAAAGCCAGCGGTCGTGCCAGATTTGAAAATTGTCATCCCAACTTAAGAACAATTCTTTTGTTGAATCCAGTTCATCTGTATGTACGATCGGTTTCTCAACAGTCGGCTGTTCGGACTGTACCAGATAAAGTTTTTCCTTCAAATAATTTTTTGCTGAAATAATGTTTTTGTAATGAAGCTGGTGATATACAAAGCCAATATCTATATTATGTTCACTAAGCATACCGTATAATTCGGAAGAATGATGTGACTGAATGCTCAGATCCAGATGTGGATAATCTATAAGGATCTTGTCATACAGCGGGATAAATACGGCAATGTTCAGACTATCGGTGCAGCCGATATTCAGCAGCAACTGTTCCTGATTATGCTGTAGTTCAAGTGTTTCTTTCCAAAGAGACATCCAGCGTTCGGCGAGGATGATAAAATCCATTCCCTTTGGGGTGAGCTCGACCTGCTTGTGACCTTTGTTGCGGATGACCAGAGAAAATCCGAGTTCGTTTTCCAAAGAAGTTAACCGGTGGCTTACCGTAGGCTGGGAAAGAAATAAGAGATCTGCGGATTTTTGTAATACATTTTGGTGTTGACAATCGTTGAAAAATGTTTCAATTTCAGCGAGATTCATGCTATTCCTCCTCGTTCATTTGTTATTTATATTTCATAGTTTGCAGTTATTCTGAATATAAAAGTTGTTTATATTATACAGAGAAATTATTCGTTTTTCAATCAGTAACTTGTGTGCTATGATGAAATCAGAATAAAAGAAAAGAGGTTTTTATATGTCAGCAGGATGTAGAATCAGAAGGAATTTTGAAAGACCGGCAAAGGAGTTAGTTGAGGCATTCCGTGGAATTCCGGTTGCTAATATTGACGATAATTGCGGAAGGATCGCAGCGGTAGATGCAAGTATTTTCCCGTTAAATCCTAAGGCACGTCTTCTTGGAACGGCATTCACAGTAAACGCACCGGCAGGAGATAACCTTCTGTTCCATGCAGCACTTGATATGGCACAGCCTGGAGACGTTATTGTACTTGCAAACAAAGGAAGTATGAGCCGTGCACTATGTGGTGAGATTATGAGCAATTACGCAAAGAAGCGTGGACTTGCAGGTATCATCATTGACGGATGTGTGCGTGACAGCTATACACTCAGCCAGATGGATTTTCCTGTGTATGCAAAGGGGATTACACCAAACGGACCGTATAAGAACGGTCCTGGAGAGATGAATTTCCCAGTTTCCTTTGGAGGAATTATTATCAATCCGGGAGATATCCTTGTTGGTGATTCCGATGGACTGATCGCAATAGATCCAAAGAATGCGGAAGAGCTTGCTAAAATTGCAAAAGCTTATCATGAAGGGGAAGAAAATCAGCTGGACGGAATTATAAATCGTGGTGAATGGCCTCGCCCATGGGTACAGGATTCCCTGGAAAAAGTTGGATTCGAATTTGTGGACTAGCAGATAACTGTATATTAGAAATATTAGTATATGTTATAATGAATCTAAAGTGACGAACGATAAGAAATGATATGCAGAAAGGTCTGTCAGAACATGGGACAGACCTTTCTCCATACAAAATGGAGGTATGAAAATGGAGGTAAGATTTCTTACAGCGGGAGACCGGGCGGTTTCCGTAGAGTTTGGGAAAACAATCTGCCTTGAGACAAATGCAAAAGTACGTATGCTGGATGAGAATTTGAAAGAAGATCCGATCGAAGGCATGATCGAGACAGTTCCTACATACTGTGCACTCATCATTCACTACCGTCCGGAAGTGATCCGGTATGGGAAACTGGTGAAAGAACTGGAGAAAAGACTTGGTAATATGCATGCAGTCGACAACAGTAATAAGAAGAAAGTAGTAAAAGAAGTGCCGGTATACTATGGCGGCGAGACAGGTCCGGATCTGGAATATTGTGCAGAGCTGGAGCATACAACCGTAGAAGAGATCATAAGAAAGCATTCCGAACATGAATACTATGTATATATGCTGGGATTTGCACCGGGACACCCGTATATGGCAAGATTTGATGAGCCGTTCGGATTCAAGAGAAGAGAATCACCGAGAGTAAAGATCCCGGCAAGATCCATTGTTGTACAGCAGAATCTGTCAGATTTTATTCCATTTGAACAGCCATGCGGATGGAATATTATCGGAAGCACGCCGCTGGATATCTGTAACTTTGATAACGAAGATCCATTCCTGGTACATGCCGGTGACTGGGTAAAACATGTGCCGGTAACGAAGTCGGAATATGACAAGATCCGCAGAGACGTGGAAAAAGGTACATATAAGGTGAAGACATATACACCGGAAGGTAACGCATAGAATCGGAGGTCATGATATGGGAATAATAGTTGAAAATGGTGGAATCCTGACGACTGTACAGGATGAAGGAAGATTCGGATATCAGGCATTCGGAGTATCTACCTCAGGAGCCATGGATAATCATTCGTTTCACATCGCCAATATACTGGTAGGAAACGATATGGGAGAAGGGGCACTGGAGATGACATTTATCGGTCCGACATTAAAGTTTACCAGTGATAATATCGTTGCAGTGACGGGTGGAGATCTGACTCCGATGCTTGACGGCAATAAATTCCCGATGTATCGGGCAGTTCTGGTGAAAGAAGGGCAGACGCTTTCCTTTGCAGGAGCAAGAAATGGATGCCGTGGATATATTGCATTTGCAGGAGGCCTGGATATTCCGATCGTGATGGGAAGTAAATCAACACTGCTTCGTAATCATCTTGGAGGAGTAAAGGGACGAAAACTTGAAAAAGGTGATGAGATTGGATTTGTCTCAGCGAAGACGATACTTCCGAACATGGAAGTAAGAAAAGTACCGGCAAATGTATATCCAAAGAAAGAGATTGTTCTTCGTGTGGTACTGGGACCACAGGACGATGAATTTACAGAAGCAGGGGTAAAGAGCTTCTTTTGGAACAGTGGTGTGATCACCAATGAATTTGACCGTATGGGCTGTCGTATCGAGCGGGAGCCGATTGAACATGTCGGGGATGGTAATATCAATACAGATGGTATTTCCGTCGGATCCATCCAGGTGCCAACAAATGGAAAGCCGATCATCATGTTATCGGACAGACAGAGCACCGGAGGATATGCCAAGATAGGAACAGTAATTTCCGTGGATCTTGCAAAGATTGCACAGGCACAGCCGGGACAGAAAGTACGTTTTGTCAATGTAAGTCTGGATCTGGCTCAGGATCTTTATATCAGAGAGCTGGAGTCGATGAAGGCACTGGATGAAAGGCTGAATGCGTAAGGGGTCATTCAAGTGATGATCATGCAGGATTGCAAATGGAAATGAAATAAAACAAAATGCTAATAAAAGAGAAAGGTAAGAAATGTTATGAAAATTGTAGTATTAGACGGTTACACAGAGAATCCTGGAGATTTAAGCTGGGACGCATTAAAAGAATTAGGAGAAGTAGAAGTCTATGACAGAACTTCTTATGAAGAGTCACCATTGATCGCAGAGCGTATCGGGGATGCAGAGATCGTAGTGATCAACAAAACACCTGTTTCCAGAGAAACAATGGATAAATGTGAAAATATCAAACTGATTGCTGTTCTTGCAACAGGATATAATGTTGTTGATTATGCGTACGCGAAAAGAAAAAGGCATTCCGGTGGTAAATGTACCTACATACGGAACACAGATCGTAGGACAGTATGCACTCGGACTTCTCCTTGAAATCTGTTCACATTACGGACATCACGACGAATGTGTAAAAGAAGGAAAATGGGAGAACAATCCTGACTGGTGCTTCTGGGATTACCCAATGATCGAGCTCTATGGAAAGACAGCTGGAATCATCGGACTTGGAAGAATCGGACAGGCTACAGCAAAACTTCTGAATGCATTAGACATGGAAGTAATCGCATATGATGCACATGAAAGCGAAGCAGGAAAGAAACTGGCTGAATATGTGTCATTAGATGAGTTATTTGCCCGTTCTGATGTGATCTTCCTTCACTGCCCGTTATTCCCGGCTACAGAAGGAATAATCAACAAAGAGAACATCGCCAAGATGAAAGACGGTGTAATCCTCATCAATAATAGCCGTGGACAGCTTGTTGTAGAGCAGGATCTGGCAGATGCACTGAACAGTGGTAAGGTATACGCAGCAGGACTTGATGTTGTGTCTACAGAGCCGATCAAAGGCGATAATCCACTGTTAACAGCTAAGAACTGTATCATCACTCCACATATTTCATGGGCAGCTCAGGCATCAAGACAGAGAATCATGGATATCACAGTAGATAATATTAAAGCCTTCATTGAGGGAAATACAGTAAACCAGGTAAACAAATAGAATAAATATGATAAAGGAAAGCCTTTCACAAAGTTATCAAAACTCTGTGAAAGGCTTTCTTTGGTATACTTCCCGGATATTTATATACAAAAAAAAGGAGAAGCTGTCAGATAACAGCTTCTCGCTATTCAAAAGATGAGGAATGGAGGTTATTTTCCTTCTGCAATGTCCTTTGTGATCTTTAAGAACTTGTCTACATCGTCTCTGCCGTGGCAGTGAAGAGGAGATACACGAAGTGCTCCGTCAAGACCAAGTGTTTCTACGATACGCTTTGAATATGGACTGCTCTTCACACGTTCGAAGATCGTCACGCCGTGTTCCATATATTTCTGAGCACAGTCTGCATATTCAATACCCTTGATACCCATAGCAATGATTAAATCCTTGTATGTAAGATCTTCCATATCGACATAGACTTCTACGCCAGGAATATGACGAAGACCAGGAACTTCTTCTGTTCCTTCCAGCATACGGTAGAGAAGTCCTCTTTCCTGCAGATGGATTCTGTTCATACCTTCTACATAGAGCTCACGTTTGCTCATTCCTTCAGCTTTGTCTCCAAGGAAATGTTTTGCAATATCGCATACATAATCGATGACTGCCATCATAGATGCGAAGTTACCAGGTGTAGGAGTTCCGAGAGCCCATACATCAGGAGCTTTACATGTGAGTTTTCTGTGCGTCATGCTCGCAACACGGTCAGATACATAACAGTATCCACATCCACGTACACCAAAGAATTTGTAAGGTGCGAAGTTGGATACATCTACACCCCAGTCTTCAACATCTATAACGGCATGTGGTGCATGCTGTACTGCGTCACTTACAATGTAGATGTCAGGATTGATCTCTTTGGCACGTCTTGCAATTTCCTTGATATCCATGATATTTCCGGAAATGTTGGAAGCAGCCATGATGCTTAATAAAACGGTGTCTTTGTCTACGTACTGCATAATCGTATCAGGATCAAGACCACCGGTTGTCTGATTTGCAGGAACTTCACGGAATTCTCTTCCTGTCTGCTTACAGTAGTATTCTACCGCATCATGAGCAGACGGATGTTCCAGTGCAGATGTAACTGCACTTTTTTCCCCATTTAACATTTTCCATGATTGTTCCGACAGCATGGAACATTGTCTGGGAAGCAGAAAGTTCAGTGATAAGAGCACCACTCTTTGCACCAAACACAACTTCAAGGATTTCTTTTGTTCCTTCACTCACATAATAAGAAAGATCATATCCTTTTCCACGTACACGTTCCGGACAGTCTGGATATTCTTCCAGTCCGGCTTTGGCTTCTACAGCAGCTCTGAGTCTGAGAGATCCGCCGGAGTTCTCAAAGAAGAGCCGGTCTCCATAATCCGGATCTGTATCGGCATAACAAAACTGTTCTTTTAAGCTTTTCTGATATTCATCTGAAAATAATTCCCCATAATTTAGCTAGCCATAATTTTTCCTCCTTATTGGCTTGAATCTATTGGTTGTCTTTATTATATCAATGTTATTGTGAAAAGAGAAATGAATAATGTTGCTGTATAATATTAACGATATTAATATTTGATAATATAGATAATATAAAAGATATTGATATTTTATAGACAAATAATTAATTTTACTTACGACCGCATCCATGTTACATTGTATGTAGTTCATAAATAAACGCGCGGTTTATAGAAAAAATTTAGTAAATTCTAATGAAAACAAAAAGGGAAAAGGAGTAGAACAACAATGAGTAACACAACGAAAAAACCAGCCAATGTCGGTTGTAAAGAAAATGATGATCGCTCTTGTCGGCGGCCTGTTGGTGGGAATTGCTTTTCTTTTATTAAGAGAGCAGTTGATCTCTTCTGGTAATGAGGGTGCATGGACGATACTCAACAAGATCCTGTTCCAGGACATTACAGCAGAAGATGGTGTTAGTGCAATTGGTCTTTTCTACATTATAGGCCAGTTATTTATGAGAGGATTACAGCTTGCGATTGTACCACTTGTATTAGTATCCCTCAGCCTTGCGATGTGCAGTATTTCAAGTTCCACAAAGCTTGGAAGAATTGCAGGACGTACACTGATCGGATTCTTTCTGTTCTATGTATGTGGTGCATTCTTAGCAGGTATCGTTGCATATGCGGTAAAATCAGCAGGATTTTTCAACGTAACACTTCCAAGTGAGGCAGTTACAGATGCAGCAACACTGGATGCATTTAACCCACTGGCAACAATCGTAAATGCAGTACCGTCCAATATTGCTGCCGCATTTAGCAGCAACAACAGTATTCTGGCAGTTGTAGTAGTAGCAATTATCATTGGACTTTGCATGAATGCACTGGGAGAAAAAGCTGATCCACTGAAGAAAGTGCTGGAAAGTGTCAACGAAATCATTCAGTTATACCTTACATTCTTAATTAACAAAGTTGGTCCGATTGCAATTTTCTGCCTGATCTCAAGAACATTTGCAATTTACGGAACAGAGTACCTTGCACCGGCTGCTGCTTATATCGTAGCTGCAATGGTAACCTTATTCGTATTGGTTGTTACAATTTATCCTATCGGTATCTGGGTAACAACAAAGATGAATCCAATTCAGTTTATCAAGAAAATTGCGAAGGTCGGTGTGTTCGGATTTTCAACAAACTCATCAGCAGCATGTCTGCCGCTCAATACAAGGACATGTATTGATGAACTTGGATGCAGCGAAGAGATTACAAGCTTTGTATTACCGACAGGTATGACGATCAATATGAACGGAACAACCGTTATGCATATGTTCGCAGCAACATTTATTGCAACAAGTGCAGGAATTGATGTAACACCTGCCAACCTCGCAACGATCGCATTCTTATCAATCTGTGCAGCTATGGGATGTCCTGCTATTCCAATCGCAGGTACCACACTGATCGTAACGATCCTTTCAGGACTTGGATGGACATCTGATGCATGTATGATCGCTTACGCATTGGTTGTTGCAATCAACCGTCCGGTAGAGATGGCACTCCTGCCACTGAACGTTATCGGTGATGCCACAGTAAACGTAATCGTAAATGCGAAAGAAAAGAGCTGGATAAAGAAAAATATAACAGCTAAAAATGTAACTGATAAACTTTTCATAACGGCAACGGATGCATTCATCCGTTGCCAAAAAAATGACTATTTATTGACAGGAATTTAACAACTGGGAGGAAAAAAATGGAAACATTTATGAAGTTACTGGAAACAATTCAGACATTTGTCTGGGGACCGCCGACATTGGTGCTTCTGATGGGAACTGGTCTGTATTTTACATATAAATTACGAGGAATACAGATATGTAAATTTCCAAGGGCACTGAAAAGTATTTTTGAAAAAGAAGAAGGGGCAGGCGATGTATCTCCGTTTGCAACACTTTGTACAACACTGGCTGCCGATATCGGAACCGGAAGTATCGTAGGTGTGGCAACAGCTCTTCGTATCGGTGGACCTGGAGCGATGTTCTGGATGTGGGTATCTGCGCTTCTTGGAATGACAACAAAATATGCTGAGGCACTTCTGGCTGTAAAATTCCGTGTAAAAGATGAAAAAGGTGAAATCGCCGGAGGACCGATGTATTATATCGAAATGGAATGGGAGATAAATTCAAATGGCTGGCGAAAAATCTTTGCAGTTTTTCGGAGTCGTAACAGCACTTCTTGGATGTGGTACCTTTCCACAGGTAAATGCGATTACAGAGTCGGTGCATGATTCATTCCATATTCCGGTCATTGTTATTGGAATTATTGTTACTGTATTAACAGCAGTTGTAACACTTGGCGGAATTCAGGCAATCTCGAAAGTTGCACAGTTTGTTGTTCCATTTATGGCAATTTCTTTCATTGGTGGTTCAATGGTGATTCTGATTGTGAACCATTCCGCAATTCCGGGAGCATTTGCAGAGATATTTTCCTGTGCATTTTCTAAGGAATCTGCACTTGGCGGAGCAGCAGGAACGGCTGTGGTCTCTTTCATGACAGCTATGAGAACCGGTGTGGCAAGAGGTGTATACACGAATGAGGCTGGGCTTGGAAGTTCACCAATCGTGGCGGCAGCAGCAAAGACAGATTCCTGTGTAAAGCAGGGGTTGATTTCAATGACAAGTGTATTTTTCACCACAATTCTGACATGTTCTATGACAGGACTGGTTGTAATCTCAAGCGGCCTGCTTGATAAAACTGATTTAAGCGGAAGTGTTCTGGTTACAAAGGCATATAATGCCGGACTTCCGTTTAATATTGGTATGTATCTGGTAGCAGTAGGAATTATCTTCTTCTCATTTACTACGATCCTCGGATGGAACTATTATGGAGAAAGATGTGTGCTGTATCTCACCGGAAAGACAGGAAGTATCAAGATTTTTAAGATCGTTTATATTCTGGCAATTGCAGCAGCGCCGTTCCTGACACTGGAACCAATCTGGCTGATGGCGGATATTACCAATGCGCTGATGATCATTCCGAATCTGATCGCATTACTTGGACTTCGAAAAGTGGTTATCAGCGAAACTAAGAAATTCTTCGACCGGGAAGAGCGTACGAAGGTGAATGTAAGAAAATCAGTAGTGGAGTAGATTTATTGTTGAAAAATCTTTTGACATATTCATAAGATGATGTTAGTATAGTTATAGAAAAAGAGTGCTACCGATAGACGGTTAGCCCGATAATAATTTAGTAAAAATAGTCGCTTAGTTTACCAGACTGTGGGCGGCTATTTTTGTGTCTTATGATTATCCTTACCAGTAGTGTATCCGATGCTGAAGCATGATAAGCCGAAACTGATGATAGCTAAAAAATCCATAATACTCATTGGCTTAGCCCTCCTTTCCAGTGAATTCCTTTTCAGGTTTCTATGTAATCAGAGGGGCACAGTCCCTCTGCAGAAGGACTAACCGCCTACCGTTTTGGTAGCACCCGTGATATGATTATAACAATTAACAACGAAAAATACAATATATATTTACTTACTAATGGATAATTTAAAGGCACGATTTTATTAGTGAGAATAACAAATTATGGATTCCTGTATCTTGCACAGTCTTCTTATATAGACTTATAATAAAAGAAAAAGACCGAAAGGACTGATTCT
>ENA-OQHD01000530-OQHD01000530.1-human-gut-metagenome-genome-assembly--contig:-NODE-530-length-13515-cov-5.460711_pt1:10000-13515 | contig 13515 bp, 13 predicted proteins | sample MGYA00242560_ERZ504711 | MGnify/ENA primary metagenome ERZ504711 (study PRJEB26092, sample SAMD00036198) | human gut metagenome | host: Homo sapiens | study: EMG produced TPA metagenomics... | reverse complement strand
GTGACAGAATGAATGGTTGTGTAGAATCACTGAATATCTAAATATTTTTGGGAAAAACAGATGGTTGTCAGATGGTTTATTTTAGGATAAAATAATAAAATGATAAATGACAGAGAGGACTGGACGGAAATGGAACATGAAAAAGCAGATATAAAAAAAATGAATGCAGTACATCCTGAATATGCGTCCTGTGTTTAATAAAGAGGCGCTTTTCAGTGACGGAACAGAATATTACAGAATACCTGCAGAACCAAAGGCAGGAGATACAGTAACGATCAAATTTCCGTACCCAGAGAAATAATGTAGATTCTGTATATCTGGTAAGCCAGGAGCAGCGTGTGCAGATGGAGATTTGCGGGACAGAGAACGGATTTGATTATTATTCTGCCCAGGTGACGATTGGAGCGGATATCTTTCGTTATTATTTTGGAGATACAGTATGGATGGGTAACCTGTTATTACAATAATCAGGGAGTCTGTATGAAACATGAGGGCAGGATGGATTTTGAGATTTATCCGGGCTTTGATACTCCAAAGTGGGCCAAAGGTGCGGTAATGTACCAGATTTATGTAGACCGTTTTCTTAACGGAGATCCTACCAATGATGTTGTGACCGGAGAATATCATTATATTGGAGATAAGAGTGTACAGGTAGAACAGTGGAATAAGATTCCGGCAGTGATGGGTGTGCGTGAATTTTACGGCGTGACCTGCAGGGAATTATGAACAAACTGGATTATCTGCAGGATCTGGGAGTCGAGGTTATTTATTTAAATCCGATTTTGTTTCTCCAAGTAATCATAAGTATGACTGTCAGGATTATGATTATGTGGATCCACATTACGGCAGGATTGTAGAAGATTGTAATGAGGGAATCCTTCTTGGAGATGACGATGATAATTCCCATGCATGGAAATATATCAAACGTGTGACAGATAAGAAGAATCTGGAAGCAAGTAATGAGCATTTTTGCGAAACTGACAGCAGAGATCCACAGAAGAGGAATGAAGATCATTCTGGATGGTGTGTTCAATCACTGCGGTTCTTTTAATAAGTGGATGGACAGAGAACGTATTTATGAGAATCAGGAAGGATATCCGAAAGGAGCTTATGTTTCTGCGGACAGTCCCTATCGTAATTTCTTTTCCTTTAATGATCCTAATGCATGGCCATATAACACCTCCTATGATGGATGGTGGGCACACGATACACTGCCTAAATTAAATTATGAGGGTTCCAGAGAACTTTATGATTATATTCTTCGTGTTGGACAGAAATGGGTATCTGCTCCTTATAATGTAGACGGTTGGAGACTGGATGTGGCGGCGGATCTGGGACACAGCAATGATTTTAACCATCAGTTCTGGAAAGATTTCCGGAAGGCAGTGAAAGCTGCCAATCCAAATGCCATTATCCTGGCAGAGCATTACGGTAATCCGGAAGGCTGGCTGAAAGGTGATGAATGGGATACAGTCATGAACTATGACGCATTTATGGAGCCGCTGACCTGGTTCCTGACAGGTATGGAGAAGCACAGTGACGAGTATCGTGAAGACCTGTTAGGAAACAGTGAGGCTTTTATCGGAGCTATGAAAACGCACATGAGAGCGCTTCATATGTCTGCACTTCAGACAGCCATGAATGAATTGTCAAATCATGACCATTCCAGATTCCTGACCAGAACCAATCACAGGGTAGGACGAATTTCCTATGCAGGTCCGGAGGCGGCATCTGAGGGAGTAAATCCGGCAGTTATGCGTGAGGCGGTTACCATCCAGATGACCTGGCCGGGCGCACCGACTGTATATTACGGAGATGAGGCAGGACTCTGTGGATTCACAGATCCGGATAACAGACGTACTTATCCCTGGGGACGTGAGGATTATCAGATGATCGACTTCCACAGGGTAATGATCCGTATCCATAAGAAATATGAAGTGTTAAAACGGGATCACTGGGACATTCTCTGGAATGATTATCAGGGACTTTGTTATGCGAGATTTTCTCATGATGAACAGATAATTGTGATCGTAAATAATCAGGAAGAAGGCAGGGAAGTGGAGATACGGTTAGAACAGGCAGGAATCAGCCGTCTGGAAGATACAAAGCTGAAACGTGTTGTCATGACATCTGCAGTGGGATTTACGGAAGAATGTAAAGAATACACAGCAGCAGCCGGAATTTCTGAAGATCACAATGCCGGCATTTGGCGCAGTGGTCTTACATCATAAAAATTAACAAAATGCGAAGCGGATGATCTTATCCGCCTGACCCGGACGGCAGCCTCTTGCGGAAGAAGGGGCTGCCGCTTTATAATATAACAAAAAAAGATCCAGACAAATGTCTGAACCTTTTGATGGATGGAGAAGGATTCGAACCTTCGAAAGCGTTGCTAACAGATTTACAGTCTGCCCCCTTTGGCCACTCGGGAATCCATCCAAGTATGGAACCTATAGGGCTCGAACCTATGACCCTCTGCTTGTAAGGCAGATGCTCTCCCAGCTGAGCTAAGATTCCATATCCATATGCAATTTACCAAACTCGTCAGCTCATTGCTAACGACCCAGAAGAGACTCGAACTCTCGACCTTCGCCGTGACAGGGCGACGCTCTAACCAACTGAGCCACTGGGGCCATGATAGCTGGTTTTTACTGCACCTTCAAAACTACATACATGTTGACATTTCCTTGAGATCATTCTTCCTGCGATTCTTGGTCAAGCCCTCACCCGATTAGTAACAGTCAGCTCCATGTGTTGCCACACTTCCACCTCTGCCCTATCTACCTCGTCGTCTTCAAGGGGGTTTACTTCTTAACGAATGGGATATCTCATCTTAAGGGGGGCTTCACGCTTAGATGCCTTCAGCGTTTATCCCTTCCGGGCTTGGCTACTCGGCCGTAGACTTGGCAGTCTAACCGATGCACCAGCGGCCCGTCCATCCCGGTCCTCTCGTACTAAGGACAGCTCCTCTCAGATATCCTACGCCCACGCCGGATAGGGACCGAACTGTCTCACGACGTTCTGAACCCAGCTCGCGTACCGCTTTAATGGGCGAACAGCCCAACCCTTGGGACCTACTACAGCCCCAGGATGCGATGAGCCGACATCGAGGTGCCAAACCACTCCGTCGATGTGAACTCTTGGGAGTGATAAGCCTGTTATCCCCAGGGTAGCTTTTATCCGTTGAGCGATGGCATTCCCACTTAATACCACCGGATCACTAAGTCCTACTTTCGTACCTGCTCCACCCGTCGGTGTCGCAGTCAAGCTCCCTTCTGCCTTTGCACTCTTCGAATGGTTTCCGACCATTCTGAGGGAACCTTTGAGCGCCTCCGATACCCTTTCGGAGGCGACCGCCCCAGTCAAACTCCCCACCTGACATTGTCCCCCAGCCGGTTCACGGCTGCTGGTTAGAAATCCAATACTGCAAGGGTGGTATCCCAACAGCGACTCTGCGGCAACTGGCGTCACCGCTTCTTAGTCTCCCACCTATCCTGTACATGCAATATCGAATC
>ENA-OQHD01000530-OQHD01000530.1-human-gut-metagenome-genome-assembly--contig:-NODE-530-length-13515-cov-5.460711_pt1:0-5000 | contig 13515 bp, 13 predicted proteins | sample MGYA00242560_ERZ504711 | MGnify/ENA primary metagenome ERZ504711 (study PRJEB26092, sample SAMD00036198) | human gut metagenome | host: Homo sapiens | study: EMG produced TPA metagenomics... | reverse complement strand
ATTCTGATACTCAACCGCCTGTTCTACAAATTCTTCCAAATCTTTTTCCAATGCACTGATGTCTCTCCACACATGTTCTCCAATTACTTGTTGTTTTAAATATCCTGCCAATTCTTCTAATATTTCCTGCATTTGGCATTCTACATGACGCATACTTTGTATGATATCTTGTTCATGACTTCCATTGATGTGAAAGAGATTCAAAATAATTGCAATGGTAATTCCTATTGCAACAAGCAAAAACTCATCAAATATAAATGCAGCCGAAAAGTCTTGTGTAGCCAAAAAAGTGTGTTCCGATTACTGCGTTGACAGAAATCGTATTTCTGCACCCTAATTTATCACAGAGCAATATCAGGAAAAATCAGAAAAATCCCAAATTCAATCCATTTGCCAGACATCAAGTGAAAAATTCCCCAGCAAAGTGCAACTGACATCAAAAAAGTAAGGACTCTGAGGAGGGACAGTTTTAATGTCCCCCATTTTGTCGATACGAGCGAAAGCATGGCAATAATCCCTGCCGAAGGCGCAAACTGCAATCCTATCTTTTCCGCAATATAAATTGCTGCACTTCCTCCGATCGCAGTTTTTAATGCCAGAAGCAACAACTTTTGCCTTTTTAATTTTACATGCTCACTCATATGTTTCTCCTAAGTCCTTTCTCCTATTTTCTGTCACTACTCCTCTATGATAATTCCAGTTTTCCTGTATACAACTGATAATAGATTCCTTTCATCTGAATCAGATCTTCATGATCTCCACGCTCAATGATCTTTCCATGTTCCAATACGATAATCGCATCACTATTGCGGATAGTCGATAATCTATGTGCAATTACAAACACGGTACGACCTTTCATAAGATTATCCATACCTTTTTGCACGATACTCTCTGTTCGAGTATCGATACTTGATGTCGCTTCATCCAAAATCAGCACCGGTGGATTCGCAACTGCTGCTCGCGCAATCGAAAGAAGCTGTCTTTGTCCCTGGGAAAGTTCCTCTCCATCACCACTTAATACTGTATCGTATCCATTTGGGAGCATTCTGATAAACTGATCCGCATGAGACAGTCTTGCTGCTTCATACACCTCTTCATCTGTCGCATCCAGCTTTCCATAGCGAATATTTTCCATAATCGTTCCTGTGAACAAATGTGTATCCTGCAGTACAATGCCAAGCGAACGTCTCAGATCATCATTTTTTAATCTTTGTAATATTAATTCCATCATAACGAATCTTTCCGCCCTGAATATCATAGAAACGATTAATTAAATTCGTAATTGTCGTCTTTCCGGCTCCTGTGGAACCAACAAACGCAAGTTTCTGTCCTGGCTTTGCAAACAGACTGATGTCCTGAAGAATAACTTTGTCACTGTTATATCCAAATGTGACATCCTCAAAGCGGACATCTCCTTTTAGCTCTGTGTAAGTAACTGTTCCATCTGCTTCATGCGGATGTTTCCATGCCCACATACCAGTTCTCTCTTTGCACTCTACAATATTTCCCTTGGCATCTTTCTTTGCATTGACAAGCTCTACATATCCTTCATCCATTTCCGGCTCTTCATCAATCAAGTCGAAAATACGTTCCGCACCTGCCAGTGCCATTACAATCGAGTTGAACTGCTGCGCTACCTGCATGAACGGCTGTGTGAAACTCTTTGTAAACTGCAGGTAAGACGCCATCACTCCAAGCGTAATTCCCCCAACTCCCTGAACAGATAAAAATCCACCAAGTACAGCTGTCAATACAAACTGAAGATTTCCGATATTTCCAATAACCGGTCCCATCATGTTTGCAAACGTATTTGCATTCGCTGCGCTTTCGAACAGCTGCTCATTCAGCTTGTCAAATTCTTCTTTTGATTTATTTTCATGATTAAACACTTTTACGACACGCTGTCCATTCATACGTTCTTCTACGTATCCTGTCACATCAGCAAGTGCAATCTGCTGGCGAACAAAGAATTTTCCACTGTTTCCACCGATTTTCTTTGTCACTAACAGCAACACACCAATCATCACAACCGCAAGTACAGTTAGTACGGGACTTAAAATAAGCATAGAAATAAATGTTACTATGATTGTAAAAAATGACATCATGACCTGCGGAATTGACTGATTGATCATCTGCCTCAATGTATCTGTATCATTTGTGTAAAGACTCATAATAGAACCATTTGTATTCTGGTCAAAGTAGCGAATCGGAAGCGTCTGCATATGCTCAAACATGTCATCTCTGACTTGCTTTAACACACCCTGACCAATCGTTACCATCATTCTTGTATACACAAAAGTAGAAACAACTCCCACTAGAAAAATTACATCCCAGCACCGCCATAGCCTGATATAATTCCGCAAAGTTTGGCTGCTTTTGTCCGATCAACGGAATGATAAAATTCATCCAATAAAAAGTTTCAAGGACAACGATACTGATATAGATGCCACAGAACTTAATAAAAGTGCAGACAAACACAATAACAAATTGCACTTTATACATTCCTGTTACATATTTTCAGGAGACGTTTTGCTGTCTTTGCTGTGTTCTTAGACACTCCGGATTTTTTCGATTCTTACTCATCGTCTCCACCTCCTTTTGACTTGTGACTCGTATACTTCTCTGTAAATTTTCATTGTTTCAAGCAATTCTTTTTGAAGTTCCGATTCCGCTAATGCGGCCTTCATCTAATACAATAATCTGATCTGCATCTTCTATAGAAGAAACCCTCTGTGCAATGATAATTTTCGTTGTATTCGGAATTTCTTCCCTAAATGCTTTTCGAATCAATGCATCGGTCTTTGTATCAACCGCACTTGTCGAATCATCCAAAATTGAAAATCTTTGGGCTTTTTTCAGCAATGCCCTTGCAATACAGAGACGCTGATTTTTTGTCCACCGGACACATTGTTACCGCCTTGTACAATCATCGTATTATATTTATTCGGGAACTCCTGTACGAAACCATCTGCCTGAGCCAGTTTACAAACTCTTTGTACCTCTTCGTCGGTTGCATGTTCGTTTCCCCAACGGATATTTTCATAAATTGTCCCTGAGAAAAGAACATTTTTCTGTAATACCATGGAAACCTGATCTCGCAGTGCCTCCAAATTATATTCTCGGACATCAATTCCGCCTACTTTTACACTTCCACCTGTCACATCGTAAAGTCTTGGAATCATCTGAACAAATGTTGATTTTGCACTTCCGGTTCCACCGATAATACCGATTGTCTGACCTGATTTAATGTGTATGTTAATAATTTTTCAAAGACAGGTTGCCACCTTCTCCTGCATAACTAAAGTCTACAGTTTTCCAAAAGATATGGAACCGTCCGGAACTTCTTTTACTGCGTCTTCTTTGTCCTGCATCTCCGGAACTTCTTTTAACACTTCTTCAATACGATCTGTAGATGCCTCTGCAATCATAATCAAGACAAACACAAAAGTCACCATCATCAGTGACATCAAAATCTGCATTGCATACACCATAATACTTGTCAGTTCGCCGGTCTCCATCGTCTGGAATACAATATTGCGTCCCCCCTGATACACGATCAGCAATACTACGATATACATCGTAAATTGCATTACCGGAGAGTTCCACGCTACGATTTTCTCCGCTTTTGTAAATAGGTTATACACAATTTTTGAAATTCCATGAAATTTTTTCCAATCTCATGTTCTTCGCGTACATATGCTTTCACGACACGGGAAGCATTGACATTTTCCTGCACAGAATTATTCAAAATATCATATTCGTCAAACACCTTTATGAAATGCGGATGCGCCTTCTTCGCAATAAAAAGTGAGCGCGCCTCCTAAAAGCGGGATCACTATTAAAAACAACAGTGCAATCTCTACATTGATCGTGAGTGTCATAATCCATGACAGAATCACCATAATCGGCGCTCTCGCCAAAAGACGGATACTCATCATATATGCCATCTGCACATTTGTAATGTCGGTTGTCATTCTGGTCACCAAACTCGGTGTAGAAAAAACGGTCAATATTTTTAAATGAAAAAATCCTGTATTTTATAAAAAACTATCATGTCGCAGATTTTTACGCATATCCAGCCCCATGCTATTGCGGCAAATTTTCCTGCCAGCACACCAAACCAAAGTGCAAGCATTGCCATCACCACAAGAATCGCACCCATTTTTACAATGTATCCTAAATCTCCTTTGGCAATTCCCACATCGATAATCTTTGCCATCTGTAATGGAATCAAAACTTCCATAAACACTTCCAGGATTACGAAAAGCGGTGCCAGTACAGATTGCCTTTTTATATTCTCGAATCGATTTTAGTAATGTTCTATTCATTGTTTTCGTTTTCCTCCATTTTTTCTGATTGTTTTGTCTCCGTCTGTGCAAGATTGTCAAACATCTTCCACAATACACACATGCACATCGAAAATTCTTCTTCTGAAATTCCTTTTGTCAGCCGCTTTTCCATAACGCGTATATTTTCCAGAATCTCTGCTCGAAGTGCCTCCGCCTTTTTGGTCGGAACAATCCTCTTAAGTCGGGCATCTTTGCTAGAAGATTCTCTGTAAATAAAGCCGTTCTTTTCCATCAACTGAAGAATACCGGTTGCCGTTGATTTTCGTATCTGAAATTCTTCTTCTACATCTTTTTGGTAAATCTCTCTGTGCAACGTCTCTAATAGGATGAATTTCAATACATGCTTTTGCATCGTTGTAAGTCCGTCATCTCCATAGGGTATAATATTCTGACGTTTTAAGCGATGTGATAACATATGAATCAACTTTCCTGCATGAACCTTTTGTCTTTGTCCGTCTGTTTCCTGCACATCTTCACTTCCTTTCATTAGTTAGTTTCCTAACCTTTAACAAGTATAATGAAAGAAAATTTTATTGTCAAGAGAAAAGATATTCCTATTTTCTTTTTTGTTCTCTTAATACTTTCCCTTACTCTGTCTCCATCGTTGTGATTGACACCTTTTTATAGGAATCCCCCTCTAAATTCTTCCAT
>ENA-OQHD01000529-OQHD01000529.1-human-gut-metagenome-genome-assembly--contig:-NODE-529-length-13583-cov-3.936534_pt1 | contig 13583 bp, 17 predicted proteins | sample MGYA00242560_ERZ504711 | MGnify/ENA primary metagenome ERZ504711 (study PRJEB26092, sample SAMD00036198) | human gut metagenome | host: Homo sapiens | study: EMG produced TPA metagenomics assembly of... | reverse complement strand
AATTCCGACTGCCATATATGGATCCATTCCAAGAAATGTGATCAGCATCGGACTGATCACTGCCGCCGCACTCATTCCTGCAAATCCGGTTCCGAGTCCGGCTCCCATCCCCGCGAAAAATGTTACGATAATCATTAATATTGTATTCATCTAGTTCTTTTCCTCCAACATCTTCTCTATATTCGCTTCCATATGCGCCATTCCTTTTTCGAAGTGCTTTTGCTTGTATCTTCATCCATTCCTTCAAATAGTTTTCAACGAACGACTGCTGAAGTTTCTGTCCTTCTTGGATAATCTCTTTTGACTTTTCTGTACAGATCAGATTGACTTTTCTTCGGTCACCTTCTACACTTTTCCGCTCCAGATAGCCTTCATTCACAAGTTTATCCACATTTACCGATACAAGATTGGCTTTAATTTTTCGTATTTCTACGATGTCTCTGGCAGTTTTGTATTCTGGGTTGTTCGCCAGGAAAAGTAAGATGTCAAATGCGGTCTGTGGAATATTCAGCTCATGGCATAACGGTTTGCAGGTCTCACTGTATGCCTTTGACAGCTTTTCTGCAAATTCGATTCCTGTGTTCATATATGTAGGTCTCCTTTTTATTTCAATTTTGAACTATTCATTTTTGGTATTAATATAACACTTAGAAATAATTTTGTAAAGTACTATCTGATATGCACTTATATGCCAGTGCAAAGCAAAAGCCTTCCGAGTACCGACTCAGAAAGGCTTTCCTGCTCATTTTCAAAAATGAGCTGTTTTATTTCGATTACTATATTTCCATCATTCCGGACATAACACATCCTCCAACTGCTCCACAGTTTTTTCATATCATTCCACTGTTCTTCATCGAACTTTATTCCGCCTATTCCATACACCGGAATGCTGACTTCCCGGCAAACTTCTTTTAAGAATCCCAATCCTCTTGGCGGTAATCCCCTCTTACAATCTGTCGCATAGATATGCCCTGCCGTAAGATAGGAAGCTCCCAATTGCTCTGCTTCTTTCGCTTCTTCTACAGAATGTATAGAAATTCCCAATCTTTGTAAATTTTTTTGCCTTTTCTTCATCAGCTATTTTTTTGGCAAAAATCGGAAGTGGCAGATGTACAGATGTACATCCCAGTTCTAGTGCAGTCTTCCAGAAATTATGAAGAATACAAGACACCTGATAACGGCTGCAAATATTCATTACTTCTTTTGCCAATGTCCCATATTCCTCTTCTGTCAGATCATTTTTCTCTTAAGATCACAGCTTCCGGATGTATCTTGCAGACTCTTTCTATCTGCTCTAAAAACGGGCGGTTGCATAATTTCCGATTGCTGACTGCAATGATTTTAAAGTCCTGATTGTTTACAGATTTTATCACTGACAACTCCTTTCAGCTGTATTCGGCATGTTTTTAACCCAAGATGCTTCCTGTTACACATAGATATAATCACTCATCACCGGCTGAAGATTGTGTTTCAGAAGTGCCTGATAGACCTCATCCACCGAACGTCCATCCGAGATTTCAAACTGATCATCACCCTTATCTTCAATATCCTCCACATGGCTTCCGATTCCGGTACTTACACCGGCAGAGATCTTCGTTGCCGCAATGCTCACCAGATTATCGCGGACTCTTTCACATTCTCTTGTCGAAACCGTGATGCTTGCAAATGGCATAAACAGGCGGTATGCACACACTACCTGAAGAAGCTGCGGTTCATGCACATCCATTGGATTGATCCGGTCATTATTGATGATCGGACGAAGTCTCGGACAAGAAAATGCGATCTCTGCATGTGGATATTTTCTCTGTAATAAGTAAGCATGATATCCGGTCGCAAATGCGTCTTTTCTGAAATCATCCAACCCCAGAAGTGCTCCGAATCCGACTCCGCGCATGCCGCCTTTCAATGCTCTTTCCTGCGCATTTACACGATATGGATAGATTCTCTTATGTCCGGCAAGATGAAGTGTCTCATATTTATCTGAGTTATATGTCTCCTGAAATACCGTTACATAATCTGCCCCACATTCATGCAGATATGCGTATTCGTCTGAATTTACCGGATAAACCTCCAGACCAATAACTTTAAAATATTTTCTGGCGATCTTACATGCTTCACCGATGTATTCTACTGTAGATTTGTTACGGCTTTCTCCTGTCAGAATCAGGATTTCCTGCAGACCTGTCTCTGCGATCGCCGCCATCTCTTTTTCGATCTCTTCCGCATTTAACTGTGCACGGTTGATTTTGTTATGGCAATTAAAACCACAGTAAATGCAATAGTTCTCGCAATAATTTGCGATATAGATTGGTGTGAACATATAAACACTGTTACCAAAATGTTTTCTCGTCTCGATCTGCGCTGCCTGCGCTATTTCCTCCAGAAATGGCAGTGCTGCCGGTGACAATAACGCCTGAAAATCTTCCGGTGTGCGCTCTGCATGTGCCAGTGCACGTTTTACATCTTCTGCTGTATATGTATTATAATCGTAAGCTTCCATCGCTGTTACGACCTGGTCTAGTATTTCTGATCCGATATCCTCCATGCCTGGAAGATAGGTCATGTGATCGATCCGGTTCTTCTTCTGGTCTTCCAGAATCTCCTCGCTTAAAATACTTTCATTAATATGTGTATCTTCATGCTTTGTTTCCATTAGTCATTCCTCCTAATCCTGCAAAAATCCTGTCAGAGGTGACGAAGCACTTGCACCGCGCTCGATCGTTCTTCCAAGTCCGGAAAGGTATGCACTTCTGCCCGCTTCGATTGCTTTCTTAAATGCTTCTGCCATCGCCGGTACATCTCCTGCTGTTGCGATTGCCGTATTTGCCATCACTGCGGCTGCACCCATCTCCATTGCCTCGCATGCCTGGGACGGACGTCCGATTCCGGCATCTACGATGATCGGCAGATCAATCTCATCGATCAGGATCTGAATAAAGTCTTTTGTGCTAAGCCCTTTATTTGATCCGATCGGTGCGCCAAGCGGCATGATACATGCTGCACCAGCATTTGCAAGATCTCTTGCAGCATTCAGATCTGGATACATGTACGGCATAACCACGAATCCTTCTTTTGCAAGAATTTCTGTAGCTTTGATCGTCTCATAATTATCCGGAAGGAGATATTTCGAATCTCTTACCACTTCCACTTTGACGAAATTGCCACATCCGACTTCTCTGGAAAGTCTGGCAATACGTACCGCTTCTTCTGCATTTCTGGCTCCTGATGTATTCGGAAGAAGTGTCACATCTTCCGGAATATAATCCAGAATATTTGCCAGACCGCCTTCATTTGCACGACGGAGTGCCAGTGTGATAATCTGTGCCCCTGCTTTTTCCACACATGCTTTCACCAAATCCAGTGAAAATTTTCCTGAACCTAATATAAAACGAGAAGTAAACTCTTTTCCTCCAAGTGTAAATGTATCTGTATTTTTATTTCTTTTTATCCATAATCAGGACCTTCTTTCCTATTATTTTCTGCTCATGCTTTTTTATTTATCTATCTTTTTTTGCGGCATGAATCTTATGTTTCTTACCTGTCTTCCTACACATCCTCTTCTCCAAGGATCAGACGTGTGATCATATTCGCCTCATGTGCTGCACAGATTGCAACTCTTGGTGCCATCAGGCCATTTCCATACGTTGGTGCCGTCTCGCGGTCTCCGCACAGGTAAAAGTTCTTCATTAACTTCTGTGTGCGAATCGTATTACTGCTTCCGTATCCTGCCATACCGGTTGCCGATACCAGTTTCTTTTCCGGAAAATGTTCCAGTATTCCATTTACCAGCATTGCTTTTGCTTCTGGATTATCGAATGCTTCACACACAATCAGGTCGTCACAAAATAATTTCGTAAGATTTTCTTCTGTGACTTTTATGCAATCTGTATCGATATCCAGATATGGATTGATCTTTAACAATAATGATTTCAGCGCATCTGTCTTATACATCCCGATATGCTCCATAAAATACTGCTGCCGGTTCAGATTCGTGATATCCACCACATCAAAATCAATCAGATGCAGATGGCCGACTCCGATTCTTGCAAGTGCATATGCCACGTTTGACCCCAATCCGCCAAGCCCGGCGATCGCAACCCTCCCCGCTGACAGAAGTTTCTGTTTCTCCGGAGAATGTCTCTCATTTAGTGCTGCCACAATCGCTTCTTTACTAAGTACTTTTTTCTTTCTCTGTATTCTCCGTCATATTTTCTAATCCGGTTTCTTCCATGAATGTTAGCCTCCTCCTACGAATGTCACAACTTCCAGACGGTCGCCGTCTTTTAACATGGTATCGGAATAGCTGTATTTCGGAAGAATATCTCCATTTAACTCTACAGCGATTCTTTTTACCTGATACTGATTCTGTTCCAGATATTCTGCAACAGTCGTATCCTCTGTCAGATTGATTTCTTTTCCATTTACGATAATCATGCGTTCTCCTTTCCCGGATCATACTTTCAAAAGTACTTGTCAGATAAAAAAAGGAGTTCACGAAGTAAATACACCCGTGGTGGTGCACCCCTTCGTGAACTCTCGTTCACTCTCAACTTATCCGATATTCTATTGTTCCTGATTTACGTCACATAGCAACAAAAAAGAGAGATACCAACTAAATGCATCTCTCCTAAAATCTACGTCATACATTCCTACGTTGGCATTATCCAAATCAGGTATATGGGTCGAAGTTCTTAACTTCCTCTCAGCCTGGTACACAAGCTCCCCGTGTTTTATCCACATGTTTAAGTATAGAAACACCTGCACGAAATGTCAACTCAATTTTTTCTGATTTCTGACATTTTTTCGAAACAACTAATTTTTATTCATTCTATTTATTATCAAAAGTAATATTCCGTACCATATTTCTGTTAATCAACTGTGTTCCCTTCTTGGTATCAACCTTTACCCACTGTATATCTGCGTCCATGAGCTTTCCTTTGATTGCTCCTACTTCGTTGAACAGACTTACCGTACAATCTTTTCCCATATACTGATCTAACATTGAACCATCCATATCTTCTTCCATCCTTTCTCCATTTACGATCGTGATTACATTATTTGCCGCCTGTACTGCCATCACCGTAACCATATTCAGGTTATTAATCGCTACCATCGTTGCAACATCCATGTAGTCCACCTCCATCTTTTTTTCGCAGGTCTTGTTATCAGTATATCATACTTCCAGATGACAGAACGATTTTTATTGTCTCCATAACGAATTGTACGTTTATGGCATCAGATCTTCTGTTCTGATAAATTCCAGAAATTTTCCTGCCACCGGTGACAGATTCTTCTAGTGTCTTCATACTCCGGCTGATTTCGGAAAGTGTGTATCCCAATTCTTCTGCGGCTGCTGTCAGGCTTCCACATTTAATGACCATTTCGAGTTCTTTCCATCTTTGTAAATCCAGGTCCTGTCCCTTCCTGAAATATCTGCATTTTTCAAATGTTTTACAATCATTTTTTTCATCATTTATCCATCCTTGATTTTTAGTTCAATATAAACTTATAAGAGTACCAAGGGTATATTGCAAAATGCTTGTACAAGGTACGATCAATACCGGCGGTACCTTCACCGGTACTTATAACGGACTTGGGAAAATGGTTCTTCTTCCCTCATTTCGGGCTGGCAGCCCCTGCCATTGCTACCGGTATCGGCTGGCTTATGGCCAATCTGTTCTGGCTTATCTGTCCGACCAGACTTCGTCGGCAATCTCTTTTACAAGCTTAAGCTTTGCCCACTGTTCTTCTTCTGTCAGCTTATTACCGATCTCGCAGGATGCAAATCCGCACTGTGGGCTTAAGTATAAGCGGTCAAGCGGAACATATTTTGCTGCTTCGTGGATTCTTGCGATTACTTTTTCTTTGTCTTCCAGTTCCGGTATCTTGGTTGTTATAAGTCCAAGTACGACCTTCTTATCGCCGGATACCTTTGCAAGTGGTGCAAATCCGCCGGATCTCTTGTCGTCATATTCCAGATAATATGCATTTACATTTTCTTCTCCGAATAACAAATCCGCTACGGAATCATATGCTCCGGAACTGAAGAATGTAGAATGATAATTTCCACGGCATACATGTGTATTGATCACCAGATCTTCCGGTGCCTGTGCTACTACCTGGTTATTCAGTTCCAGAAGGAGTTTCTTGTAATCTTCCAGTCTCTGTCCTGTTCTTCCGGTCAATGCAACTGCCATCTTCGCATCTACCATTCCGCCCCATACGCAGTCATCAAACTGAAGGTTACGGCAGCCTGCTGCATAGATTTCCTGCACGAATTCACCGTATGCCTTAATCACATCCTCGGCAAATGCTTCTTCCGATCCATAGATTTCTAATGTTGTATTCAGAAGCTGTGCCCCGGTAAAGTATGCATAGAACTGTCCCGGTGACGGGATAGTCTGTTTTGCGACAGTATTTTCATCTTCTAATGCTTTGATGAATTTGAAATGCTCTACGAAAGGATGATTCTTTACTGAAATCTTTCCCGTCATGTATGTATCATCAATCATTGCAGCTTCTGCGTCAAATGTTGTATTCCCCTCTACTGTCTTCTGATGCTCGATACCTTCAAATCCCCACATGAAATCCAGATGCCATGTCGATCTTCTGAATTCTCCGTCCGTGATCACATGATATCCAAGTTCCTTAATCTTTGCCACCAGTTCCAGGATGCATTCATCTTCTACTGCGGTCAGTTTTTCCTGTGAGATTGTCCCTTCTTCGAAAATTCTTTCTTGCGTCTTTTAATTTCTGTGGGCGTAAAAAACTTCCTACAAAGTCGTAACGAAATGGTGTGTTCATGATTATTTCCTCCTTGCCGCCAGGGACTTAGGTTTTCTGTCCTTTTTTGTTGTCCCTGATGGCTTTCTTTTATATTTTTCATATTCTTGATGATGTTCTCGATCGATGGATTTATTATAATTTGTTTTGATAAACTTGTATAATACAAAAAAATGTGTATTTGTCATAGCTTTTAAACTATATCAAATATCCCTTTCAAATCATCAACCGACTATCTACATAAGCTGCCACCGATAACTTCTCCGGCATACCATAATCATATATCCATTATATCAATTATAGTTTTCACTTATCTTTATCACAGTTGTATAATTTATTCGGATGAAAATATGAAAGGAAGCGTTTTATTATGGAGGAAAAAACACTTTTTCCCAGAGAAGAAAAATCAGAAATCTTATTTAAGAAAATATCCGAAGATAAATGGGCATGTGAAAAACTGATGGAAACATTCTGCAGTTATTTATTCAGTAACGATGGGGTAGACCTTCCCGATTCTCCGTCATCTACAGAATTCGCACAGGCTCTTTTTAATTCTTATCGCAATCGGGATTTATCTGCGTTTCTGATGGCTATCTGTCAGAATACAGTCTTTGATCTTTTAAGAAATGCATTCCTGATTCCCTATCGGTTCAATGCGGACGGAAAACAGAATCCGATGATCATGACAGATGAAAACGGAATGTTACTTCCTGAATATAAGAGATCGATTCATGAACGGGAATACCGTCATTTCCATGAGGTATATACAGATCTCGGAGCTCCAAAGAATATTTTTCTGGCACAGGCATACCGCTACAGCCATTCTTATACATCCGACGATATGGAACCGGAACAAAACATTCTGGAAAAGAATAACGGTGTACTGTTGATCCGTGAATTACCGGATACCGTAAAATTAAAAGAAACCGAAGCAGAAGCTTATTCTGCTATTCTGGATATTGTCATAAAACTTCAGAAAGAGCTTCCTATGTCCTATGTATTCTATGGACAGGATTCTCTTGTTGAAGATAATACCCGTTATGATGAGATCGGAGTTTTCCTTCCGAATTCACATTTCTTAAAAAAATCTGGAACGCCACGTTTCCAAAGCAGAGGCGATCATTTATGCAGACAACTAATTCTGACTTTATTGATATTATGGAAAAAAATCATATGGAGATTCCATGGCATGACTATGCCAATGATGACAGTAATGTGTTGATTGCAGAAGCCGGACTGATCGAGAAAGCTTCTGTCATCGGCCGTGTTGGGTTAATCATGCTCTCCTGTGGAACCGGTGCATGGCGTGTACGGACTTCCATGAACCGGCTTTCCAAAGAGCTTGGTGTAACCTGTACGGTAGACGTGGGATTGATGTCCATTGTATTTAACTGTTTCGATGGAAACGATTGTATTTCCCAGTCGTTGAGTATTGCCAATACGGGAGTGAATACCTCCAAGCTTTACCGCATGGAACAGTTTGTAGATCATTTCCCGGAAGAAGAAGCACATATGACCGGTGAAGATATCCATAAACGACTGGATGAAATTGAAGAAATCCATGCTCTTTATTCACCTGCAAAGCTGGGGCTTGCCGCAGCTCTTGCCTGCTGCGGTTTTACTTTTTTACTCGGAGGCGGACCGGTTGAGATGGCTCTTGCTTTTATTGCCGCCGGGATTGGTAATCTGATCCGTACGAAACTGATCAAACACCATTACACACTGTTTTTGAATATAGCAGTCTCTGTTTCAGCAGCATGTTTTACCTATGCAGTCTTTCTGAAACTTGCGGAACTTGTCTTTCACATTCCGGAATTTCATGAAGCTGGTTATATCTGCTCGATGCTGTTCATCATCCCGGGATTTCCATTTATTACAAGCGGGATCGACCTTGCAAAGCTGGATCTGCGTTCGGGACTGGAGCGGCTTACTTATGCAATCATTATCGTTATGGTTGCCACTTTATTTGCATGGATCATGGCTTTACTTCTGCATCTGGAACCGGCCAATTTTACGGCACTGCATCTAAGTGCTGCTGCCCGTCTGATTTTCCGTGTGATTGCAAGCTTTTGCGGAGTATTCGGTTTCTCGATCATGTTCAACAGTTCTCATTCGATGGCGGCAACGGCTGCATTTATTGGTGCCATTGCCAATACACTCCGGCTTGAACTTGTTGATTTCACACATATGCCTCCGGCCGCCGCCGCATTTATCGGGGCTCTGACTGCCGGATTGCTTGCTTCTTTTATTAAAAAGAGTAATGGATATCCAAGAATCTCGCTTACCGTGCCTTCTATCGTGATCATGGTTCCGGGACTTTACCTGTACCGTGCGATTTATAATTTCGGGATTATGTCCCTGACGGATGCGGTTTCATGGTTTACTTCTGCGATTATGATTATTGTGATGTTGCCGCTTGGACTGATATTTGCGAGAATTCTGACCGATCGTACGTTTCGATATTGTACGTAAAAGCTCTCATTTTATAGAATTTATTTACGCTCTTCTTAAAGCCAACAGGGACAGGAAAAAACCCATTTTTCCTGTCCCCATTGGTATTTTATCTCTTACAACATATGTGCTCTTAACTCTTCCGGTGTCATCTGAGACAGCATAGCCGGTGCGATATCGAATACGCTTCTTGCTCCTGATTCACCTTTCTTAGAAAGTCTGTGTGCAGCACGTGCATAAGCTACCAGAACACTTCCTGTGAATTCCGGGTTGGAATCCAGTTTCAGAGAATATTCGATCACATGCTTGTTGCCTTCGCATCCAGTCTCACCGGTACGGATCACGAATCCACCGTGAGGCATCTTGCTGTGGTTTTCTTTTAATTCTTCTTCTGTGATAAATGTTACCGTTGTATCATATTCATCAAAGTAGTTCGGCATTGTCTTGATTGCCTCTTCAATGGCTGCTTTATCTGCTCCTTCTTCTGCTACTACATAACACTCTCTTAAATGTTTCTGTCTTGTTGTCAACTCCGGTTCGCTTCCGCTTCTTACCTGGTCAACCGCTGCTTCGATCGGTACCGTATACTGGATTCCGTTCTTCACACCTTCGATACGGCGGATTGCATCAGAGTGTCCCTGGCTGACCCCTTTTCCCCAGAATGTATAAGTGCTTCCCTGTACCAGGATAGACTCCGCATACAGACGATTCAGAGAGAACATTCCCGGATCCCAGCCTACTGAGATAATACTTACATTCTTTCCTTCTTTTGCTGCTTTATCTACATTTGCAAAATACTCAGGGATCTTAGCATGTGTATCAAAGCTGTCAATGGTATTGAATGATGCTGCTACCTTCGGTCCGATTACCGGAAGGTCTGTTGCTGATCCGCCGCAGAGGATCATTACATCGATATCATCTTTCATAGCTTCCATATCATCAAAGTGCTTTACTTCTGCCCCTTCTGTCTGGATCTTTACACTTGCAGGATCTCTTCTTGTAAATACTGCTTTTAATTCCATATCATCATTACGCTTGATAGACTGCTCCACTCCGCGTCCGATGTTACCGTATCCAACGATACCAATTCTGACTTTTTCCCATAATTCTACCTCTGTTTCTTATGATTTGCCGCCTTATTCTGTGGCCGTTTTTATTCACTGATATCAATCATTTCTACTGTTCCTTTACAGTTTTGCACTGTCTTTTCTGCCTCTGATATCTTTGTAAATTATATCATATATTCTTTCACGACAATCTTTTTCTTTTGCAAATTTCTTTATTGATAATTTTATGTTTCTACTCACAGCGCAGCTTCCGTTTTTTCTTATCTTCTGCCTATCCCATCTCATTATAATGCGCATAGATTCCGCCCTGTTTTAACAGTTCTTCATGTGTTCCACGCTCTGCGATTCCATTATCTGCCACTACAAGGATCTCATCCGCATTGCGGATTGTTGATAATCGATGCGCGATCGTAATCGTTGTCCGGTTCTTTGCAAGCTCTTCCAGACTCTTCTGGATCCAGCGTTCGCTCTCATTATCCAGTGCACTTGTCGCCTCATCCAGAATCAGGATTGACGGATTCTTAAGAAATACTCTTGCAATCGAGATTCTCTGTTTCTGTCCGCCGGAAAGTCTTGTTCCACGTTCACCAACAAATGTATCATATCCGTCCGGCAGTTCCATAATAAAATCATGAATGTTCGCTTTCCTTGCTGCGTCTTCAATCTCTTCCATAGATGCTCCCGGCTTCCCATATGCGATATTCTCTTTAATACTTCCACAGAACAGATACACATCCTGCTGTACCAGTCCGATCTGATTACGCAGACTTTCCAGTGTCAGATCCCGGACATCTTTTCCGTCAATCGTAACACGTCCGCCTGTTACATCATAGAATCTCGGAAGCAGAGAGCAGATCGTCGTCTTACCACTTCCCGAAGGTCCGACTAAAGCCACGGATTTTCCTGCCGGAATGTCGAATGTAACATTAGAAAGCACCGGTGTATCATCGTCGCTATAATGAAACGATACATTTTCATAAGAAACGTGTCCGTTTACTTCATCTATTGATTCTGCGTCCGGTGCATTCACGATCTCCGGCTCGGTCTCTACCACATCCAGAAATCTGCGGAATCCGGACAGTCCTTTCTGCATCATCTCAGTAAGCTCGACCAGAATCTGTATCGGGCTGATAAAGATCCCAATATAGAGTGCGTACATCGCAAGATCCGCTGCCTCCATCTTCCCATGTGCGATCAGCCATCCTCCGAATACCAGCGTTACCAGATACATCATCCCCTGAAAGAACAGGTTGCCGCTCATAAAGCTTCCCATACATTTATAATTGGCATCCTTGGAACGCAGAAATCCCTGGTTGCTTTTTCGGAACTTCTCCCGTTCAATCTCTTCATTTGCAAAGGACTGTACAACACGGATCCCGGCCAGCGTATCCTGAAGACTCGAATTAACATCCCCGATCTTACGCCGGTTGTCCATGAATGTCGCCTGCATCTTCTTATTCTGCCCGTACGAGAAGAACAACATGAACACTACCAGAACCAGAAGCGGTATTGCCAGTCTCCAGTTGATTAGAAACAGGAATATGAACGAACCGATAATTTTGATCAGCGAAATAAATAAGTTCTCCGGTCCGTGATGTGCAAACTCTGAGATATCAAAAAGGTCTGATACCAGCTTGCTCATCATCTGCCCGGAATTATTCTGGTCATAATATGAAAATGACAATTTCTCATAATGGTCAAAAAGCTGCTGCCGCATGTCCCGTTCCATATTGGCGCCCATCATATGTCCCTGATAGCTGACATAATATTTACACAGCGCCTGTAAAATATAAATTACAAGAAGCCCCGCTCCGATTGGGAGAAGGGCCTGTAATATACGATCTGCCGGTTCTGCAAACAAGGTCTTTGTAAGTGTCCGCAATATCTGCGGAAATGCAAGATCTACCAGACTTATAACCGCCGCACAGATCAGATCCAGAAAGAATACCGCCTTATACGGGGCATAATACCGGATGAATTTTTTCATTGTATGCATTGTATATTCCCTGCCTTTTCCTATAAACTCAATCCACTATATTATAGGATATCCGGAAGGAATTGGGAACCATTAAACTCATTTATAAGAAATTTTCTCTATCTCACCGCACGCCTAGCATTTTCAGAAGCTCTGTATGCGGATGTGCCTGATCCTTCTGATATACGTCCACATAATTGAGTGCTGCTGCGCCATCCATAAATGCCGGGAAAAGAAAGCCGCACTCCGGTTCTCCGGGCTCATAGTCTCCACTCACCGGACAGATAGCGCAGATCAGATATTCGAACATCTCCTCGGATTCCCCCTGGCGGACATGATCTTTGCCCTTTGCCGGAATGTCATACCTGTCATGAAATACATAGACCGCATAATCTCCCATTGCCTGATATTGTTCCCCGACAATCTCATAAAAGGTCTCCATTAATGCATCATTTTTCAGTCCACACACACGCATTCCCATTAAAAGCTTCCACATACTGTCACCTTTCATCTTCTCACTGGAAAATGCATATTCTTTCAGATTCTGATTCGTATCTGCAAATGGGATTACTTTTGCTATCTGTAAATTTTTTTCTTTCTCATCTGGGCTCAATTTCAAAAATCCGGTATTAAATGTTCCGTCTATATATCCATCCCGGTCCAGATATCCTCCGGCAATTCTTGTCATGGATGTTCGCTTTACTGTCATTCTTCTGGTCAGTGCCAGCATATCTTCTCTGTTAATCATTTTATTTTCCACCGCAATTAATCATTTAATTCTATTCTTACAAGATCCTGATGTGGATTGGTCTTCGCCAGCCCGATCTCCGATACCGTAACTTCCATCGGTACGAATTGTTCCTGCATAACTGCAAATGCTTCCTGCATCTGCTCTTTTGAAAGCTTCTTTCCCAGTGTGATATGAGGAAGCCACTGCATTGGCTGATAATACCGGCTCATCCTGACTTCCGGAATATTCTTTACCATATCATGTACCTGTTCAATCATATCTTCCAGATACAGATTCAGAACCGGTGTCACATACAATACATATGGCAATAACACTCCGACAGAGACCAATTGGATCTGCCCTTTGGTCAGGGACCTCTCCAGCTGTTCCATCACCTCTGTCAAATTTTTCTTCCTCTCTTGCCTCTACAGACATAATTGTCAGATGAGGTGGAACGTGATTGTCCGTCATAAAAGTATTTCCTGTCTTTTGTGCAATCTTATTGATATAATCAGAAATTATTTTATTGCTTTTATCATCAAAATATACCGATACCAGATACATTTTATCTTTCACC
>ENA-OQHD01000528-OQHD01000528.1-human-gut-metagenome-genome-assembly--contig:-NODE-528-length-13600-cov-10.018036_pt1 | contig 13600 bp, 14 predicted proteins | sample MGYA00242560_ERZ504711 | MGnify/ENA primary metagenome ERZ504711 (study PRJEB26092, sample SAMD00036198) | human gut metagenome | host: Homo sapiens | study: EMG produced TPA metagenomics assembly of... | reverse complement strand
CTTTTTTTCATCTTGAATAGTCACGGGTTTTTTTTCAGGAAAATTAGATATCCAGTTATATAATTCTATCTAGAATGATGAAAAATAAACAGCAAATGATGACATTTCAGCTCCTAAAATCCTAAATTTGATGAGAATGAAAAAACATCTCCCATGCAAAGTGAGAAATGATTTGTTTATCTAATTTTTAGTATCCAAGATGACAGTAACAGGGCCATCATTGACCAGACTAACCTGCATATCTGCACCAAAGCGTCCTCTTTCTACAGGAACATAACTTGACAAGGATTGGTTGGAAATCGTCATAGAACTGGCTGGCCATGTCAGGCTTTGCAGCTCCCGTAAATGCCGGTCGATTCCCATTTTTTCGTATCTGCCAAAAAGCGTAAACTGAGAAATCGATAAAATCTGACCACCAATATCCTTAACAGAGAGATTCATCTTGCCATCTTCATCTGAAAAAATGCGCATATTGATAATCTTACGAACCGCATAGTCAAGATCCTCTTTAGTGTCTTCTGGGCCAACTCCAACCAAGAGCAAAAGCCCTTGCTTAATAGTACCGACCGTACTATCCTCAATAGCTACAGAAGCACTTTGCACGCGCTGAATCACAATCTTCATAGCAGCAACTCCTTAACCATTAGTACGTTTAACACTATAAACATCTGGAATAATTTTAATCTTATCCACAAGGCCAGTCAATTCAATAAGGTTAGCAATTTCAAAGCTAACGTGAATATTGGCAAACTTCATATCCTTAGTTGGTTGTGCATTAACCGAAGCAATGCTCTTGGTTGTATTTGACAAGATTTGAAAAACATCGTTCAAAAGACCCGAACGATTTAGGCCATAGATATCAATCTCAGCTAAGTAAGATTTATTGGTATTGCGTTCATCCCACTCAACTTCAATTAAACGTTGCTCATAACCTTCTTGATTCTTGATATTATTACAATCTGAGCGATGAATAGCTATTCCACGTCCCTTAGTGATATAACCTTCAATCTCATCTCCAGGTACTGGGTTACAACACTTAGCGATACGCATAAGGAGACCTGAGGCACCTTGAATGATAACTCCATTTTCACTTTTAACCTTGAGAACATCTTTCTTCTCAGTCTTGACTTCGCCACCATTCATTAGTTCTTCAGCTTCAGCTTTTGCCTTAGCACGCTCTTCCTCACGGCGTTCTTTTTCTGTCAGACGATTGAAAACCGCAGCGGCACTAATTTCACCAAAACCAACAGCAGCATAGAGAGCTTCCTCACTACGCACACTCATACGAGGAAGGATCTCCTCTATATGTTTCTTGTCTAGGTACTTGTTGGCAATATAGCCATGCTCTTGGAAATAGGCTATCAAAAGCTCACGACCCTTGGTGATTGAAGCTTCCTTGTCTTGATTCTTAAAGAATTGACGAATTTTATTTCTGGCCTTAGTCGTTTTGACCATCTTAATCCAGTCACGACTAGGACCAAAGGAATGAGCATTGGTAATAATCTCAACAACATCACCCGTCTTGAGTTTGGCAGTCAGAGGCACCATACGACCATTAACCTTGGCACCTGTGGCTTTCTCGCCGACTTGGGTATGGATGGCATAGGCAAAGTCAATAGGACCTGAATCTTTAGGCAATTCCTGAACATCACCTTTTGGTGTGAAGACATAAATTCGCTCTGAGAAAATATCCTCTTTTACAGAGTCAACAAATCCCTTAGCATCCCCGTTTGAGGCATCTTGGAGTTCCACAAGATCTTTAATCCAATTCATTCCCAAAGCAGACTCTTTCGAATCGACCTTGCCCTTGATACCTTTCTTGTAAGCCCAGTGAGCTGCAACCCCGTATTCGGCAACTTGGTGCATCTCCTTAGTACGGATTTGGATTTCAATAGGCCCTTTAGGACCATAAACCGTCGTATGGATAGACTGATAACCATTGGATTTAGGATTGGCAATATAGTCTTTGAAACGTCCAGGCATAGGACGCCAGAGCTCGTGGATGTATCCCAACATAGCATAAACGTCACTATGCGTCTCCATGACACAACGAATAGCAATCAAATCATAAATCTGATCAAAGCGTTTCTTCTTGTCACGCATCTTACGAAAAATAGAGTAGATGTGTTTTGGACGGCCATAAACATCACCGACAAGCCCTTGTTCAGCTGTATAGGTCTTAATTTTATAGACAATCTCGTCCACAAGTGCCTCACGCTCGCGGCGTTTTTCCTTCATCATGTGGGAAATCTTATAAAATTCTACCTCGTTAAGGTAACGGAAAGCCGTGTCTTCCAATTCCCATTTGATACGGCTGATACCCAAACGGTGGGCCAAAGGAGCGTAAATTTCCATCGTTTCACGAGAAATGCGCTCCTGCTTATCCTTACGAAGATGCTTGAGAGTACGCATATTGTGCAAACGGTCTGCCAGCTTAACCAAGATTACTCGGATATCCTTAGACATGGCCATAAGCATCTTACGGTGATTTTCAGCCAACTGCTCCTCGTGAGACTTATATTCAACCTTACCAAGCTTGGTAACACCGTCTACAATATTGCGTACATCCGTACCAAAATCCGCTTCTAAATCATCTAGCGTCTTTTCCGTGTCTTCAACGACATCATGCAAGAAACCACAGGCCACTGTTACTGCATCAAGATGGAGATCTGCCAAAATACCTGCCACTTGAATAGGGTGGATTATATAAGGTTCTCCTGACTGACGAAATTGCTCACTATGAGCATCCGTCGCATAATGCCAGGCCTTTTCGACTAATTTCAAATCATCTGCTGACATATAGGACGAGCAAACGTCTAAAATTTCTTCTCCTGTTACATTTTTATCTTTAGCCATGATTTCTTCCTTCGCTTCTTTTAATTAACCTTTATTTTATCACTTTTGTAAGTAAAGAAAAAGAGCTAGATAAGCAATTATTAACTGGGAGGAGTCAACTTGAAAAACACAACATCTTGTGTTAGAATGATTGAACAAACACAAGATATAGATAGAAAGAGGACACTCATGTCTCAACTCACCCTCGTGTATATTAGCCTGAGCGGTAACACCCAAAGCTTTGTCAAACGTATGTCTAATTATCTCTCCCTAAATCATGGGATTAATTGCCGCCAAATCAATATTAAAGAGCTTAATCATGAAACCTTCCAAGTGGATGAACCGTTTGTTGCACTCTTACCAACCTACCTTGAAGGTGGGAATGGTGTTGACAATGGAGATGTTGAAATCTTAACCAATCCACTGGGAGACTTTATCGCATCCCATGACAACCACAAACGTTGCTTTGGTATCATCGGTTCTGGGAACCGCAACTTCAATAACCAATACTGCCTAACTGCTAAACAGTACAGCCAGCGTTTTGGCTTCCCAATGTTGGGAGACTTTGAACTACGTGGTACACAGTCCGATATTGAGCGTCTAGCACTTATTATCCTAGAAGCACAAAATGAACTTTATCCAACTGTAAAAACTAGAGCAAAAAATGCCCTGACATGGGCTTTTTCTCTTGCTTAATTTTTTGGTATTTCTTGATTCCAAAGAAACCAGCCAAGGTCACAAGAACCAGACCAGTTAAAGTTGCTGACACGGATTCATCTGAACCTGTATTTGGCAAAGTCTCAGCAGAACTTGAAACTTGAGTTTCTTGGATTTGAGCTTGAGGCAAGATGATTACCTGAGAATTTGACAACTGAATAGCTGTAGCAGGTTTAACCAAGCTAGACCATTCGATAACCTTTGGTGTCATGCGCTTAGTTTGATCCACTGTCTCAGCACCTTTTAATAACTTCTCAGATTCTTTATTAGCCGTATCCTCGACTTGATTTGCTTTTTCCTTAACAATCAAACGGTACTCCGCAAATCCTGCCTGTGTTGATGGCCCCACATAACTAATAGCATCCTGATTAGCAAGGTGGGCACGTGCATTATCCGATGAGGCAAAACGGATATCCGCATTTGCAATGTTTGGAAGGAAACTCCAATTCCCATCGGCACTCGAATTAATCGTTTTCTCACTGACAATATAGTCAATGATGGCCTGACGATTTTCAAGATTGAGGAGACGTTTTTCTGCGGCATCCTTAACACCAGGGAAATTACCAGTCGCACGGTAGTTATTGGTTACGACAAAGAAGGTTTGATTCAAATCAATTGGTTGACCTTGATAAGCTAAATCACGGACACGACTGACATCTTGGTTAACCAACTTACCTTCACGGTCATACTTGTTAGGTTGTGTTAAATCGAACTTGTAAGTCAACCCATCAATCACATCGTAATTATATGAGGGATAGCTACTGTTAATGAGTTGTTGGGGTTCTTTGCTGTTAGGGTCAATTTGATTGAACTGTCCTGCAGACATTTCCAACCATTCTTTAATCTGCGCACCAGTCACCTTGAGAAGGGCAGTGACATTATCATAGAGGTAGAGGTCTGCGACATTCTTAATGGCTAATGGACCTGCTGGAATGTCAGTGTAGTAACTTGCATCCCCACGAGTCCCTGCCTTGAAAGGTGCAGCTGTTGAAAGGATTGGTAGATTTTCATCTGCTGTTCCCGCTACTTGTTTTTTGGCATACCACAATTGCGCATTGTTTACGATTTGAATAGATGGATCGTCCTGAACTTGAGCAAAATAGCTAGTGATTGGGGCAGTGGTCTCACCAACTTCCTTACGAACATAGTTGATATTGTCCCATCGTGGTCATGAGCAGCCATGTCAATTAGAGCTTTATCCGCAATATCTGACTTAGTATCAATTTTTTCAAACTTAGCCTTACTGTTGACAACTTTCCATTTGCCATCCGTATAAGTCAACTTGACATCCATGATACCGAGATGATCTCCGAACTTACCAGCCATAACTACAGGTTTCCCATTGATGAGACCATTGACATCATCTACACCAGGATATTTGGCATAAAAACTTGTACCATCACCATTTGGGAAATCCGCATGAGAATGTCCTGTCGCAACAGCATCAACACCTTCGATACCAGCAATTTGGTAACCTTCATTTTCCTCGTTCTTAGTATATTCATTGTCGCCAATACCAGAATGAGCAGCAACAAGAATAAAATCAGCCCCAGCAGCCTTCATTTGAGGAACAATAGTCTTAACAGCCTCCATTGGATCGTCGACAGTTACCTTACCTTCAAGATTGGCCTTATCCCAAACCAAAATCTGCGTTGGAAGGACACCAGTAATACCGATTTTTAGCGTTACCTGTTTGCCATCAGTATCGGTAAAGGTCTTATTAACAATCTTATAGGGATTGTAATAGTAGTCACCTGTCTGAGCATTGCGCACATTAGCATTGATAATGTTAATCTTAGCGGTCTTAACCATGCGATCCAAAAATTCGAGGCCATAAGTTAAACTCGTGATTTCCAAGCGTTTCAGCATCGTAACCAAGCATCTCAAAAGCCTTGTACATAGGGTGAGTCTCACCTTGGGCAACAGGATCAATCAAGGCCTTATAAGTTCCAAAAGGAGTTCCTTGAATCATATCCCCACTGTCCACCAAGACCGTATTGGGATTGGTTTCACGGGCTTTTTTGATAAGGACAAGCAGTTTTGGACAGACCAATGCTTTGAGACGGCTTATCTTGATAATAGTCATAGTTAACCAAGTTGGTGTGAATATCTGTTGTTGACAAAATCTGCATATCAACAGTCTGTCCCTCATGAGCAGGTTCAGTAACGGTTTCAGGCTGTACTGGCACTGCTGGTGTCACTTGATTGGCATTAGTCAAAACAGCACTAGCTTCTTGACTTGCTTGGACTGTTGAGCTAGAAGATGATGCTTCTACAGACGCATTTGTCGCTACTGGTGTTAGTGTAGCGGATACAGTCTCTGTTCCTCCTTGAACAGCTGTCCCCGAAGTTCCTTGTCCTGATACGATAGTGGCTCCACTATCTGTCACAGTTTCAGTTGAGGTAGTTGGAACTGGGCGCCGTTGCCTCATCAGCATGCCCCACAACTTGTAGCACAGTCAAGAGAGCAAAAAGGCCCAAAACAACAGCGGATTGAGTCACATAACGATCCCGTTTTCATTAAAACTTTTCCCCATTTTTTAAAGATAATATAATTATATTAAACCGAAATAAGAATATCAACCTTTTTTTAGAAATGCTCGATTTGTCATACAAAACCAATGACATGATTCAATCTTAGCTTAAAAGTGTCAAATACAAAAAAGTTGGAACAAAGCCAACTTTCTCTTAATTATTCAATTCTAGGGCATAACTCACACTGCTCAAAGCATAGAGGGGAGCTGTTTCCGTCCGCATAATACGCGGTCCAAGGCCAATTTTAACGCCACCAGCTTCTTCAAATGCATCAATCTCAGACGGAGAAATACCACCTTCTGGTCCAAAGATAAAGAGGAGCTTCTGTCCATTTTCCACCTTGGCCAACTCACGAGCTAGAGTAGCCAACTCACCCGCTTTAGCTGTTTCCTCATAGGCGATAAAAATCTTATCAAAATGAGCTAATTCTGATAGAAATTCTCCCTTCTTCTCGAACAATCTGACTTCTGGAACACAATTACGCTTGGATTGTTCTGCAGCTCCTAGAGCAATTCTGGCAAGTTTATCTTCCTTCTTGGCAAGCTTCTTACCATCCCATTTAACTACAGACCAGTCGGCAGGGAAGCCCCAAATAGCCTGAGCTCCAAGCTCTGTTACCTTTTGTGTCACCAGTTCCAGCTTGTCTCCCTTGGGAAAACCAGAAGCAATGGTTACAGATACAGGCATCTCGACAATCTCATTTAAGTCTTCAATCACTTCAAAGACATGATTCTCACGATCAATCACACGAGCAAGGCGCTTGACACCGTCTTCAAAAACCAAGACAACCTGATCATCCTCTGTTAAACGCATAACGTTAAACATATGCTTCACAGTATCCTTGTCTTTGATGATCACTGGATTTTCAACCTGCCCCTTTATAAAATACTGTTGCATTTAGCCTCCAATCACACCTGAAATATCATCCGTCTTCTTGAAGACACAAGCATTCCACTCTCCCTGAACCATGTGAGTTTCCAGGAGGAAACCAGCTTTCTCAGCCCATTCACGCACCATATCCCATTTTTCAGAGATAATCCCTGACATAATCAAATAACCTTCATCCTTAACCAAACGATAGGCGTCTTCCGTCAGGTGGATGAGAATATCCGCCAAAATATTAGCCACGATAACATCAGCTTCTTGAGTTACACCCTTCAAAAGATCTCCCGTAGCAACGTGGATATTTTCCATACCAGGATTCATGTCGATATTTTCCTGTGCGACTCGAACCGCCACATCATCAAGGTCATAAGCATAGATTTCCTTGGCTCCAAGAAGAGAGCTAGCAATCGAGAGAACTCCCGAACCAGTTCCCACATCAATCACCGTCTCACCACCACGAAGCACCTGTTCGAGTGCAAAAAAGGCTCATCTTAGTCGTTGGGTGGGTTCCTGTTCCAAAGGCCATGCCAGGATCCAGCTTGATAATCTTTTCACCTACTGATGCCTCATAATCTGTCCATGACGGCACGATGGTCAAATCATGGGTAATGCGAGCTGGTTCATAGTATTTTTTCCAATTCTCAGCCCAATCTTCTTCAACCAATTCTTGAGTTACCAAGTGAATATCTCCCGTTTCAAGACCAAAATCTGTCAACTCATCCAAACGATCATTAACCTGCTTAGTAATAGCCTCGATATCTGCTGATTCCGGATAATAAGCCGTAATTTTAACTGTCTCAACCTGCTCAACCTCAGGATAAAGTTCCCCAAAGCGGTCCGCATTTTCCAAATAATCTGCACTGTCATCAATAGTCACACCCTGGCTCCCAGATTCGATTAAAATATTAGAAGCCGCCTCTTCGACCTCACGATTAACTTCAATCGTTAATTCTTGCCATTTGTTCATTAATTATCTATTTCCTTTCCTACTAAATAGTCTTTAAAACGTTCTTGCAACTGGGGAATGACACCTTCTGCTTTTATAAAATCCTCTATAGGCATCAATTTAAATTCCTGCCCTTCATCTCCAAAACAAATCTCTTGATACTGCTTCTGACTAATTTGGGCAACCACAAAAACAGCTAACCTATCTTTATCCAAGATACTAGGGTAGATTCGCGACCAAATAATCGATTCCTCTTTCAAAGTCAAGCCTAGCTCCTCCCAGACTTCACGTTGAAGACACTCAAGTGGCGTTTCTATGCCCTCTCTTCCACCACCTGGTAATTCCCACATATTTGGCCAAGGAATATCTGGCTTATTATCTCTAAGAACGACCAGAATACTTTTCTCTACTAGTAAGGCAACCTTAACACCTGTAAAATCTAACTGATCCTTTAGATAAGCATCCATCCCTTTTCACTCCCTTTAATACCTTGGATAAGCAAAAAACACCTTCTCTTCAAGTTGAGCTTTCCCTTTGTCGAAAGCTTCTTTGTCCCAAACCAAACCGAATTCCTCAGGTCCATCATCAGATAGAAAATCCATCAAGTCACTCAACCCTTCCGTTGCCACCTCATTTAATGTTTCTGCAAAATAAGCTAAAAACTCACGAGACAGGCCTTTTTTAGGTTCATATGGGATTGTTACTAGGTAATCCTCCTCATCAAATCTCGATTTTGCTGGATTGTAAAAGAGCACGTAATCTTCAAAAATAACATCTTCATCAGACACTTCACCCTTATCATCAATAGTCTCCACATTACCACTGTTTTGCGCTTCTAGGATGAACGTCACCTCCACAGCGTGATTCTTTTTATCCCAGTCCATCGCAAAATCATAATCCAGGTGCTTATCTAATTCTTCTTCTAATACTGACAAAAAGCCAAACTTAGCCATTTGTTTTCCTCACTCTTTCTTATTATTCCCTTTATTTTAGCATAAAAGAAGCCAATAAAAAACAGAGTAGGCTATTCCACTCTGTTCTAGTTCATTATTTAGCATTTTCAACCGCTGCTGTTACAAAAGCACTGTAAAGTTCTTCAGCATGGTTTGGACGGCTATGGTATTCTGGGTGGTATTGCGCTGCAACAAAGAATTTCTTATCTGGGAGTTCTACGACTTCCATCAAACGATTATCTGGTGACACGCCTGAGAATACAAAGCCCTCAGCCTCGAACTGCTCACGGAACTTAGTATTAAATTCATAACGGTGACGGTGACGACGTTGTACTACCTCTTGGTTGCCGTAAGCGGCTGCTGCCTTAGAACCTGGTTTCAACTTACATGGGTAAAGACCAAGACGAAGAGTACCACCCATATCTTCAATATCAATTTGATCACGCATAATATCAATAATTGGGTATTGAGTTTCTGGATCAAGCTCAGCTGAGTTAGCGCCATCCAAGTGAAGAACGTGGCGAGCAAATTCAATACATGTCAATTGCATACCGAGGCAGACACCCAACATCGGCACATCATTTTCACGTGCATAACGAATAGCTTGAATCTTGCCCTCTGTACCACGTTGACCGAAACCACCAGGAACGATGATACCATCAGCATCAGCCAAGCGAGAAGCAACATTTTCAGCAGTCAAATCATTAGCATTAACCCAGTCAATATCAATGGCAGTATCATTTGCCAAACCTGAGTGTTTAAGCGCCTCAACCACTGATAAATAAGCATCGTGAAGCTCCACATATTTCCCAACAAGAGCAATTTTAGTTGTTTTCTTAAGGTTAAGTACCTTATCAACCATAGCAGACCATTCTGTCATATCTGCAGCTGGTGCATTCAGCTTCAAATGATCACAAACGATTTGATCCATACCCTGAGCCTGCATATTAAGTGGCACTTGATAGATATGTTCCACATCTAGTGATTCAATAACAGCCTCAGGTGCTACATCACAAAACTGAGCCAACTTATTCTTGATTCCTTGCCCAGCAGGTTCCTCTGTACGAATAACCAACATATTGGGTTGAATACCTAAACCACGCAATTCCTTAACAGAGTGTTGCGTTGGTTTTGTCTTCATTTCCCCAGCAGCCTTCAAGTATGGAAGAAGCGTTGTGTGGATATACATAACATTGTCAGAGCCCACATCAGCCTTCATTTGACGAAGAGCTTCTAAGAATGGAAGACTTTCAATATCACCAACAGTCCCACCAACTTCAGTGATAACAACATCTGAATCAGTCGTTGTCGCCGCACGCTTAATCTTGTCTTTCAAAGCATCTGTGATATGCGGAATTACCTGAACAGTCGCACCTAAATACTCCCCTTTACGTTCTTTACGTAAAACTTCACTATAAATCTTACCAGTAGTAACATTAGAGTATTTGTTAAGGTTAATATCGATAAAACGTTCGTAGTGGCCAAGGTCAAGGTCCGTTTCAGCACCATCATCAGTGACATAAACTTCACCATGTTGGTAAGGACTCATCGTTCCTGGATCAATATTGATGTAAGGGTCAAATTTTTGAATGGTAACCTTAAGCCCACGATTCTTAAGCAAACGTCCAAGACTCGCAGCTACAATCCCTTTACCAATTGAAGATACCACACCACCAGTGACGAAAATATATTTTGTCATGTTAACTCCTTATAAAATAATACAAAACAATGAAAAAAGCAGATTGATTACCGTATTCGATAATCAAAATTGTCCTTTACCAGTATACAACATGAGTGCTATTTAGTAACTCAATAGCAACAAAACCAGTAGATGACTGAAAACAAAAATGACCCCAAGAGTTTTACTCTGGGAGCCTTAATCATGGCCTCTTTAAAAGAGGTGCCCGATAATTAGTCTAAACTATCCAAAACCATTTGTCAATGAAAACTTAGTCGTTTGTCTCATCTTCATAGTCATCATCGTCATCGTCATCTTCTTCAGACAACTCAACATCATCTAAATCGTCATCTGGAATAATTTCATTCAACTCAGAATCATAAGATTCCACTTCGGCATTCTCATCATCTTCGTTATCATTGTCATATTCAAGAATAGCAGAAGAAGGTGTAAAGTTCTCGTCTTCTGGATCATCATCATTATAGTCGATGGCATCTTCATCACCATCCATGAAGGCATTTACTTTCTTGTTTTTACGTTTTGGTGCATTTTCATCAATATCTTCCAATGTGATAACCTCTTCATCGATTTCATCAATAGCATACCATGAACGCAAGCCCCATTTGTTATCACCTAGTGGAATGAAACTTCCATCCGTATTCAAATCTGAATAAAAGAATGGCAAAGCACTACGGATATCGGCATCCGATTTTTCTAAGTAATTTTGAATTTCATTGACTAAATCGTTGAAATACATTTCTTTATCACGACCACGTGTTTCTAAGATAGCACGGGCCACTTCAATCATTGATAATTCACTTTTTTCTTGTCCAGCAAATACGTCTAGTTCCAAAGCGGTTCTCCTTCATTATTACTCAAGCTAATTCCTACTAGAAAATAACTCAGCAATCAAATTTCGCTACCCTCTATTTTACGCTAAAAAGAGTCAATAGTCAAAGTATTTATAGAATAAAAAATCAAGTCTCAACAGAAACTTGATTTTAGACATATTATTTAACTTTTGCTGAACTTGTAATAACTTCAACAGCTTTCTTCATAGCAATATCATGTTTAAGCATTTCAGGTGAAAGAAGTTCAGAAACTTGTGATACTTCCATATTGTACTCAGCTGCAAGGTCATTGATTTCTTTTTGGATTTCTTCGTCTGTAGCGTCAAATCCTTCCGCAGCAGCAACAGCTTCGATAACAAGATTAGTTTTCACACGTTTATCAGAATCAGCTTCATATTGTTTACGAAGATCCTCTTGGGTTGTACCAGTAATTTGGAAGTACATTTCAGGAGAAATACCTTGACGTTGCAAGTTACCCATGAATTCGTTCATAGCACGGTGAACTTCATTTTCAACCATTTCTGCTGGCAATTCAACGATTTCAGCGTTTTCAACAGCCAAATCAAGTGCAGCACCTTCAACAGCATCATCAAATGCAATTTCTTTAGCTGCTTCAAGTTCTTTACGATATTTAGCTTTCAACTCATCAAGAGTGTCAACTTCGTCATCAAGGTCTTTAGCCAACTCATCATCAAGAGCAGGAACTTCTTTAGCTTTAACTTCGTTAACTTTAGTAACAAATACAGCAGCTTTACCTGCAAGATCAGTAGCTTGATAGTCTTCTGGGAAAGTTACTTTAACTTCTACTTCATCACCAGATTTTGCTCCAACCAATTGGTCTTCGAAACCTGGGATAAATTGACCTGAACCAAGTTCAAGAGAGTGGTTTTCACCTTTACCACCGTCAAATTCAACACCGTCTACTGAACCAACGAAGTCAATAACCACAGTATCTCCATATTCAGCTGCACCGTCTTTAACAATCAATTCAGCTAAGTTTTTACGTTCGTTTTCAAGCTTAGCATCAACTTCTTCGTCAGTGACTTCTTTTGAAACTTCTACTGAAACTTCAAGATCTTTATATGCTCCAAGTTTTACTTCTGGTTTTGTAACAACTTCTGCAGTAAGTGTCCAATCTTGACCTTTTCCAATTGATTTTACATCAATTTTTGGTTGTGCAACAACATCAAGACCAAGTTCAGCAATCGCTGCTTCATAAGCTGCTGGAAGTATTGCATTCAAAGCATCATCGTAAAGAGCTTCTTCACCAAATTTTTGGTTAAATACGGCACGAGGAATGTGTCCTTTACGGAAACCCGGTACGTTCAAATTCTTTTTAATCTTGTTAAACGCTTGATCCAAAGCTGGTTGAATTTTATCCTGACCGATAGTAAATGTCACCACACCACGGTTTGTGGCTGTGTTTTCAAATGATACAGACATGTAGTCATTCTCCTTAAAATTTTTTATAGATACAGTTTAGTTTACCATATTTCAAAGCCTTTTAAAAGATTTTTTCTCCAATTTAATCACAAGAAAATCGTTAGGAACTGCTACTTTTCAAATTTTTGATAAACTAAAGCTATGAATATTTTACAAAGATACATCCAACAATTTAATTTTGAAGAGACCCTAATGGTACTCATTACAAAAGGGATTAAGCTCCTCATTCTTCTCATCATCTTTCTTCTTAGTAAGAAGATTATCAACTTCCCTTTTTAAACATACAGTCGGACGCTCTCTAGCTTGGACAATTCAAACACCTGCTCGACAAAAAACCATTGAACGTTTACTACACAATTGCATGAACTACGTGCTATACTTTTTCCTTGTTTACTGGCTTCTTAGTATCCTTGGGGTTCCAGTATCTAGCCTCCTTGCTGGTGCAGGACTTGCTGGAGTTGCTCTTGGTCTAGGAGCTCAAGGCTTCCTATCAGATGTCGTTAATGGCTTTTTTCATCTTGTTAGAAAACCAGTTTGAAGTCGGCGACTCAGTTGAAGTAGGACCCGTTACAGGCCTTGTTTCAACCGTAGGTATTCGCACTACTCAAATTCGAGGATTTGATGGTACTCTTCATTTTATACCTAACAGAAATATCACAATTGTATCCAACAAATCTCGAGGAGACATGAGAGCTCAAATTGATATCCCAGTCTATCCATCAACCGATATCAATAAGGTGACAAGCATCATCCAAGA
>ENA-OQHD01000525-OQHD01000525.1-human-gut-metagenome-genome-assembly--contig:-NODE-525-length-13677-cov-3.180074_pt1 | contig 13677 bp, 19 predicted proteins | sample MGYA00242560_ERZ504711 | MGnify/ENA primary metagenome ERZ504711 (study PRJEB26092, sample SAMD00036198) | human gut metagenome | host: Homo sapiens | study: EMG produced TPA metagenomics assembly of... | reverse complement strand
ATTAAATTTTATCATGGTAAAGTACTGAATTTCATGGTACAATGACAGATAGAGACTAAAGACAAACGGAGGAATGAACAATGGGAATTTTGTCTAATATTGAACCAAAAGAAGTATTCCATTACTTCGAAGAATTAAGTATGGTACCTAGAAGTACCTTCCACACAAAAAAAAGTCAGTGATTTTTGTGTGGAATTTGCGAAAGCTCACAATCTGGAATATATCCAGGATGAAGTGAACAACGTAATCATCAAAAATCCTGGTACTGCCGGATACGAGAACAGTGATCCGGTTATCATCCAGGGACATCTGGACATGGTCGCTACAAAGACAACCGACAGTGATCATGATTTTGGAAAATTGATCCTTTAGACCTTTTTGGTAGATGGTGATCTGATTGGGGCAAATGAACACCACTCTCGGTGGCGATGATGGCATCGCCGTTGCTTACGCTATGGCAATCCTTGCCAGCACAGACATTCCACACCCACCGATCGAAGCTGTATTCACAATTGATGAAGAGATTGGTATGGCGTGCACATCACCTGGATACATCTATATTAAAGGGAAAGATCTGTCTGAACATTGATTCTGAAATTGAAGGTGTTATGACTGTCGGATGTGCCGGCGGCTACATTTACGATACCTTCATCCCGATCGAATGGAGTGAAGAAAACGGAACAAAGATGACGATCTCCATTTCTGGTCTGCAGGGTGGACATTCTGGCGCAGAAATCCAGAACCAGCTTGGAAATGCACACAAGATCATGGGACGCGTCCTGTATGCTCTTGCAAAAGATTACGACTTCAACATTGTAAGCACAAACGGCGGAAATGCAGCAAACGTAATCGCACAATATAATACAACTGAAATTATTGCTGACCCTGCACAGGCTCAGGCTATCGCAGATGCTGTTACCGGACTGGAACAGACGATCTCCGCTGAGTTTGCCGGACAGGAACCAACTTTATCTTTGAACGCTGTTTCCGAAGGCGAGACTGCCTTAAAAGCATTTGACGCAGATACTACCGCACATGTAATCGGATTCCTGTATGGAGCAATCGATGGTGTACAATGCTATGACCGTGCGTTCCCTACAGCTGTAGAATCTTCCCTGAATACAGGTATCGTTGAAACCACAGAAGATACGGTAAAGATCAAATTCCAGGTTCGCAGCTCCGTTGCTACCAAGTTAGATGATATGCGAAATAAACTGGATCTTGCAACAGATCTTGCAGGTGCTTCCCGCGAAATCTCCGGTGAATATCCGGCATGGAGCTACAATGCAGATTCCGTGATCCGTCCGAAAGCAATTGAACTTTATAAAGAAATGTTCGGCAAAGAGCCTACCGTTGAGACAACTCACGGAGGACTGGAATGTGGAATCTTATTCGGAAAGAAGAATGATCTTGATATCATTTCTTTCGGACCAGAACTGACAGGTGTACATACTTATAATGAGCGCGTACATATCGAATCTACAAAGCGTATGTGGGATTATCTGAAAGAACTTTTAAAGATCTGTAAATAATCCATATCTATCCAGCGTTTTTTCATGAATGCAACGTAATATTAAAAGACAGCTTTTCAAACTTTCAAATCTGAAAAAGCTGTCTTTTCTCATTTTTATTCTTATTTTACAAGAAATACATCTGCATTTGTCACCCCGAGCGCCGTTGCCTCTGCGTGATTATTTACATAGATGTCAATGTGGTTTCCCTGAATTGCACCGCCGCAATCCTCAGCTGTAAATATATGACCTCCGATGATCACTTTCGTTCCGTAAGGAATAACTCTTGGATCAACCGCAATCGTCTGACCTTCTACCACCGGCGTTCCTGTTGCTGTAATTCCGTCTGCTTTATTTTTACTGTTTCTTCCGCCGTTTTATATTGTTCTTACCCTGTTGTCGTGATCTGCTGTTTTGTCTCATCGCTGTTATCGAGATTCTTCTTGTATAGATTAATATACATTATTTTTAATTATACGCTTCCTGCTTTTAAATTTTCCCACCCTGTTATTGCTTTGTTTTTATCATTTTCATAAAAAGCTCATAAAAATTACGCTGTCTTATTACTAAAATTTTTTCGGTATCTGCACAGCAAAAATTGCGTCTGAATAAGTTTAAAAAAGCCATACTCCGACGCATCCTTGATTTTCTTATTTTCTTTCGTTATTCTCGAATATTACATATCCAGAGGATATTTTGCAGTCAGCTCTGCAACCATTCCTTTGACTTTTCAATATTGTCTTCACTTTGAAGTACCAGTGCTATGCACTCTGCGATCACATCCATATCTTCTTCTTTTAATCCTCTTGTTGTAACTGCAGGTGTTCCAAGTCTGACACCACTTGTCACGAACGGAGATCTTGGATCGTTCGGTACCGTATTCTTGTTACATGTGATGTGTGCGGCATCCAGACGTTTTTCCAGTTCTTTACCGGTTACCTCTTCGCCTCTTAAGTCAATCAACATCAGGTGATTATCTGTTCCGCCGGATATGATCTTTACACCACGACCCATCAGACCTTTGCTGAGTGCCTGTGCATTTTTCGATGATCTGCTTCTGATATTCTGCGAATTCAGGCTCCAGTGCCTCTTTAAAGCACACAGCCTTTCCCGCGATCACATGTTCCAGTGGACCTCCCTGAATTCCCGGGAATACAGCTTTATTAAAGTTGAACTTATCTGCTGCTTCCTGATTGCAAAGAATCAGACCTCCTCTTGGTCCACGCAGTGTCTTATGTGTAGTAGTTGTAGTTACATCTGCATACGGGATCGGACTTGGATGAAGTCCTGCTGCAACAAGTCCCGCGATATGTGCCATATCAACCATAAGGTATGCTCTTACTTCATCTGCAATCTCACGGAACTTTTTTGAAATCAATGATTCTTGCATAAGCACTGGCTCCTGCAATGATCATCTTTGGTTTTTTCTTTCACTGCAATCTCACGTACCTTATCATAATCGATCACACCTTCATCGTTCACTCCGTATGATACGATATTGAAATATTTACCGGAAATATTAACCGGAGAACCATGTGTCAGATGTCCGCCGTGATCCAGGTTCATACCCATAACTTTGTCTCCGGGCTCCAGCATCGCAAAGAATACTGCCAGGTTTGCTTGTGCGCCGGAATGCGGCTGTACATTGGCATAATCACAGCCGAATAACTTCTTTGCTCTTTCTCTTGCAAGATCTTCCACTACATCCACACACTGACATCCACCATAATAACGTTTGCCCGGATAGCCTTCTGCGTATTTATTTGTAAGCGGACTTCCCATTGCTGCCATGACCGCTTTACTTACCCAGTTCTCCGATGCGATCAGTTCCAGATGCGAATTCTGTCTCTCCATCTCGGCCTGAATGGCATCTGCAATTTCACTGTCTGCTTTTTTAATTTCATCAAATGCGTACATACTTGAGTCCTCCTGGTTTGTTAAAAATTTGATTTGTTTAATATGATAGCACTTTACCACGGTGAATGCCAGCATTTTTTTGGTATATTTTTCAATACCTGTCAGATTTACAGAACCTGCCGTCACCGGCTTTCCATAGATACTTCTAGACACAAAGAGGAAACCCCTGATGAAATTAATCATCAAAGGTTTCCTTTAATTTATCCATAAATCCATTTTTCTTTTTACCTTTATGCTCTTCCGTCTTGTCACTCTTTTCTGTTCCAAGAGAATTACCTGTCAGTTCATCGAATTTACGAAGTGCTTCTTTTGCTTCGGCACTTAAGTGTTCCGGTGTCTGGATAACAAGCGTTACATAATGATCGCCGCGAACCTGTGCATTTCTAAGAGATGGAACTCCCTTTCCTTTCAGACGTACTTTTGTATCGGTCTTGGTTCCCGGTTTTACAGTATAGATTACTTCTCCGTCTACCGTCTTGATACGGATATCCGCACCAAGCGCCGCCTGTGCAAATGTAATCGGTACCGTTGAGAAAATATGCATATCCTGACGCTGGAAGATCGGATGTCTTGATACCACGACCTCTACCAGAAGATCTCCTCTTGGTCCGCCGTTTACACCTGGCTCACCTTTTTCACGGATACGCACACTCTGACCATTATCAATACCTGCCGGAATGGATACGGATATCTTCTTCTTGCTGGCTACATAACCTGTACCGCCGCAATCCGGACATTTTTCTTTAATAATCTTACCAGTTCCCTGGCAATCTGGACAGGTCTGTACATTCTGTACAGTTCCAAAGAAAGACTGCTGTGTATATACAACCTGACCTTTACCGCCGCATTTCGGACAAGTCTCCGGAGATGTTCCCCGGTTTGGCACCTGTTCCGTTACATTTCGGACATGGGTCTTTTAATACAACATCCAATTCTTTCTCGCATCCGAATACAGCCTCTTCAAATGTGATCCTGACACTCTTCCGGATATTCATACCCTTTCATTGGTCCCTGGTTCGCACGTCCGCCTCTGCGTCCGCCGCCGAACAGATCTCCGAAGATATCTCCGAAAATATCTCCAAAATCAGCACCGTTAAAATCGAATCCGCCATATCCGCCGCCTGCTCCTGCACTTCCGTCAAAAGCAGCATGTCCAAACTGATCATACTGACGACGTTTTTCCGGATCGCTCAAGACTGCATATGCCTCAGAAGCTTCTTTGAACTTCTTTTCAGCTTCAGCATCACCCGGATTCATATCCGGGTGATACTTCTTGGCAACCTGTCTGTATGCTTTTTTCAAAGTTGCTTCGTCAGCATCTTTACTGACCCCAAGCACCTCATAGTAATCTCTTTTTGACTCTGCCATTTCCTATTCCTCACTTAATGTTCTTAGACTTCTTTGTAATCTCCGTCTACGACATCGTCGCCCTGGAATCCTTCTGGTGCCGGACCTGCTCCTGCTGAAGCATCTGCCTGAGGACCTGCTCCCTGAGCTCCTGCTGCTGCACCAGCCTGCTCATACATCTTTGTGAAAAGCTTCTGAGCACTTTCTGTCAGTTTTTCTTTACCTGCTTTGATCTCAGCAACCTGCTCGTCTGTAAGAGTATCTGTATTTGCTTTTTCCAGTAACTCTTTCAGGGCTTTGCAGTCAGCTTCTACTGCTGCTTTATCTGCACCGTCAAGCTTATCGCCAACTTCCTGCAGAGCTTTCTCTGTCTGGAATACCATGGCGTCAGCTTCATTCTTAGCATCAATTCCTTCTTTACGTTTCTTATCCTGAGCTTCGAATTCAGCAGCTTCTTTTACAGCTTTGTCGATATCTTCATCAGACATGTTAGATCCTGCTGTAATTGTGATGTGCTGTTCTTTTCCGGTTCCAAGGTCTTTTGCAGATACATTTACGATACCATTTGCATCGATATCGAATGTAACTTCGATCTGCGGGATTCCACGTGGAGCCGGTGCGATTCCGTCCAGTCTGAACTGTCCGAGGGATTTGTTATCTCTTGCGAACTGTCTCTCGCCCTGTACTACATTGATATCAACGGCTGTCTGGTTATCAGCAGCTGTAGAGAAGATCTGGCTCTTCTTTGTAGGAATTGTTGTATTTCTCTCGATCAAACGAGTAGCTACGCCACCCATTGTCTCGATAGACAGTGACAGTGGAGTTACATCCAGAAGAAGAATGTCGCCGGCGCCTGTATCTCCTGCAAGTTTACCACCCTGAACAGATGCTCCGAGTGCTACACACTCATCCGGGTTCAGAGATTTGCTTGGCTCTTTACCTGTCAGACGTTTTACTTCTTCCTGTACTGCCGGGATACGTGTAGATCCACCAACTAACAGTACCTGACCAAGTTCAGAAGCTGTGATGCCAGCGTCTGATAATGCTCTCTGTACCGGCTCAGATGTCTTCAGTACAAGATCATGTGTCAGTTCATCGAATTTTGCTCTTGTAAGGTTCATATCAAAATGTTTTGGACCTTCAGCTGTAGCTGTGATGAATGGAAGGTTGATATTTGTTGTTGTTGCAGATGAAAGTTCTTTCTTAGCTTTCTCAGCTGCTTCTTTTAATCTCTGAAGTGCCATCTTATCTGTAGATAAGTCAACACCCTCCTGTTTCTTGAATTCAGCGATCATGTAATCTGTGATCTTCTGGTCGAAGTCATCTCCACCAAGTCTGTTGTTACCGGCTGTAGATAATACTTCGATAACTCCGTCACCAATCTCGATAACTGATACATCAAATGTACCACCACCAAGGTCATATACCATAATCTTCTGTTCTTTCTCGTTGTCAAGTCCATATGCAAGTGCTGCTGCTGTCGGCTCGTTGATGATACGTTTTACATCAAGACCGGCGATTTTACCAGCATCCTTTGTTGCCTGACGCTGAGCATCGTTGAAGTAAGCAGGTACTGTGATAACAGCCTCTGTTACTTTCTCTCCGAGGTATCCTTCTGCATCTGCTTTCAATTTCTGAAGGATCATTGCTGAAATCTCCTGTGGAGAATATTTCTTATCTTCAATTGTTACCTTATAGTCGGTTCCCATCTCTCTCTTGATAGAAGAGATTGTTCTCTCTGCGTTTGTTACTGCCTGACGTTTTGCAGGTTCTCCGACAAGACGCTCACCAGTCTTTGTAAATGCAACTACAGATGGTGTTGTTCTTGCGCCTTCTGTGTTGGCGATAACTGTCGGCTGTCCACCTTCCATTACGGCTACGCAACTGTTTGTTGTTCCTAAGTCAATACCTATAATTTTACCCATGATAAATTTCCTCCTGTATTATTCTTTATTCTGATAATTGTGAATATGCTTGTTTCTAGTTTGCTACTTTTACCATGCTGTGTCTTACGACCGAATCACGGTATGTGTAACCTTTCTGAAATTCTTCGGCAACAATATTTTCACCAAAGTTTTCGTCTTCCACATGCATCACTGCATTGTGGAAATTCGGATCAAACGGCTGACCTACTGCTTCAATAGGCTTCACCTCTATTCCTTCAAGTGTGGTAACCAGGTGTTTGTATACCTTTTCCATTCCCTGAACGAACGGATCTTCTTTTTCTTCTTCCTTTACCGCATCTAATCCTCTTTCGAAGTTATCTACAACCGGAAGAATCTTTTCTATGATATCTTTCGCTCCAACTTCATACATCTGGGACTTTTCCTTTTCTGTACGTTTGCGGAAGTTATCAAACTCTGCCATCTGACGAGTAAGCTTATCTGTCAGTTCTTCTATCTTCTCGTTCCGTTTTTATCATTTCTTTTTACCAAATAACTTTTTTGCCAGTTTTCTTTTCTGCATCCTCTTTGGCTTCTTCACTTCCGGCTTCTTCGGAAGTTTCTTCTGTCTCTTCCGCCTCAGCTTCTGCAGATTCAGTCTCAGCTGCAGACATTTTTGGCTTCTTCCACAGCTTCTTTTACCATATCTTCCTGACATTTTTTCCTGCTTATTCTCCAAGGGTTATTCCACCTTTCTATCATTCTTATGAAACATCTGATCCAGTTCTGTCTGGAGACGCTTCATAGATTTTAAAACATGTTCATAATCCATACGTTTCGGTCCGATAATTCCTATCGTTCCTTTCATACCATCCCCCAGTTCATACGTTGCGGTTACCACACTGCAGTCCCGCATGGTCTGTACCGGCGTCTCATCACCGATATATACCTGGATTCCTGTATTGTCTTCCTTTGCCAGGGTCTGGGTTACCAGCTCGGATAACTGCTGTTTTTACTTCAAATGCACTGATGATCTCCTGTGCACTCTGGTTATCACTCAGCTCCGGATATTTAAAAATTATTCGTTGCACCGCTTGTATAAATCTGCATGTCATCATCCAGATGAATGGCATCCGCAACTGCATCCAGAACATATCCGACCACCTGACTGTGGATTCCTGCCTGCTCTTTCAATCTGGCGATCAGCCCCAGGTTGATCTCTTCGATTGCCATGCCATTGAGTGTTGTATTCAACAGCATGTTTAACTTCAGCAGATTCTCATTACTGATTGGTTCGTCAATGTTGATGATCTTATTCTTGATCACATTGCCGCCCAGTACAATGACTGCAATCACCTGTTCCTCATCTACCATAGACAACTGAATGAACTTAATCTTATTCGAATTGTTCATCGGAGTGGAAACCATCGTTGCATAATTTGTATTCGTTGCAAGAACCCTTGCCGCCTGCTTCAGAAGCTGATCCATCTTGTCAGCCTTATCAAGCATCTGCTCCTGCATCTCATTTAATTCCTGCTCTTTCTCCTCCATCAGCATGTCTACATAGAGCCTGTATCCTTTGTCCGAAGGAATACGTCCTGCCGACGTATGAGGCTGGATGATATATCCCATCTCTTCCAGATCAGCCATCTCATTACGAATCGTTGCTGAACTTAAATTCAGATCCGTATATTTGGAAATTGTTCTGGAACCAACCGGTTCTCCTGTCTCCAGATAATTCTGAATAACTGCATGAAGTATTTTCAATTTTCTTTCACTCAGTTCTTCATAATTTATCACCGGTACCTCCTCCTTTCGGTTTTAGGTTATTAGCACTCTTTATATCTGAGTGCTAACACCTTTCGACTATTAAGATAGCACTCCCGCATATTTTTGTCAACACTGTTTAGATAATTTTTTAGAAAGAGGCCGTTCCGGTTAATAAATGACATTCCGGAATTACTGATTCTGCCGAATATACTGCATCCACTCTTTAATCTTTCTCTCATGTCCATTCTCACACGGCACATAGAATTTTTCTCCTGCGATCTCGTCCGGAAGATATTGTTGTTCTACGTAATGGTGCGGATAATCATGAGCATATTTATATCCGGTTCCGTGTCCCAGTTTCTGTGCTCCTTTATAGTGTGCATCCTGCAGATGTGACGGAACAGTCGTCTTTGTCCTCTTCACACTTGCCATTGCATCAGCGATTGCGATATATGAGGCATTACTCTTTGGGGCAGTTGCCACATAAGTGACTGCCTGTGAAAGGATGATCTGTGCTTCCGGCATACCGATTCTTTCAACTGCCTGGGACGCAGATACTGCTACCGTAAGTGCCATCGGATCTGCATTTCCGACGTCTTCCGATGCACAGATCATAATACGCCTGGCTATGAACTTGATATCTTCTCCTGCATACAGCATTTTTGCAAGATAATACACTGCCGCATCCGGATCAGAACCCCGCATACTTTTGATAAATGCAGAGATCGTATCGTAATGATTATCCCCGGTCTTATCGTATTTGACTACCCGTTTCTGAATACATTCGGACGCAACATCCAGTGTTATATGAATCTTTCCGTCTGCCCCCCGTTCTGTTGTCAGGATACCAAGTTCAACCGCATTCAATGCACTTCTGGCATCCCCGCCGGAAATATCTGCAAGAAATTCCAATGCATCTTCCTCTATCACTGCCTGATAACTTCCCATACCTTTTACCGTGTCATAGACCGCTCTCGTGATCAGCGTCTTAATATCTTCTTTTGCAAGCGGCTGCAACTCAAAAATGCTCGATCTGGAAAGCAGCGCCCCATTTACTTCAAAATACGGATTTTCCGTCGTTGCACCGATCAGGATGATCGTGCCATCCTCCACAAACGGAAGCAGATAATCCTGCTGTCCTTTATTAAATCTGTGAATCTCATCTACGAACAGGATGGTCTTCTTACGGTACATTCCCTGCATCTCTTTTGCTTTGGCAATCACTTCTTCCATATCCTTTTTTACCCGCAGTCGTTGCATTGATCTGGGTAAATTCCGCACTGGTCGTGTTGGCAATTACTTTGGCAAGCGTGGTCTTCCCAGTTCCCGGAGGACCATGAAAAAATGACTGAGCTTAATTTGTCCGCCTTGATCGCCCTGTAAAGCAATTTGTCTTTTCCTATAATATGCTGTTGTCCCACTACTTCTTCCAATGTTGTCGGCCGCAGTCTGGATGCAAGCGGAGCTTCCTTTTCCATGTTTTGCTCCCGCATGTAATCAAATAAATCCATTCTTTCATCTCCATTTAGTTGAACCACAAGAGTACAACTCTAATTCATTATCAGTTCATCGACTGTTACAAATTCAAACCCTTCTTTCTGCAAAATATCCACTATACGTAGTGCTGCATTCACACTAGATTCATAACAGTCATGTAATAAAATAATATCATTTTCCCCCGCCTGCGTCACTACTTTATTGATAATTTCATCCTCATTGTCCGTTGTCCAGTCCAACGGATCTATGGTCCACAACACAGGCATGACATCCAGTTTCCTCTCCAGATTCTTCTGCCAGACTCCAAACGGCGGTCTCATATAAGAGACTTCCTCTCCGGTAATTCCCGGTGATCACTTCATTTGTCATCAGTATTCTTCTTGTGCCGTCTCATCCGGCACCCGTGTGATTTCCACATGATGATAGGTATGATTGCCTATCAGATGTCCTTCTTCCGCTTCCCTCTTTACTAGTTCCGGATTATTTTTTGCGTTTACTCCGATACAGAAAAAATTGTTGTCTTTTACATTCCGCTCTTTCAATCCATCCAGAAGCTGCGGAGTCCATACCGGACTTGGTCCGTCATCAAAGGTAATTGCAATCTTTGGATCCTCTTTTATCATATTTGATGCAACATACCGAATGGCTTTTTCATTCTGTTCCGTATGCATGTTATGAACTTTCACTGTTGTCTTATCTTCCACCCGCACCATCCTTGTCACAAGAAAACAGATTCCAACTATGCAAATGAACAAAACAAATGCTTTCTTTCTCTTCTTCCGCCATTTATATATTGCAGCAGATTCATAATCCCGATTTAATTCCATGCTGTCCCCACATACCACCATTTCATTTTACTATATGCAAAGACAGAAAATTCCATGCTCATACCCTTATTTCGAACGCATGGAATTAAAAAAATGCGTCAGCATTCTGACGCCCTACATTTATTTTGTTTTATTTCTTTCGTTTTCGTGATGCCGCTTTTCTTCCCGACGCAGAAAGCTTTCTGACACTCCATCCAAATGTTCCGAGAGTCTTTCCCAATGTCAGGTATTCTCCGTGAGAATATGCCAGAAGTCCGGCCTTTCCCAGCTGTAGTCTTCCCTTTTTATCCAGATATTCTTCTCCTACCTGAACAGCCTCTACTTTTGCCAGAAACATATGATGCGAACCAAGTTCTTTTATCTCTGTTACTTTACACTCAATGTTCACCGGACATTCTTCTATGATCGGTGCATGATCAAGCTTTGACGCTTTGCCGGCCGTCAGATGCATCTCTTTCCATTTGTCGACATCACGACCGGAACGTACACCGCACCAGTCTGTTGCCTTTTTCAGCTTCTCGGTCGTCAGATTTACTACAAACTCTCCGCTGTCTTTCAAAAGATTGTACGAATATCGTTCCGGTCTTACAGATATATACAGCATCGCCGGATTCGTACATACTGTTCCTGTCCACGCAACTGTTATGATATTCGATCTGCCGGATTTATCTGCAGTACTTACCATCACAGCCGGAAGCGGATACAGCATATTCCCCGGTTTCCAGATCTGCTTTGCCATGTCTTCTCCCCCGCTTCCTTTACTGCTGTAATTCACTTACCAAAGTCGGTATCAGCTGTTTCTTTCTAGATACCACACCCTTTAAGATCATCTTCTCCGTGTTTTCTTTCAGGTCAAATGCATCAATGATATACTCTTTTGCCCTTGCCCCACAGCATAACAGTTCTGTCGACTCATCCAGAATGTCTGTCAGCATAAAGAACACCATCTGCACTCCATTCTTCTCCAGTACTTTCGGAAGATATGGTGTCAGCATCTCTTTTACTTCCTGCAGTTCCTCTTTACTCATGGAATTCAACTGTCCTACGCCAAATACCATATCATTGACTGTAAACTGCTTAAAATCCTGGAAGCAAATATCTTCTGCTGTCTTTCCGGCAAGGCTGCTTCCTGCCTTGAACATCGCCTGTGCCTGTTCTTCCAGATTGATACCCGCAATCTTCGCCAGTTTTTTGGCAATCTTTTCATCCAGCGGTGTGCAGGTCGGTGAACGGAATAAAAGTGTATCTGAAATAATTGCCGAACACAGAAGTCCTGCAATTGTCGGCTTGATCTCCACATCATTTTCTTTGTACATCTGATATACAATCGTTGCGGTACATCCTACTGGCTGGTTACGGAAAAAACACTGGTCCCATTGTCTCTATATTTCCCAGTCTGTGATGATCGATGATCTCCACAATCTCTGCTTCTTCGATACCGTCTACAGCCTGATTCTTCTCGTTATGATCTACCAGAATTACTTTCTTCTTACTTACATTTAAAAAATCGACGTCTGGATATGAATCCCCTGAACTTTCCATGTCTGTCAATGATCGGGAAATCACGGTACTTCTTCTTTGCCATCACTTCCTTGATATCTTCCACATAATCACTCATATGGAAAGAAATCAGAGGTGCCTTCGTCATAAAGCGCTTAACCGGGACACTCTGGTTGATCAGTCTTGCCGCGGTAAATGTATCGTGTGGCGTACTGATGATCACCGTACTCTGTTCATCTGCACGCTTGATCACTTCTTTTGAAACCTCCGCATTCTGGCAGACAACCATGCAGCTTACATCAATATCCAGGGCACACATCTGTGACTCTACACGGTTTCCAAGAATCACCAGATCATCCTTTTCAATAAATTCCTGCATCAGTTCCGGACTGGACGCACCGATTGCCGCTTTCCCTTTGGTAAAATATCCGTGTTCATTACCGGTTACCATCTCTCCATCCAGTGTATTCATAATGTTACGGTACTGTGTTTTTGCTTTGGAAAGGATCATGTTATCATATACTTCCATATAAGATGTTGCAATATCTCCTGTGGAAATCACACCAAGAAGTTCTTCGTCTCTTAATATAGGAATGGTCTTGATATTATTCTCCTTCATCTTTATCCATGTATCTTTCATAGACACATTCGGACCGATACCATCAATCTGATGGATATCCATATCCTTTACCTGCAGTTTTACATTTTCAAGAAGTGTCGGTACTTTTACCCCAAACTTCTGTAATACATAATGTGTCTCTTCATTTATCTGACCGGCTCTTTTGGCTACATAATCATTACCGGTATTTCTCTTTTTAAATTCGCATAGGTCAAATTGCCGAACAGATGGAATCCGTATCTGGATTCTTATGTCCCACAACATATACTTTTTTCTTCATTTTTTAGCCATCTTTTATCTTTCACATCCTTTTGCTTATATCCTTCAAGTATTAAGCTTGCCATCTTTTTGAAGTTTCGTCAACCTTTATTTCCATGTATTTCGTATTTTTCTTTGAACAATATTATGGTTCTATGCTATACTGAAATTAATACTGGAGAACATATTATTTGCATGTTCTTACTATTACTAAGAAGGGAATTATTACACTATGAGCGAAGAATTATTACACGAACAAACACAGACAGAAGCAGCTGTTACAATGGCTGACCTTGAGGAACATTTCGATGATGCAAATCCATGGAACGTAGTAAAATCTTATATGGAAAAATGGCACGATCCTGCCTGTAAAAGTAGAAGGAAATCGTGAACGGCGGAGCCATTGCCATGATCGAGGGAATCCGCGGATTCATTCCTGCATCCAGATTATCTCTTTCTTATATCGAAGATCTGGAAACATATCTGTTAAAAGATATTGAAGTCAGGGTCATTGATGTAGATGAAGCCAATAACCGCCTTGTGCTCTC
>ENA-OQHD01000523-OQHD01000523.1-human-gut-metagenome-genome-assembly--contig:-NODE-523-length-13692-cov-2.936970_pt1 | contig 13692 bp, 12 predicted proteins | sample MGYA00242560_ERZ504711 | MGnify/ENA primary metagenome ERZ504711 (study PRJEB26092, sample SAMD00036198) | human gut metagenome | host: Homo sapiens | study: EMG produced TPA metagenomics assembly of... | reverse complement strand
CCCCCCTTGAAATTCTTATTGCATAGGATGGAGTCATCGTCCAGGTCTAGTGTGAAGAGATAGACCAGGCGGTTGGTGGCTTCATTCTCAAAATGATACATGAAGTTGAAGTGCAAATGGTCTAATGGGCGGTGGGAAGCGTTTGTCGTAAATTCTGTGTGCGCCTTGTTCCAATGTTTCTCCATATATCAGGTAACCCTCCATCAGCAAGTCGATTTTATCTTTCTCGAAAACGTTGCATTTGGGGCGGGGGAGGAGAAACAGCATGCCGTGTGAGGCAACGGCAATCCGGATGACCGGATTGATATAGTCGTTTTTCCGGTTGATGGCCTCTGAGGCGATGGCTTTCCCCATGACATCTCCTTTGGTATTGACTATCGGTACGAAAACCGTGTGGTTCATCACTATATTGAAATAGAAAATGCCGAACTGATTGAACAGAATGCCTGATATAAAGACGAGGGGAGGCGCCACATAAAACAGAATGTGGCGGGTAGTGTCTCCCAAAGGGTAACTGACCAGAACCGCCAAGAAGATAATCAGAAAATGCAGCAGGCTTATGATAAGGATTACGCGTGAGGATACGATGGCGGCTTCTGCCCCTTGTGCAAAAAGTTGCTTACAGCATTTCTGTGTCTGGGACATGTGGTAGTCCAGAAACCTTCTCCTATTGAGGTAGATGACGAATGGGGGAATGATGGCACTGATTTCCAGCGTGAACGGAAGCATGAAACGGGGACAGTAGTTTACGAGGAATAGGGTTGTTACCGATAACAGCAGTAACATTCCGGTAGTACAGTAAAGTATGATTTGCGGAACATGCGTTCCTCTATGCCTCACCGAATAGATGCTAAACAAGAGTCCTACACCTGCACCGATGTAGATGGACATGTCCTGCGTTATAAACTCGCATAATATGATGGATATTATAACGGGGATGAATCCCAGCGACATATTGAATCTTGATGATAAAATTCTTTGATGGCTCATTATCCGTATTATGATTTTGTCGTTTACATCATAACAACTGGGAAATTTAAATGTTTCCTATTTTACTTCTTTTTTGTATAAAATGGATCTGATTTTTCCGCATGATAAGAGGAGCGTACCAATGGAGCGCTTTCCACTTGCTGAAACCCTTTTTTCAATCCTTTCTCTCTGTAGAGTGCAAATTGTTCGGGAGTAATATATGCTGCTACCGGATAATGCTTGTGTGTGGGTTGAAGGTATTGGCCTATGGTCAGTATGTGGCAGTCCACCCGGCGGAGGTCGTCCATCAGTTCTTCCACTTCTTCCGGAGTCTCGCCCAATCCCACCATAATGCCGGACTTGGTGGTAGTATTGCTTTCTGCAATTTGCCGCAACACTTCCAGGCTTGTTTTATACTTGGCGGCACTGCGTACGAGGGGGCTGATGCGACGGACAGTCTCCATGTTGTGCGAAATGATTTCCGGTTGTGCATCGATGACTTGTGCCACGAGTTCCTTTCTTCCCTGGAAGTCGGGAATCAGCACTTCGACGGTGGTGTCAGGGTTGAGCCGCTTGATTTCCCGGATGGTACGTACCCAGTGTGACGCGCCTAAGTCGGGCAGGTCGTCACGGTCTACGGAGGTGACGACTGCATGGGAGAGTTTCATCAAGGCAATGGACTCTGCCACATGTGTAGGCTCATCGGCATTCAGTGGCAAGGGCTTCCCGCTTGCCGTGTTGCAGAACTTACAGCACCGGGTGCAGATATTTCCCCCAATCATGAAGGTTGCGGTGCCTTTTCCCCAACATTCCCCCATATTGGGGCAACGGCCGCTGCTACAGATGGTATGTAGGCAATGCGATTCGACAATGCGTTTGGTCTCGGTATAGCGCTCGTTGGCACCGATGCTTATTTTGAGCCACTCAGGCTTACGTACTCTTTCGGGCATTATTTCAATTCTTTGTTGAAGAAGTTGGTCAACCGCGTGTATAGGTGTAACCGGGTATTTCCTCCGTAGATACTGTGGTTGCGGTTGGTGTAAACCTGCATATCGAACTGTTTGCCGAGTTGTACCAGTTGTTCGGCATATTCGGCACAGTTCTGGAAGTGTACATTGTCGTCTGCCATGCCGTGTACCAGCAGCAGGTTGCCGTGCAGCTTGTCGGCACGGGTAAAGGCGGAACTGGCTTTATAGCCTTCGGCGTTTTCTTTCGGTGTACGCATGAAGCGTTCGCCGTAGACGGTGTCGTAGTAGTTCCAGTCGGTAACGGCGGCTACGGCTACCCCTGCTTTGAATACCGGTGTTCCTTCACTCATACTCATAATGGTCATGTATCCACCGTAACTCCATCCCCAGATTCCGATGCGGTTTTTGTCCACATAAGGCTGGTTGCCCATGTAGAGGGCGGTTTCCACCTGGTCTTTGGCTTCCTTGATACCCAGGTTCAGATAGGTGCATTTGGCGAATTCGGCACCCCGTCCTCCGGTGCCACGCCCGTCTACGCAAACCACGATATAGCCTTGTGATGCCATGTAGGTTTCCCAGCTTACACTGAACTTGTCAAGCACTTGCTGTGAACCGGGGCCGCTGTACTGGTACATCAGTACCGGGTATTTCTTGCCGGCAGAGAAGTCGGCAGGTTTCATCATCCAGCCATTCAATGTGGTTCCGTCGGAAGTCTGGAAAGTGAAGAATTCCTTCCGTGGCATGTCATAGCCGCTGATTTCCTGCTTCAATGCCGCATTGTCCATCAGGGTGGCAAGAGTCTTGCCGGTATTGTCGTTCAGCGTAATGACGGTCGGAGTGTCCAGATTGGAATAACGGTTCATATAGTACTTCATGTTCGCACTGAACTGCGCACTGTTTGTTCCGGCTTGTGACGATAGTCTGGTCTTTTTACCTTTCCGGTCAATCTTGTAGATGGCACTGCGCATGGGGCTTTCCTCGTTGCTGCTGAAGTAGAAGCTTCCTTCTTCGGGGTCATAACCCAGGAACTCCTGCACTTCATATTGTCCGGCTGTCACTTGTTTCAGCAGATTGCCGCCTATGCTATACCAGTACAGATGGTTGTATCCGCTCTTTTCGCTGACAAAACTGAAAATTTTCCGGATAGAAGACGATGTTGTCGAATACATTCTCGCGGATATAGGTATCGCTTTCATCACGCAGAGCCAGTTTGGCTACCGTGCTGCGAGGGTCGGCAAAGTATAGGTCGAACCGGTTCTGATGGCGGTTCAGTGTCATGACGGCAAGTTTGTTGGGGTCTTGGGTAAAGCGGATGCGGGGAATATAGCCGTCTGCATCTACCGGCACGTTTATCTTGCGGGTCACTTTCGACTTGATGTCGAAGGTGTGTACGGACACTTTGGAATTTACTTCTCCCGTTTTAGGATATTTGTAAGTATACTCTCCCGGATACTTCTCGAAAGGGGTGAAGTGGGGGGCTTGTCCGGCAAAAAGAGGGAAAGAGTAGGAGGGAACATCTTTCTCGTCGAAGCGGATGAAAGCCAGCATCTGGCTGTCGGCACTGAATTCCAGCGCACGGTTGAAGGAGAACTCCTCTTCGTAAAACCCAGTCGGGGGATGCCGTTCAGCACCTCGTTCTGTTTCCCGTCTTCCGTCACCTGGCTTTCGCTGTTGCCGTAGAGCAGTTTTACAAGGAAGATGTTGTTGTCGCGTACAAAAGCCACCTGGTTGCCGTCCGGTGAAAATACGGGCACCTGTTGCGGGCCGCCGTCCGAAAGCTTTTCCACAATGTTGTTGACTTTTACCGTCCAGATTGCGCTTTAGGCTGTAGATGTAATGCACAGCCGTATAGGAATGACGGTAGATGGGAGTTGTTTCGGTGGCAATGAGCAGCTTACTGCCGTCCGGAGCAAAGCTGTAGCTGTCGAATGTCTTGAACGTGCATTCGCGTGCGGTAGCGGCATCAAACAGCACTTCCACGGGTTTTCCCGTTTTGAAGGAGTACTTGATGATTTGTGTCCTGTCCGCATTCATCTGCGAATAATGTTCCCCGTCTCCCGGGATGGGGATAACGCCGGAAATATTCTTCGGAGTGAACTTGCCCGATACGATTTCTTTCAAATCGAGTGCCTTGCCACTTTGGGCGAAACCTGCCAGCGTACAGAGGCAGAGGAGAAGTGCGATGCTTATCTGTTTCATATCTATCTTTTATGCTTATCTGTTTTCCATCGTTTTTACTGGGGAACAAATATACACAAAGGGAAGATTTATCGAAGCAGTGGGCCGATTTTATTCTTTTTGAACAGAAAAAGCCCGTCCTGCTCCTTGGGGGCGAAGCAGGGACGGGCCTCCGTCACTCATAGATGATGATTGGATGAGATGATGATTGGAATATCTTTCGTTACAAGCACTTGACTTTTCTTTGATATTCTGCAATGGCTGCATCCAGTCGTTCGTGGGCGGTTGTGTCACCCGGAACGTTGTGCGACGGATGAATGTACAAGTGTACGCCACGGTCGGCAAGGATTTCGGCAACGGTAGTGATGGTCATCCATACCATGGTGACGAAACTCAATGTAGACAACGGACCTACCTTGTCGAAGTGGTTCTTCAAGGGTACGGAGGCGTCTACCAGGGGAACGCAGGAATCCACTACGATATCTGCCAGCTGGAAGAGGTTCTTTCCGCTGGAGTGGCGGCTGGCCTTGTCGCCCGTTTCGCTGGCCGAACCGTATACGATAACTTTCATGCCGCGCTTCTTGGCTTCCAATGCCATGTCTATATTGACGGCATTGATACCGGTATGTGAGAAAATCCACATACAGTCTTTGGAATCAAAATCATAGTTCTTCATGATTTCCTGGCCGTAGCCTTCTGCCCGTTCCAGGAAGAGGAACTGATGAATACCCATCTGGCCGATAATCTGCGTGAAGAATGTCAGAGGCAATTCGCAAAGCGGGTGGAATCCTACAAAGCTGCCGATACGCGGATACATTTCTTCTACGGGAATTGTTGCGTGGCCGCAACCAAACGTGTGGACCCAACGACCGGCTTCGATGGAATCTGCCATAACAGTGGCTGCTTTTTTGGATGTTTTCCAACTGGGTAGCCTCCAGTTTTTCCATAATGCCATGGGCATTCTTTAACCATTCGAGTGCTAACATAACTTTTTTGTTTTTTAAGAAGTTAATAAATTTATTTGAGTGAGCGTTTATACAAAAGGAGCATGACGGCAAGTGAGGCAATCATCAGATAAGGATAAAGTCCGATGCCATTGGCGTATTGGGAAATCATGCCCATCAGGCCGTTCATTGCAGTCTGGCCGACGAGGGCTATGGCAAGCGCCACGCTGAATGCTGTTCCCGATAAGGACGGGTACCGGCTTCCAAGAATGCTGAGTATCACGGGATACGTGGCCGACAGCCCCATACCTACCAGCACCATGCCGACTGCCGCGCGTGCAAACCCCGGCGAGAACATAAGGAAACAGAAGCCTATGGCAGTGAGTGCAAGGCTGTAGGGCAGCACGGTTTCCGGTTTTATCTTCTTGAATATCGCAACTTGCATCATACGTGCCACGGTCAGTCCCGCTACCATGCAGGTCAGTGCAATCAATGCCTGATTGGCCGGAATATCCGTCATCTGCCCAAAGTAACTCGTGGACCAGTTGTTGCAGACACCCTCGATGCCGCTTTGGGAAAAAAAGAATGAAGCTGAGTAGCAGTAAGCTGCTTTCTTTCAGCAGTCCCAATCCCTCTTTTACCGGGAAACCTTGCGCCTGCTTAGGGGCGGGGAAGCGTACGGGGATGCAGAATATAATGCCCGCAAGCATCACTACACCAATTCCCAGCAAGATGGTTTCGAATGAATAATGCCTGGAAAGGGAGCCCAGCAACATCGGTATGCCCAATGCGCCCAGTCCGTAGAACATGCCCAGAAAACTGAGGCGTGAGCCTTTTTCGGATTCTCCTGAGATGTCGGATACCAATGCATTGGTTTCTCCGTTGAGGATGCCTCCGCCCAGGCCGATGCCGACGATGGAAGCTTGCAGCAGTGGCACGCTTTCAAAGAAGGCAAGCCCTTCCATCCCCAGCAGTACGATGATGCAGCTGGGCACCAGCAGGGCTTTATGTCCGAACCGGTCTACGATGGGACCGAAAATCAGGGAACCGGCCAGCATGCCCAGAGGCAGGAAAGTGACCAGTGAGGTTGTCTGCAACCCGCTCAGATTCAGCTTGGCTATGAGGGATGGCAACACTGCTCCCAATGTAATCATGGAGACTCCGAAGAAACACATCCCGATGCACGCTGCCGTGAATACGAGATTCTTGTGATAACTGTTACTCATACAAGTGATTTTTGATGGCAAGAAACGCTGCTCCTATCAGTCCGGCATTACCGGACAATTGAGAAGGTACAAATTCCACCTGCTTGATGCTGAGCGGTTGCGCCCATTTGCAGGCTTCCTTGTAAATGTCATCTATAAAGATACCGGCAGGGCCGAATACGCCTCCGCCCCAAATTATCTTCTGCGGGTTGAGCAGGCTGACCAGATTTGCGGAAGCCATGCCCCACATCTCGACAGCTTTGTGCAATACGGAGATGGCAATAGGGTCTTTTTCATTATAGGCACTGAACACATCATAGGCCGATATGCGACAGATGGGTTTCTGGCGCAGTTTTCCTTTATATGACTTGTTGGCGCGTACGGCATCGCGTACCCGTGCCCCGATACCATTGCCGGAAGCGTAATATTCGAAACATCCGCATGCGTCATACTCTTCCCGATAGGGAGGTTGCAGGGCCATCCAGCCGGTGGCGCCGATAATGTCGTTGGCTCCGTGCAACACGTGCCCGTCGATGATGATGCCGGCACCGATACCGGTTCCCACGGCAATGAATATGGCACTGTGACATTCTTTGGCGGCACCTTGCCACATCTCTCCATACATATAGCAGGTACGGTCGCTGTCGATGTATATCTCGATGCCCGGAGGCGTTACACTGCGCAGCTCCTCATAGAGGGGGTTAGTTATCCCGAGCCCGGTATGTTGGGGGCCCATACCCGGTTGGTTTGGGAGTAAACGATACCGGGGGATGCAGACACCTATTCCGTCGACGTGTATACGGCTTCTGCGTGCTACGGTAAGAAGTTTGGCGAGGATATCCGCGGCGAGCTTGCCCACTTCGTGTCCGGTTCTTCCTTTCAGGAGCCGTTTGCGGTTAAACATCATGCTTCCGTCCGGAAAGAAAATGGCGCTGGCTATTTTTGTGCCGCCTATGTCCAATGCGATTGTTGCCATGGTGTTATAGTATTTATAGGTTGATTCATTAAGGTTGTATGCAAAGCTATGAATTTATTTCATTTTTGAGGTGTATAAACTGAGAAAATTGTGTGTAAAAAGGAGTGTCTAATCACTAAATTGTGTTTAATGTAATTGCGCTTGGATGTACTCTTTCTCAATTAATTAGTTGTATATCAGTGGATGAAACATTTTTTAGTGCAGGTGGAAATTCTTTGTTTTATGTTCGTTAACAAATCGGGTGGAAAGTATTCTTGTTTTTGCAGGTTCATCCCACGGAAAAATCCTATATTTGTCACTTACATAAGGAATATGTATGGAAACCAAATCTACGCTCTATAATGAGTTCCCTCTTTTTCTGAAGCGATATTTTTCCTATAAGGTACAGAAAATATCGCTGAATGCCGGTTTTACGTGCCCCAACCGGGATGGAAACAAAGGAGTCGGCGGTTGCACCTATTGTAACAACCAGACCTTCAACCCCGATTATTGCCGTACGGAGAAATCCATTACCCGCCAGCTGGAAGAGGGCAAGCAGTTCTTTGCACACAAATATCCGGAGATGAAGTATCTCGCCTATTTCCAGGCCTATACCAATACGTATGGCGAACTGGAAGACCTGAAGCGGAAATACGAGGAAGCCTTGTCGGCAGACGGGGTGGTGGGCCTGGTCATCGGCACCCGTCCTGACTGTATGCCCGACAGCCTGCTGGACTATCTGGAGGAGATGAACCGGCATACATTCCTTTTAGTGGAGTACGGCATAGAGAGTACCGACGACAAGACACTTTGCCGCATCAACCGCGGGCATACTTTTCATGCCGCCGCCGATGCGGTGGAAAGAACCGCTTCACGCGGAATCCTGACCGGTGGGCATGTCATACTCGGACTGCCGGGCGAGACGCACGAAAGCATCGTGGCACAAGCCGGTGTATTGTCCCGCCTGCCACTCACTACCTTGAAGATGCACCAGTTGCAACTGATAAGGGGTACCCGCATGGCTCTGGAGTACCGGCAGCATCCTGAAGATTTTCATCTGTTTGATGTGGAGGAATATATCGGCCTCGTGATAGACTATATCGAGCATCTGCGGCCGGATTTGGTGCTGGAGCGTTTTGTCTCCCAGTCTCCTAAGGAACTGCTCATTGCACCTGACTGGGGACTGAAAAACTTATGAATTTAATCATCGGGTTCAAAAAAGAATGAAAGAACTCGGTGCATATCAGGGAAAGAAGTATGAAATGTGAGCAAAAAGAATTATTTTGCCGCAACTTTAAATATGGAATCAATCTAAATAAAGAATAATTATGAACCCAAAAAACAGTGATAAAAGGCAAAAATCCACTACGTGGGAGTGAATGACCGCAATAAGCATTTGTTTGAAGGTATGTGGCCGTTGCCGTATGGGGTTTCCTACAACTCTTACCTGATAGATGATGAGACGGTCGCTTTGGTCGATACGGTGGACATCTGCTACTTCGAGGTGTATCTGCGCAAGATAAAGAGCATTATCGGCGAGCGCCCCATCCAGTATCTCATCATCAACCATATGGAGCCGGACCATTCGGGCTCTATCCGCCTGATAAAGCAGCATTACCCCGACATCATCATCGTGGGCAACAAGCAGACCTTCGGCATGATAGAGGGCTTTTATGGCGTGACGGGCGAACAGTACATGGTGAAGGACGAGGATTTTCTGGCTTTGGGGCATCATAAGCTCCGTTTCTATATGACCCCGATGGTGCACTGGCCCGAGACGATGATGACTTTTGACGAAACGGAAGGAGTCCTTTTCGCCGGTGACGGCTTCGGCTGTTTCGGTACGTTGGACGGCGGGTTCCTGGATACGCGCATCAATCTGGACAGATACTGGGACGAGATGGTGCGTTACTATTCCAACATCGTGGGCAAGTACGGCTCTCCGGTGCAGAAGGCACTTGCCAAGCTGGGCGGTCTGCCCATTTCCACCATCTGCTCCACGCACGGGCCGGTGTGGACGGAGAATATAGCCAAGGTTATCGGCATCTACGACAAGCTGAGCCGTTATGCCGCCGACGAGGGCGTGGTCATTGCATACGGTTCCATGTACGGCAACACGGAGCAGATGGCGGAAGCCATTGCGGCAGAACTTTCTGCACAAGGCATCAAGAACATCGTGATGCACAATGTGAGCAAGAGCAATCCTTCTTATATCATTGCCGATATCTTCAAGTATCGCGGACTCATCATTGGCAGTCCCACCTACAGCAACCAGATTTATCCTGAGATAGAATCCTTGCTCTCCAAGATTCTGGTACGCGAAGTGAAGGGACGCTATCTGGGATACTTCGGCTCCTTCTGCTGGGCGGGTGCCGCCGTGAAGCGCATGGGCGAGTTTGCCGAAAAGAGCAAGTTCGAGATTGTGGGCGACCCGGTAGAGATGAAGCAGGCCATGAAGGACATTACTTACGAACAATGCGAAAACCTGGCACGTGCCATGGCAGAGCGTTTGAAGAAGGATAGGAAGTAGTTGAAAATTAAGAATTAAAAAACTTAAGAATTGAAGTTGAAAATTACCCCTAATTTATTAACCTAATAAAACAATCACAATGAGACTAATCATTCAACCGGATTATCAATCCGTATCAAAGTGGGCGGCACATTATGTGGCTGCCAAAAATTCAAGGCCGCTCATCCGACACCTGAAAAAGCCGTTTGTATTGGGATGCCCCCACCGGTTCTTCTCCGTTGGGCATGTACAAGGAACTTATCGACCTGAACAAGAAAGGCATCGTGTCTTTCCAGAACGTAGTGACTTTCAATATGGACGAGTATGTAGGTTTGCCCAAGGAACATCCCGAAAGCTACTATTCCTTTATGTGGAACAACTTCTTCAGCCATATAGACATCAAGCCGGAGAACACCAATATCCTGAACGGCAACGCTGCCGACCTGGATGCCGAGTGTGCACGCTATGAAGAGAAAATCAAGTCCTACGGTGGCATCGACCTCTTCATGGGCGGTATCGGCCCCGACGGACATATCGCTTTCAACGAGCCGGGTTCTTCCCTTTCGTCACGCACCCGCCAGAAGACATTGACTACCGATACCATCATTGCCAACTCCCGTTTCTTTGACAACGACGTGAACAAGGTGCCCAAGACTGCCCTGACCGTCGGTGTCGGTACTGTGCTTAGCGCCCGCGAGGTAATGATTATCGTAAACGGACACAACAAGGCACGTGCCCTCTATCATGCAGTCGAGGGTCCCGTGATGCAGATGTGGACTATCAGCGCCTTGCAGATGCACGAAAAGGGTATCATCGTTTGTGACGATGCGGCCACCGAAGAATTGAAGGTGGGTACTTACCGCTACTTCAAGGATATTGAGGCTGAGCACCTGGATGCGGAAAGCTTGCTGAAATAAGCAAACTAATAAAAGTTTTGCAATTCCACCCTCACCACCCTCACCGCTTGTCTGCATCTGCTTGTTCATCGGTGTTTCAGGGGTGAGTGAGAGCAATTTAAAAGGGTGAGGGCAAATTTTGCCCTCACCCTTTTTGTTCTCCTGATTTTGGTTGACTGTTTTCAGGACAGGGCGTTATGTGATGAAAACGGGCTCTGCTCCGCTGTAAGGCTTTGGGTGCCAATGTTAAAGATACCAAATACTCACTGCAAAACCAGTGCATCGTTTTTGCAGTGCCGCTGCAACATAGATGCAGTGCCACTGCAACTGTTTTGCAGTGCTACTGCAACGCCTTTGCAGTGTTACTGCAAAAGATGTGCAGTAGGTTTGCAGTGAGGGCTTGTGATGAAAAAGCCATGGGCGTGCTTTCATTTTTTGCGGAATATGTGCTATCTTTGTCATACTTGTAATTTAAACAGTAGCAGCTATGGAATTGAGTGGCAGACGCTATCCGATAGGGATACAGAATTTTGAGCAACTGCGTACGCGGAATTGTGTGTATGTGGATAAGACGGAGCTGGTGTACAAATTGGTGAATACAGACCAAATTTAATTTCTTCAGCCGCCCCCGTCGGTTTGGCAAAAGCTTGCTCGTGTCTACGCTGGAGGCCTATTTCCAGGGGAAAAAGGAACTTTTCGAAGGGCTGGCTATGGAACGTCTGGAGCAGGAATGGGAGGTTTGCCCGGTGCTGCACGTTGATTTCAGCTTGACGAAATATACTGAGCTGCGTGACTTGACGGGGCAATTGAATTTGTTTTATCCCGTTGGGAAGAAATTTACGGAAAAAAGGAAGAGGAAGAGGGGGCGGCAGAGCGTCTGCAAGGCATCATCCTGCGTGCCTACGCCAAGACCGGAAAGCCGGTTGTAGTGCTGATTGACGAGTACGATGCTCCTCTGCTTGACAGTAATTCCGATGCCCTTTTGCAACAACAGCTTCGCAACGAGATGCGCAAGTTCTTCAGTCCTCTCAAGGGGCTGGGGCAATATCTCCGTTTTCTTTTTATCACGGGTATCAGCAAGTTCAGCCAGCTGAGCATCTTCAGCGAACTGAACAATTTGCAAAATATCAGTATGCGCGATGACTTCAGTGCCCTCTGCGGCATCACCGAGGAGGAACTGCTGACGCAGTTGAAACCCGATATTGAGCGGATGGCCGAGGCTAATGATGAGACTTACGAGGAGGCATGCTTGCATTTGAAGCGGCAATATGACGGTTATCATTTCAGTAAGGCTTGTGCGGATATTTACAACCCGTTCAGCCTGTTCAATGCTTTCAATTCCAAAGAATACAAGAACTATTGGTTCTCCACGGGCACGCCTACTTTCCTGATAGATATTCTGCGCCATGCAGACTTCGATGTGCGTGCGCTGGAAGGTGTTGAGGCTACCGATGAGCAGTTTGATGCGCCTACGGAACAGATAACGAGTCCCATCCCGGTGCTCTACCAGAGCGGTTATCTGACCATTAAGGGCTATGACCGTAATTTCCAAATCTATCGTTTGGCCTATCCCAACGGTGAGGTCCGTAAAGGGTTCATTGAATCCCTGCTTCCCTCTTACGTGCACTTGCCTGCCCAGAACAACACCTTCTACGTCGTCTCTTTCCTTCGCGACTTGATGAAGGGTGATGTGGAGAGCTGCCTGGAGCGTACCCGTTCCTTCTTTGCCTCCATTCCCAATGATTTGGAGAACAAGACCGAAAAGCATTATCAGACCATTTTCTATTTGCTGTTCCGGTTGATGGGGCAATATGTGGAGTCGGAAGTGAAGAGTTCCGTAGGCCGTGCGGATGTGGTGGTGCAGTTGCAGGATGTCGTTTATGTCTTCGAGTTCAAATACGACGGTACCCCGGAAGAGGCGTTGGCTCAGATTGACAGCAAGCAGTATGCCATCCCTTACCGGGCGGACGGCAGGCGTGTGGTCAAGATTGGCGTGAATTTTGACAGTTCCACGCGGACGATTGGCGGGTGGAAAATAGCTAAAGCAGATTAGAAGAAGAAACTGTTTTGATTTTATATCCTTCTTTCTCAAGTCATTTTCCTTTTTTCTTTATATTATTGTTTAACTTTGGCGCTATTAAGCGGATGCCTCTTCGAGTGCATGGGTAGAAATGAATAGGCAACAGAAAGGAAGGAGTAGATGAAACGCTATAAGAAGATTCTTATGATATGGATATGTGCCATTGTAGTGGTGGCAGTGTCTGTGATAGTAGCATTATATGATAATGCCAACCAGGGACAAGATGTGGCTAAGGAGGTTGCTGTAGAAACTCTGCGGAAGGTTGCGGAACGGGTCGTGAATCGGGAATTTGATGGGCTGGGGATGTTCTATGCATCTGGGTCTGATGGTGGTAAGAAGCATACCAAAAGGAAAGCGATATCAGAAGATGGTGAATTTGAAGTGATAATAGATTCATTGAAAGAGGCACAAGGACTATTTCCGTTGGATGTCGTAGGGTTTAAAGCCGATATGTTGAATTATTATGGAAAATTTCCATTGGAAGAGATTTGTCTTGAGTGGAAAGCTGAGATGAATGATCGGTATGGCGGAGCCATGTGTGCTCTTTTTCTGAAGGTTAATCCGATGGGAAAGGGCATTGTGCAAGAATCATCTACTGGAGATGAAACTATAATTGCTTCACAGAATGATTTAGGTACTTACTATTTGAACGGTATGTACACAATGAGGTTGACAGCTTATATGCTGCCTGATTTTTGGCACTGTGTGGATTGGGCAGACCATGTACTGCAGATACTATCCTGCATTTTGTGCATTCTGTTATTGGGACTGGCGATTTATGTAGGGGGTCAACAGTATAGAAAGAGAAAAACGGCTGATACGTTGACAAAGAGCACTTATCGGTTCGGGAAGTATATATTTGATTCCGTCAACCATACACTGACTTATGAAGGTGAAAAAGTATCTTGTACGCCACAAGCCGCGAAGTTATTACTTGGTTTTGCCAAGTCGTCCGAACTTTTCCTGACGAACGATGAAATAGCGGAAA
>ENA-OQHD01000522-OQHD01000522.1-human-gut-metagenome-genome-assembly--contig:-NODE-522-length-13698-cov-3.096161_pt1 | contig 13698 bp, 21 predicted proteins | sample MGYA00242560_ERZ504711 | MGnify/ENA primary metagenome ERZ504711 (study PRJEB26092, sample SAMD00036198) | human gut metagenome | host: Homo sapiens | study: EMG produced TPA metagenomics assembly of... | reverse complement strand
TTTAGCTGTACGCACACGATGCATTGATAATCCCGAAAAACTCTCACAACCATGAGTTCAAAGTCAATAACATCTATATTAAATTATAGAACAGACTTCAGGGGTTGTCAATGTATCAGACGCGGGTGGAGTGAACTGTTTTTACAGGATATCCAACTGAAAAATGAGGTGGTGAAAATACCACCGTTAAGGACTTGATAAAGATATTAAGATAACGACCAATAGAGAGTTGTAAATATGATAAAAAAGAGTGACATATAAACTACGGAAAGAAAGAGTTCTGATAGTACAGGAATACCATGATGGGAAGTATGGTGCAAAGGGATTACCCAGAAAGAAAAAGAAGAAAGCCACTAAAGAAGACATCCTTAAGGTGAATAGATGGAATAAGACGAAAAGATGTCAGATGCGTCTGCTGGAGTACTTCGAGAAAGATGATCTGCTAGTTACATGGACATACAAGGTAGAGAATAGACCGGCAACGATGAAGGAGGCAATAAAACACTTTTGGAGATGCTATGAGGAAGGTAAGAAGAGAAATCCGGAAGAGAGGATATGAAAACTTCTATATCCGGAATATTGAAAGAGGTACAAAAGGTGCGTGGCATATACATTTTGTGGTCAAAGAAGTAGGTGACACAGCAAGCATTGTACAGAACGCATGGGATAAAGGCGGTACGTGGCTGACCAAGATAAAAGATAGTGATTATTACAGCGAAGATATGCTGAAACTTGCTGAATATTTGACGAAAGATGAATATTCGACAGAAACAAAGAAAGACGGAACACAATCCAAGCCAAGAATAAGAGAATCAAGCTACAGATGCTCTCAGAATATGCCACTTCCAAAGCCACATCCGGACAAGCTCTATCGGTGGAAGAAAGAGATAAAGCCGAAGAAAGGCTACTACATAGCACGGATGTGGGAAGGAATAAACCCGAAGACGGGATATAAATACCGTCGTTACACAATGATTAAACTGGATAGGAGAATTTAAATCATGAATAGAACAGCAGGAGAAATGATTGAATATTTAAAAGAATTTGACACAGAAAGCAAATGTAAAGTACTTGTAGCAGATCCGGAAAGAAGAAAAAGATATGACGTAGAGGCAGCAGTAGTAATAGATGCTGATGCGCCTATCCTGTGCCTGAAAGTATGCAAAGAGCATGATATGGACATGGAATTAATCAAGACAGCAATGCAGTGCGAGAAACCAAACGTGACATATGCAGATGAAATGAGAATCGTATATAGCTGCGCAAACTGTAAGGAGCAGTACATAACGGATCGCAAGAAGTATGAAGAAGGTCATCTGAACTATTGCCAGAGATGTGGACAGAGATTCAACTGGGAAGGGGTAGAACTGGATGAAGCTTAAAAACATGAGAAGAAGTGAAGATACAGAACAGATCCACGTATGCAACTGGGCGGCGTGGAATGAGAACCGTTATCCGGAACTGAAATGGTTGCATCATATCCCGAACGGCGGCAGCAGGAACAAAGCAGAGGCGGTAAAGCTTAAGAGCATGGGAGTTAAGTCCGGAGTAGCAGATCTGCATCTGCCATACGCAAAAGGTGTATACATTGGCCTGTACATCGAAATGAAGTATGACAAAGGAAGACTGCAGGACAGCCAAGTGGAATTTTTTGCGCGATATGACAAGGAATGGACACTATGTGGCCACCTGCTACACAGCAGACGATGCTATTAAGGTACTGGAAGAGTATCTGACGCTTGGAAATTTGATGGAAATGACAGAGGATAACGATAGTGTATGGAAAGCCGGGAAAGTCACAGGGCTGAAGCGTAGGGAAAAGAAAATATGGATGGACGAGAACGAAAGAGCATAGAAGAATTCTATGAGGTCTATAACCTTGCGAAAAGAGGAAGAGAACTAAGAGTGCATACCAGGTTCACAGCACAGGAAGGCTACATAAAGATCTATGAGGGAATTGGACTGAAGAAAAAGCAGATCGTAAAAGCTGAGACAGAGGATGGAAACTGGGTGGAGTGCTACAGGAGAGCGACAGAAGCTCTTCTGAATTGGGAAATGAGTAGAAAGCAGGAGGCAAAAGCATCATGAAGATAATAGCGGTAATGAACCAGAAAGGCGGAATCGGCAAGACTATGACGGCCGCATCCATTGCCTATATTCTGGGACAGGAACAAGAAAAGAAAGTACTGGTGATCGATGCTGATCAGCAGGGGAATATATCTATGCTCTACGGGGCATATGATCCAGAAGGAAGAGGACTTCCGGATCTGCTGGAGAACCATGAACGGGAAGGTGGTACGTACACTACATCCGAACTGATCAAGACAACACCGTACGACCGGATAGATATTATCCCGTGTAACGGCTATCTGATGAATACCAACATGTACCTGATGAAGACGGAGGAAGGAAATCAGATCTTAAGGCTAGCAGAAGACTTAGAAGACGTAGCAGCTGCTTACGATTACTGTGTCATCGATTGCGGTCTGATCATGGACATGACAGTGATGAATGCACTGGTGGCAGCAGATCTCGTGATCGTACCGGTGAAACTCGGAGGATTCGAGATCGAAGCTGCAGATAACATGGACGAACAGTTGGAAAGCATCCGGAAGTTCAACGATCGGATCCGGATGAAAGTCCTGATCACAATGAGGCAGAAGAATAAAACAACACTGCAGGTAGAAGAGTGGTTGAAAGAAAATTCCGGACACGATTGTTTTCAGACAGTAATCCGAAGATCTGTAGTAGCAGAAAAATCCACAATCGCACATGTACCGCTTCCAAAGTTCTCTAGGGGGTGTATAGCAACCCAGGATTACAGAGCAGTCGCGTATGAATTATTAAGAAATCTGGAGGGCGAACAGGATGAATAAGAGACAGGCGAAGAAATTATACAAGAAGATTCACGGGTGTAACCCACCGGAAGGAAGAATCCCGGCGGTACTTTTAAGAGATCCGGGCAAAATGAACACACACACCTTTCTGGACAAGCAGATGAACCTGCCAGTTTTTAATCCAATGAAACCGATAGAGACAGGACTGAGATTGCCCGAAAGTGTACTGGAAACAATATGTAGAATTAATAAGCCGATAGAAGACATCCTGACGCAGGAAGAGCGTGAAAGAGTTACGATTGCAACACGATGCTTTAGGAAAACAATGAACGACAGCATTAGACGGATGAACAGCCGGTTTAGGGCAATGCGAGAAAGACTGAGAGGGAATGATGATCCGGTAGTAATCACCACCAGAAAATTATCAGAGAACCGGAAGAAGAATAAAGGAACTGCCTGGAGAAGAGCAAGGAGGAATAGATAGATGGCTACTGGATGGAATGTGATGGACGCATTGAACAATAAGACGAAGGCGGCAGCAGAAGACAATAAAACAAAAGCAAGATTCCGGACAAAGGATATCGCGATCAAGCAGATGTACAGCAACGACAAGAATTTCTATTCTATTCCGGATATTGAACAGCTGGCACAGGATATCCTTGCCGTAGGCTTATTAGAGAACTTGACGGTGGTACACGATCCATGCGATCGTGGTGAATACCGTATCATAGCCGGAGAACGAAGATGGAGAGCGTTGACACTCCTGGTAGAAAAAGGTTATGAAGAATTCTCTGTAGCATCCTGCCAGATCAAGACACCTGCAGAAGAGCATGAAGAGATGATCCAGTTAATCATAGCAAATACGTACCGGAATAAAACGGTAGCAGATATCCTGGAAGAGCAGAAGACACTGGAAGAAACACTGAAATACATGAAAGAGAATGGACTGACACTTCATGGTTACAAATTGGACAGCGGACGTTTGCGGGATGTTATAGCCAACATGATGCAGGTATCATCCACCAAGATCGGACAGATTGAGTCGATCAACAAAAAACTGATCCCGGAGTTCACAGAAGAATTAAAAGAGGGACGATTAACATTCTCGGCCGCATACGAGATCAGTAAGATGTCTGAGGACATACAGGAGGATATGCTGGAGCACCACCGGGAAAAAGGATTGACATACAAAGATGTGAAAGGATATGCCGAAGAACAGAAAAAAGCAGAAGAAGAACAAATTGATGGACAGCTGAGCATCGAAGATGTGAATGACGGTGCGTGTCAGAATCTGACACAGGAAGAAAATTCTGATCAGAGTGAAAAAGAGAAAGAATATGAGGAAACGGAAGAAAAAGAAACAACGGAAGAGATTGAAACGCATGACACCACTACAGTATCTGATGTGGAAGAAAGGCAGCTTTCTGGTCGGATGAGCGTGGAAGAATTTTCCGGAAGTTCTGCCGGAGCAGGAAGAACAACAGACAGAAGAAATAAAAGTAGAACTGCAGAAGCCGACAGAAGAGGTGTGGGAATACTTAAATGCATTTGCAAGAAAATTTATAAAGCTTCACAAGAATTGGTTCTTAGAGAACTATCCGAACAGAGTTATGAATGTGACTACAAGTCCTATACTGATCAGACGGGAATTCTGTGAAGGCAAAGACAGAACCTATTATTTCGTAATTAGAGGAAGGATAGCCCATATTAATTTGTTCGATGATTATATCCAACTATGGTCAGAAAATAATGAGTACATGGGTAACTGCGACTGGTTCTACCTGGCAGCAGCCATACAGTCCATGTGGACTGTAGTCGCAATAGAAGAGGCACAGCAGAAAAACGAGGAAGAACAGTCGAGTGAGAAAGTGTGCGACGTCGCACAATCGGGAAACGTTGATATTCCATCAGAGCCAGAAACAACAGAGTTGTATGAAGAAGTATCTGAGAAAACCGATATCGATATTGCAAGGGAAGAGAATCAGAAAGCCTGGATGTATCTGGAGATGGCTGAGAAAGAATTTGGTCAAAATGATATCAGGGTCCGAAAACAGAAGATTTTAGTTGCAGCACTGGCCGGATATATTCACGATCTGGATACGGTGATGAATCCACCAGAAGAACCGGAGCAGCCGGAACTTCCAAAGTTTAAGAACAATGATCAGCGAAAAGAGTGGTTAAGGAACTATAAAGACTGGGGATTATGGTACACAGATCGGAATATTGATGTGAACTACTACAAATACGATTTCGCTGATGGCAGCAGGCTTGTAGTTGCGGAGTATCTGGATCGTATAAATGCTTGGAATGGTAGAGAGAAAGAGGATGAGCATTATTTCCACCTACTAGAAAAAATTAAAAACCATATGCAATTGGAAAGCCATATGATAAGCAATACATGAACGCTACAGACAGTGAGACGTATCTGGTCGAGTTCTTAAAGAACTTACAGAAGAATGCGTGATATCCATGAGAATTAAAACGTAGATCCGAAAGGTTGGTACGACATTCCAGGATATGACGGATTGTACCAGATCAATTACTGGGGGAACGTCCGAAAGAGATTGAAGTACGGGTTCTATAAACAACTGCATCCGTATGTAAAGAAAAGTAGAAAAGGAAAACGGTTCATTAAGCTCTGTGGAAAAGAATGGGTAGTTATGAGCCTGATGCGAATCACATTTATCGGAGATCTTCCAGAAGGATATGTAACTTATCATAAAAACGGAATTAAAACCGATGATGTACTAAGTAACATTGGAGTAACGACCAGAAGTGAATTATCCAAAAAAATCAAGCCAGCTGAATGGAAGAGCATTCAAGGTAGCAAAAATAAACCGGGATGGTGAAATTGTAGCATTCTATAAATCGGCAAGAGAAGCAGGAAGAGAGAACCATATGTGCTATCAAACAGTCTTGGATTACATAAATGGAAAGATGAAAGGTATCTATGCACCAGATGGATATGCATACTGCAAAGATACGGACGATGAGATAACGAAGCTGATCAGAAAGATAGAACAGAAAAACACAGAGGAATGCGGTGTGAATTTTATAAAAGCACCGAAAGTTGTATTTGATTTTTAGAAAAAATGAAGATGGAGGATGTCTGAAGATGCACATAACAGTAAAACAGGGAATTTATGAAAAAGTTAAAAGAGCAATAGAACAAATGGCAGGCGATAAAAGTTCAGAGTTCAAAGTATGCGTGGAAGATACGAGAGGAACATTAGGCGGGATATTAATAAAGATTGAAGATGTAAAGAATCAAGAAATATCCGGATTCCGAATAAACGAAGACGATGTAGATGGAGCAGAGCATATGACAAGATATTCGGTGGATAAAATGCTACAAAGAAGAAAAACAGAGGGAATCGTAAGATTGAAAGAGATCGAAAGCGCATTAGGAATTAAATTCGAGAAATGGCAAAAAGAATATATATTGTCAAGAGGATTGGGATATCAGATAGAAGGCAGAAACACGGGGAGGACATTAGCACATCAAGTTAAGACGCTTATGAAATCCGAAGACGATATAATAATTTACCCGCATCAAAGATGGATGTATCCAGATGTACCTGCAGGAATGAAAAATACAAAATACTATGCTAAATGCTATGTTAAAGAACTGCGGGAACTGTCAGAAAAACTGCGGAATCATGGTATAAACGTACCGAGAGTAATAGAGGTACAAGGAGATGGAACGAGATAATGAGAACACTGGAAGAATTAGAGAAAGAAGAAAAAGACAGTCAGGAATTCATTGAAGCAACAAATAAACTCAAAAGAGAATTGAAAAGGACGTGGCTGTGTAAGATAATGATTCGACTGCTGGATTGGCTGGCAGAGAAAATATAAGAATAAATAAGCTTGTACCGCTGGCATTGTATCACAGCAACCAGTCAACATAAATTTCCTCCGGCACCGGCCGGAGGGGAAAAGGAGCAACCGTGACAAAAAAATGTTGAGAATCCGGAAAAGCGGACAAATATAGACAGACATCTGTGTAAGAGCTGTATTTACAGAGGGAGAAGAGTCGGACTAGGAAGATGTAATTATATAGCGGTTGAAGGGCATAGCAGAGGTATGCCGGCAGCAGAATGCACAGTATATGTGAAAGGCAGAAAGAGGAAAGCATTATGGTAGGACAGATAACAGGCAAAAAACGAACTGAAGAAAAACGGATCTGGTTATAGTGATCCGACAGCATATAAAGCAATTATGAATGTACGGGGGGCAACAGTAATGAATATGTACCGTGGAGATAATTTTTTTATACAGAAAACACAGTTGGGAATGAAACACCAGTGATTATCATAACACCGAATGATGTACTGGAGAAAAATCCAGATTACGTATACACGATATTAATGACAACGAAAGAAAAAGATCAATCACCTACACACGTAGAAGTGATGTGTAAAGTTCCATCTGTAGCATTATGTGAGAGGATATATGGCACGAATGTAGAAAGAATCGGAGAATATATTAGATCGTGCACAGAAGAAGAAATGCAGAGAATTGATGAAGCTATTATGCTGACGCTTGGCATTACAGAGAATAATAATGTCGCTGATCTGGAACGGATTAAACAGCTGGAGGAGCAACTGGCAAAGGAAAAAGAAACATCCGATAGAATTCTTGCGAAGTTCAGAGAAGAGACAGAAAGATACAATGAACTGGAGCGTGAGAAAGGATATGGGAATGATAAAGAGTATATCAGAGCGATAGCTGAGAGGGATGTGTACAAGAGTATGTACATGAATCTGCTTGAAAGGAAAATGAATGGATAAGACAGTAATATTTATTGTTATCGTAATAATTTGTGTGCTGTTTACAGTTTGGAGCGCATGTGTAATGGCAGCACGTGCGGATGAGCAGCTGCGTGAGATTACGGATGACAAGAAAGAGCCGGAAGAAAAAGAGGAAGATATGACGAAACAAAGAACATGCAAACGGTGTGGGATGCCGACGGGAGCAACGTATTACAAGATAAATATAAATGCTGAATGTGACAGAGCAGGAGCGACTACAGAGCAATTCTGCTATAACCTGTCGAAGACTTTAACACAAGCGAATAGTCCGGAGGATGTGTACTGTAGGAGCTGCGCAGATAAAATTGAAAATTATATGAAAATGGATATACGAAAGATAATGAACGAGAGCGTGATCCGGACAAGACCACCAGTAGAGAAACCACCGAAGAAAGGAAAATGATATGAGGACAAGCAAGATAGAAAGAAGAATAGGCAGAAGCAACTGTGATATGCTGGCAAGCAAGAAACCGGATGCAAAGGCGAGTGAGGAGTTTCATCAAGTACCTTATGCGATAAGAAAGAGAATGAAGAAAGAAGGAGAGTCCGATGGAAAGAAACGATGAAGAAAAGATTATTAAAAAAATGATATCTGCGAAGCTATCGTGCACATGTACATAAGCGGGAAAGATTAGAGGAACAGCTGGTAGAGCTGCAGGCTATGAAGTTGCACCCATCTATGAAAAACAATGATGGAATGCCACATGGGAGCAGTGTGGATAGAGATCTGTCTGGATATATGGCAGAAAAAGAAAGACTGGAAAAGGAAATAGAAAAAGGAAAAAATCGAAAAGCGTAAGATCTTATGTAGAGATCATGGGATGCATAAATAAGCTGCAGAGAGAACGAGAAAGAGACGTGCTGTATTATCGCTACATAAAAGAGATGGAATGGTGGGATGTGACGAAAAAACGTGGGGTATAGTCAGAGGGAAGTGTACCGCACACACAGCATCGCATTGAGAAAACTGGAGATTCCTAAAAGTTGGCAGTAAATGTCAGTGAATGGCAGTTAAGTATATGATACTATGATAGTGTCCTGAAAGCGAAACGAAGAGATGGAAGTAACTGGAAGGATACAAATACTCACCCGGAAGGTGGCAGCAGTCGGAAGATTGTAGCCATCCTTTTTTTATGGAGGATATATGGAGACGTGCAAGAATAAAGGATGTCTGTATTACTGGATACTGAATGGAGGAGAACATTGTCCGGCAGAACAGGGATGCGCAGGCTATATGAGTAATGACGGATAAAGAAGCAAAACATTTTTACAACTCTAAGGAGTGGAAGAAAAAAAGAATAGATATCCTGATAAGGGATCGCAATGAATGCCAGGACTGCATAGTCCGAATAAGGAAAGCAGTAGAGGAAGGTATACGATTAACACCAGAGGATAGGAAGGTAAGAAGAGCAACAGAAGTACATCATATCCAGGAACTGAAAGAACATCCGGAACTTGCATTGGATGATGACAACCTGATCGGTCTGTGCCATACGTGCCATGATATACGGCATAACAGACACACACTTGTAAGAAGAAAGAGGAAGAAGAGACTGACAGAAGAAAGATGGTAGCTACATGAGAGTAGACATAGCTTAGGGGGCTGACAAGCGGGCGGTACAAGCCGTCGCATGTGTGGTTCGAGTCCACAGCTGCTCTCAATTTTTTTCATAACACCCCCGGGTAAATTCTCAGCGAATTTTTTGCGGGTGGAGAACGGGGATGTGGCCATGACTCCGGAGAAAAATGGAAATCTCGCGTGAAAAGGGTAAGGGTATCAGATTTTTAAATTTCTTTAAGAAGAAATTTTTTGACACGGGCATAAAAACCCGTGTTTTTTAGCAAAAAAAATGTTACGAAAAGGCATGATTTGAGCGAAAAGAGGTGAGCAAATTGACACAAAAAGACGTAAAAATGTCGTTGATCAGACAGTTGGAACTACGTGGAATGAGTGCAGAATTCTACATGGATCTAGTGAATGATTATATATATTACTGGTCGTTGAAAAAGAAACTCATAGCAGATATTAAGAGCAAAGGGTTGAGATACGAGACCGTGAACGGGAATGGAATAACGGTGGAAAAAGCGAATGAAAGCGTTGTCAATTTGCAGAAAACTACGGCCACTATGTTGAAGATCCTGGCAGATCTGAAGTTAAAAGAGCCGGTACCAGAGCCGGAGAATCCTACAGATGGTTATCTGTAAAGAGATTGATTATTATCTCAAATATGCCGAAGAACATCCGAACTGGATAAATAAAAAAGAAAATTACTGTTAAAAAACATCGTAAAGCCGTTGCTAAAGCGGGACGATGATTTTTTTTGACGAAAAAACATATAGAAACTGCATTAAGTATTGCGAAAGCAATTACTACAAATTATTCCCGTTTCAAAAGTTCATATATGCATTTGCATTCATGTACAAGGATGATATTCCGGTTTTTCCTAAGTTTTTCATAAAAGAGGGACGAGGGAATGGGAAAGACGGATTCATTGTCCCGCTGGTGAATTTCTTCCAAACACCGTTATACGGAGTAAAGAATTACCATGTTGAAATCGTGGCAAACTCAGAGGATCAGGTAAAAGATACGTTCAAGGTAGCATATGACATGTTACATGATAATCCTAAGTTTAAGGGTAAATTCTCAGTCACAAAAGAGTTGATTTCAAATCTTGTGACCGGTGCTGAGATGAAATATAACACATCTAATGCGAAAACAAAGGATGGAAAAAGAACCGGTTGCCTAGTACTCAATGAGATTCATGCGTATGAAAACTATGATCAGATTAATGTATTTGAATCATCATTTGGAAAAGTTAAACATTCGCGCGAATTCATTATCACGACAGATGGATATGTCAGAGACGGTCCATTAGATGAAATATCTGCAATGTGTATGGAAATTCTGGAAACAGGAGAAAACCCGCTGGGGTATTTTCCATTTGTCTGTGAGATTGATGATCTAAAAGAGGTAGATGATCCGGATGCTTGGCATAAAGCCAACCCATCGCTGGAATACATGCCAATCTTGGCAAATCAGATTATGCATGATTACCTAGAGCAGAAAAAGATTCCATCCAAGCGAGCAGAATTCCTGACAAAGAGAATGAACCTTCCGGCCAGAAGAGAAGAAGAAACGGTCACGACGTGGCAGAACATTCTACGGGCATGTTACGAAGGAGAGACAAGGGAAGAACTGGAAAAGAAAATTCCAAGGATCACTAAGAACACGAAAGGACAGTTGGCGATTATCGGAATTGACTATGCGGACGTGCGGGACTTCGCAAGTGCAGGAATCCTGACCAAGGACTATGAAACTGGAGAATACATCTGGAGACAGCATACATGGATCTGTGAAGATTCTCCGTTCCTGAGTTCTATCAAGTTCCCAATAATGCAGAATATGGGACAACCGGAGTTCGAGGATTACGAAGTAGTACCAGGACCAGTCATAGATGTGAATACTATAGTGGCGTGGTGCTTAGACAAGATGCAGGATTATGAGGTTAAGAAAATTACAATGGATACGTACCGATACAATCTGTTCAAAATGGCATTCGAAGCCGTGGGATTGACGGTTGAAGACAAGAAAAATAAAGATGGAATAGTAAGGCTTGTGAGAAAGATTACATCTGCAACGGGAATTATTGCACCGGCAATCCAGGCACTATTCAGTCAGCACCTGATTAATTATGGACCATCTTCTATTATGCGCTGGTACACAAATAATACGAGCGTCACAGAGGATAAATACGGGAACAAGACATTCGGAAAGATAGAACCGAAGTTAAGGCAAAAAATGATGGATTCATGGCATTTTGATGTGGCCATGTTTAGCAAAGATGAGATAGAAATGCAGGTAATCTACATTTAGTAGGAGGAACGATGTTGACTTTTTTTTTCGGGACAAAAATAATGGATTACAATCGCTTGCGGAAACGATAACGATTGAGCTTGGAAAAACTAAATATAGCGAAGCTGGCAGTGGAAAAAGCGGAAACCATGATAGCAAAAGCTATAGCAAAGTCGGATATTCTGATCCAGACACAGAGCGAAGATAAAAGAAAATATGAGTACAGACTTAATGTGCAGCCGAATGATAATGAGAATGGGACGTACTTCTGGACAAAAGTTGTAAAAAAGCTTTTGAGAGAAGGGGAGGTTGTGATAATCCGGATTGGAGAGAAATATTACCGGGCGCAGAGCTTCCAGGAATCGGATAACGTAATGACTGGAAGACTGTATAGTAATATAACAATTGAAGCAGCGGAAAAACAATATTCCCTGTTTAAAACATTTTTGTCAGGAGATGTAATTCATTTAAGATACGACAACTCGAAGATAAGAGTGCTCTTGAACTCTGTGCTATCACAGTACGAAACAACAGCAAATTCTGTTAATGCAATGATGCAGATTGCAAATACACCAAAATTCAAATTAAAAGTACCAGGACAGCTTAATCTTGTACGAAGAGGAAAAGACGGAGAAAGTGATAAAAAGATCACGAAAGAAGAATATACAGAAGAATTAAAGAAACTATTGGAATCAAAGAGCCTTGCTATCATTACGGAATCAAACGGAATTACACTGGAGCAGCTTGGTATACAGACAGCGACAAAAGCTGAAGAACTCATAAAAATCAAAGAGGAAATTAATAATGCAACAGCAGAAGCTTACGACATTCCCCAAGCAGTATTTAACGGGAACATTACGGAGAAAAGTGATGCTACAAATGAGTTCATCACGTATGCAGTCGGATCGGTTGCAGAAGTTATAAACGATGAATTGACAGCAAAACTTGTAGGTGCGGAAGACTATGCAGGCAAGAATGAACGGGTGATGGTATGGCTTGCAAGATTCAAGCACGTGGATGTGGTGGACAGTGCGAATAACCTGGATAAACTGAGATCTAATGGATGGAATTTTGACGAAATCCGGGAGATGGTGGGATATCCGGTACTAAATACACCGTTCAGTCAGGCAAGAGCACTGACGAAAAAACCTACACTACAGGAGAGGAGGACAATTCGAATGCAGAAACCAGTTAACACAGCTTAGGGAGGTGATCCAATTATCTCGGAGTTATCCGTTAAATAACAAATAAAAAGAAAGGATAAGACTATGGAACAGAAAAATATTGTGTACAGATTCCAGCAAATTGATAATGTACATGAAATCTTCATCTTTGATGAAATTAGAAAAACAGGTCCGTTCAATTGGGACACGTGGCAGTATGAGGATTCAGAGACATCAGCAAAACATTTTAAAGAACTCCTGGATGCAATTCCGGAAAATGAAGAAATTAAGATTTATTTCAACTCGAATGGTGGAAGTGTAGATCAGGGAACAACAATTTACAATATGCTGCAGCAGCATGGATCGTATAAAACTGGAATCGTGATGGGAGGATGCCATTCTATCGCATTTACGATTCTTCAGGCATGTGACAAAAGAATTATGGGGCAGGGAACGACGGCCATTATCCACGATATGTGGGAAACCGTTACCGGGAATGCAGCAGATTTAAGAGCTGAAGCGGACAATCTGGATGTGGCAATGGATAGCTGTGTTGCATTGTTCATGCAGCGAGCTACGGTATCAGAAGATGAATTGCGAGAAATGATGCATAAAACCACAACTCTATCTCCTCAGATGGCTCTGGAATATGGCTTGATTGATGAAATTGGAGTTGCGCCAAAGGAAGAAGATCCGGATGTAAAACTGCAGGAAGTAGTGAATGAGAATAAAGTACTCAGGCAGCGGATCAACACCAGGAATGAGCATCAGAAACAACTGGCAGAATTTTATCAGTTGCAATGGGCTCTTTGAAGCTCATTCCGATTCGCTTTGCAAAAGATTATAAGAACGAACCTAAAATTACTCGTGATTGCATCGACAAAAAGGACTTGGCTTCAATTATGAAATTGGCACAGCCGTGTCTATGACCATCTCGATAGCTACGTTCTTTTAACTGACGAAAACATCAAGAATAGAGTTCTTCGATACCTGCTTCTCAATAAACGTGTTGAGGAAATCAACTACAACAA
>ENA-OQHD01000521-OQHD01000521.1-human-gut-metagenome-genome-assembly--contig:-NODE-521-length-13706-cov-4.272406_pt1 | contig 13706 bp, 18 predicted proteins | sample MGYA00242560_ERZ504711 | MGnify/ENA primary metagenome ERZ504711 (study PRJEB26092, sample SAMD00036198) | human gut metagenome | host: Homo sapiens | study: EMG produced TPA metagenomics assembly of... | reverse complement strand
ATTTTTTATATGCATCGTGCGACGCACGTATAGCGAGATGAAGCGAAGCGAAATCGAGCTAAGCGTGCTTGTGCGGATGCCTTGATGCACCTACAATGCACAAATACAGAACGAACATTCGATTTAGTTCTGTACGTTTTTTCTCCTGAATAATATACTATACAAGTAACAATACTAAGAAAACAACTACTATTTCTAAAATATCACCTCTAAATTAGAGCGCTCAGGAGAAATTACATGGATCATTTTGAATTAGTATCACAATACAACCCAACTGGCGACCAGCCGTAGGCAATTAAAGAGCTGGTCGAAGGCTTCAAAGAAGGAAACCAGTGTCAGACGTTGCTTGGCGTTACTGGATCTGGTAAGACATTTACCATGGCAAATGTCATTCAACAGATGAACAAGCTGACATTGATTATTGCACATAATAAGACGCTGGCTGCGCAGCTGCATGGGGAATTCAAAGAGTTCTTTCCGAATAACGCAGTGGAATATTTTGTCTCCTACTACGACTATTATCAGCCGGAAGCATATGTTCCATCTTCAGACACATATATTGCCAAGGATTCGTCCATCAATGACGAGATTGATAAGCTTCGACTCTCCGCAACTATGTCACTGATGGAGCGAAGAGATGTGATCATTGTTGCAAGTGTATCTTGTATCTATGGACTGGGTAACCCGATAGATTATCAGAACATGGTAGTTTCTTTGCGTCCTGGTATGATCAAAGACCGTGATGAAGTAATGGCGAAGCTGATTGAGATCCAGTATGATCGTAATGATATGGATTTCCACCGTGGTACATTTCGTGTGCGTGGAGATGTTTTGGAAATCATTCCGGCATATGAGAGTGATACAGCAATTCGTGTGGAATTCTTTGGAGACGAGATAGACAGGATCTCAGAGATTGATATTTTGACAGGAGAAGTGAAGGACGAACTGAAACATGTAGCAATCTTTCCGGCATCTCATTACGTGGTTGACCGTGAGAATATCAAGCGTGCGGTGGCAGATATTGAAGAAGAATTAGAAGAACGTGTCAAAGAGTTTAAGAGAAATGACAAGCTTTTAGAGGCACAGCGTATTGCGGAGCGAACGAATTTTGATATTGAGATGCTTAAGGAGACTGGATTTTGTTCCGGAATTGAGAATTATTCCAGACATTTGGCAGGGCTTCGACCGGGACAGGCTCCGTATACATTGATCGATTATTTCCCGGATGATTTTATCATGATGATTGATGAGTCACATAAGACAATCCCGCAGATTGGTGGAATGTATCACGGAGACCAGTCGAGAAAGCAGACATTGGTAGATTATGGATTCCGTCTCCCATCTGCGAAGGATAACCGTCCACTTAACTTTGATGAGTTTGAAAGTAAGATCAATCAGGTGATGTTTGTATCTGCGACACCGGGAGAATATGAGAAGGATCATGAACTTCTTCGAGCAGAACAGGTAATCCGCCCGACAGGACTTCTTGATCCGGAAGTTGAAGTGCGACCGGTAGAAGGACAGATTGATGATCTGATCGGTGAAGTGAACAAAGAGATCAGTAAGAAGAATAAAGTCCTTGTCACAACGCTGACAAAGCGTATGGCAGAAGATTTGACAGATTATATGCGTGAAGTAGGAATTCGTGTAAAATATCTTCATTCGGATATTGATACGCTTGAACGTACGGAGATTATTCGAGATATGCGTCTGGATGTGTTTGATGTGTTGGTTGGAATCAACCTCTTGAGAGAAGGACTTGATATTCCGGAGATTACTCTTGTTGCAATTCTTGATGCAGATAAAGAAGGATTCCTTCGTTCTGAGACTTCGCTGATTCAGACAATCGGTCGTGCAGCGCGTAATGCAGAAGGACATGTAATCATGTATGCAGATAAGATTACAGAATCAATGCAGCTGGCGATTGATGAGACACAGCGTCGTCGTGAGATTCAGATGAGATACAATGAAGAGCATGGAATTACGCCGAAGACGATTCAGAAGTCAGTGCGTGATCTGATCAGTATCTCTAAAAAAGGTTGCGGCAGAAGAGATGCGGCTTGAAAAAGATCCGGAGTCCATGAGCCAGAAAGAACTGGAGAAACTGATCGCGGATCTGACGAAACAGATGAAGAAGGCAGCAGCGGAATTGAACTTTGAGGCAGCGGCAGAGCTTCGTGATAAGCTTGTTGAATTTAAAAAAGATGCTCAATGATATGGAATAGGAGATTACAAAATGGGTAAGAAAATGGACGCCAGACAGTACATTAAGATACGAGGCGCGAATGAAAATAACCTGAAGAATATAGATGTAGATATCCCAAGAAATGAACTGGTTGTTTTGACAGGACTTAGCGGTTCTGGAAAATCTTCCCTTGCATTTGATACAATTTATGCAGAAGGACAGAGACGTTATATGGAATCACTGTCTTCCTATGCGAGACAGTTCCTTGGTCAGATGGAGAAACCGGATGTAGAAAGTATCGAAGGGCTTTCACCTGCAATTTCTATCGATCAGAAATCAACGAACCACAATCCACGTTCCACAGTTGGAACTGTTACGGAGATTTATGATTATTTTCGATTATTATATGCGAGAGTTGGAATTCCGCATTGCCCGAAATGTGGTCGTGAGATTGCAAAACAGTCGGTAGATCAGATGGTGGATCAGATCATGGCGCTTCCGGAGAGAACGAAGATACAGCTTCTGGCACCTGTTGTACGTGGAAGAAAAGGAACACATGCAAAGCTTTTCGAACGTGCGAAAAAAGAGTGGATATGTTCGTGTTCGTGTGGATGGCAATATGTATGAGCTTTCAGAAGAAATTACATTAGATAAGAATATCAAGCATAATATTGAGATTATTGTAGATCGTCTTGTAGTAAAACCTGGAATTGAAAAACGACTGACAGATTCTGTCGAAAATGTACTTGAGCTCGCAGAAGGTCTGCTCGTTGTTGACGTGATCGATGGAGAATCTCTGAATTTCAGCCAAAGCTTTTCATGTCCTGTCTGCGAAATCAGTATCGATGAGATTGAGCCTCGCAGTTTTTCCTTTAATAATCCATTTGGTGCATGTCCTGAGTGTTTTGGACTTGGATATAAGATGGAGTTTTCAGAAGAATTGATGATCCCGGATCCGTCTCTGTCAATCAGCCAAGGCGCGATTGCAGTCTTGGGATGGCAGTCATGTACAGACAAGAACAGCTTTACGCGTGCAATTTTGGATGCGCTGTGTAAAGAATATCATTTTGATCTCGACACACCTTTCGAGGATTACCCGAAGGAGATTCATGATATCCTGATCTATGGAACAGGTGGGAAAGAAGTAAAGGTTTATTATAAAGGTCAGAGAGGCGAAGGGATTTATCCAGTTGCATTTGAAGGATTGATCAAGAATGTGGAACGTCGTTACCGTGAGACAGGTTCTCAGACGATGAAAGCAGAATATGAGACATTTATGAATATTACACCATGCTCAGCCTGTAAAGGACAGCGCTTGAAGCCGGGGGCTTTAGCTGTAACAGTTGGAGATAAGAATATTTCAGAAGTGACAACACTTTCTATAGAACGGCTTCAGAAATTTTTAGATGAACTTCAATTGACAGAGACACAGCAGTTGATTGGGAATCAGATTCTGAAAGAGATCAAAGCAAGAATCAGGTTTTTGATGGATGTCGGTCTGGATTATCTGACGCTTGCACGTGCGACAGGAACTCTTTCTGGTGGAGAAGCACAGAGAATTCGACTTGCAACACAGATTGGATCAGGTCTGGTCGGAGTTGCATATATTCTGGATGAGCCGAGTATCGGACTTCATCAAAGAGATAATGATAAACTTCTTGCAACGCTGAAACATCTGCGTGATCTTGGAAATTCATTGATTGTAGTAGAACATGATGAAGATACGATGCTGGCAGCGGATTATATAGTAGATATTGGTCCGGGGGCGGGAGAACATGGCGGTCAGGTTGTTGCTGTGGGAAATGCACAGGAAATTATGAAAAATCCAAATTCTGTCACAGGAGCGTATTTGAGTGGGAAAATCAGGATTCCGGTTCCGACAGAAAGAAAGAAGCCGACAGGTTATCTGAAAGTAGTCGGTGCACAAGAGAATAATCTCAAGAACATTGATGTAAAATTCCCTTTGGGAGTTATGACTTGTGTAACGGGAGTGTCTGGATCGGGGAAAAGTTCTCTTGTGAATCAGATTTTATATAAAAGACTTGCAAGAGACTTGAACCGGGCAAGAACAATCCCTGGAAAACATAAGAGAATAGAAGGGCTAGAGCAGGTTGACAAAGTGATTAATATCGACCAGTCACCAATCGGAAGGACGCCACGGTCAAATCCTGCCACTTATACAGGCGTGTTTGATTTGATCCGAGATTTGTTTGCAGGAACGCCGGATGCAAAAGCACGTGGATACAAGAAAGGACGGTTTAGCTTTAATGTTAAAGGGGGGACGTTGCGAAGCATGTGCAGGAGACGGAATCCTGAAAATCGAGATGCATTTTCTTCCGGATGTTTATGTTCCATGTGAGGTCTGTGGTGGAAAGCGTTACAATCGTGAGACTCTGGAAGTACGCTATAAAGGGAAAAATATTTATGATGTATTGAATATGACAGTGGAAGAAGCGGTAGATTTCTTCGAAAACGTGCCAAGTATTCGAAGAAAGATGGAGACGTTGAGAGATGTCGGATTGTCGTATATTCGTTTGGGACAGCCTTCTACAGAGCTTTCAGGTGGCGAGGCACAGAGAATTAAACTTGCGACAGAACTTAGCAAACGCAGTACCGGAAAAACGGTATATATTCTGGATGAACCTACGACAGGACTTCATTTTGCAGACGTGCATAAATTAACAGAGATTCTCCGCAGACTTTCCGGGGATGGAAATACAGTAATTGTAATCGAACATAATCTGGATGTGATTAAGACGGCAGACTATATTATTGACATTGGACCAGAAGGAGGAGACCGCGGAGGAACTGTTGTGGCAAGTGGTACTCCGGAAGAGGTCGCAAAGAATCCAGATTCTTATACAGGGAAATATATTGCGGCTATATTGGAGAAATAAAGACGAAAAAAATGTCGAAAAATGTCGTAAATATATGCAAAAAATGCCATTTCTATTTTTAAGCGAAGTCTATTATACTAAAGTATGCGGATGATAAAACATTACTGTTTTGGTTACATAATATTGACAACAGTAAATAGTGAAAAAAATCAGTAACGATAAACCCCCTTCAAGGGACAAAAGACACTTGATTGAGGAAAGAAAATTGCTGGAATCAGTAACAGACGGAGTCGTTTATTTGCAGGAGCTTGCTGAGAACAGTAAAAGAGCGTTTTAGAAGGGAGATATAGAAATTATGATGTCAGTAGATCTTGGAATAGATTTGGGGACAGCCAGTGTACTGGTATATGTGAAAGGAAAATGGAGTTGTTCTGAAAGAACCATCAGTTGTCGCATTTGATCGTGATACGAATGTGATCAAGGCAATTGGTGAAGAAGCGCGTCTGATGCTTGGAAGAACACCGGGGAATATTATTGCAGTAAGACCACTCAGACAAGGAGTAATCTCTGATTATACCGTGACGGAGAAGATGATTAAGTATTTTGTTCAGAAAGCTCTGGGAAAACGTACATTTAAGAAACCGAGAATCAGTATCTGTGTACCAAGTGGTGTTACAGAAGTAGGAAAAAAAAGCAGTGGAAGAGGCTACATTTGCAGCCGGAGCAAGAGAAGTTCATCTGATTGAAGAACCTGTGGCAGCAGCAATAGGAGCAGGGATAGATATTTCAAAGCCTTGTGGAAATATGATTGTTGATATCGGTGGCGGTACAGCAGATATTGCAGTTATTTCGTTGGGTGGAACAGTTGTGAATACATCAATTAAGATAGCGGGTGATGATTTCGATGAAGCAATCGTACGCTATATGAGAAAGAAACACAATCTTCTGATTGGAGAAAGAACGGCAGAAGATATCAAGATTAAGATTGGAACGACTTATCCACTTGTAGAAGAAGAGAAGATGGAAGTCAGAGGGCGTAATCTGGTAACGGGGCTTCCGAAGACAGTTACGGTGACTTCATCTGAGACAGAAGAAGCTTTAAGAGAATCTACAGGACAGATTGTAGAAGCTGTAATCGGAGTACTTGAGCAGACTCCGCCAGAGTTGTCGGCAGATATTCTTGATCGGGGAATTGTTCTTACCGGAGGAGGAGCACTTCTTCGCGGATTGGAAGAATTGATTGAAGAGAGAACAGGAATTAATACGATGACAGCGGAGGATCCAATGAAAGTCGTTGCAATTGGTACCGGACAGTTTGTGGAATTTATGAGTGGAAGAAAAGAGTTTTAAGAGAAAGAATTCTGGAAAAGAATTTGAAGTGTCAGGTTCTTAGAGAAGAAGATTCAATTACAAGGGGTGTGTATAATAGGAACACACCCTTTTTTCTGCATATAAAATAGGAAAAGATACAAGAAGAGAGAGGAAAAATGTGTGGAAACAGTTACAGGGTATGTGAGTCATATTGTATATAGAAATTCTGATAATGGGTATACAGTATTCCATATTGAACATGATGATGGTGAAGTGACATGCGTGGGAAGTTTGAACTATATTAATGAAGGAGAGCTTCTTGAAATTCAAGGAGAATATGTGAATCATAATGGTTTATGGTAAGCAGTTAAAGATTTCTCATTATAAAGTAAAAGAGCCGGAGGATAATTGTTTCTATTGAACGATATCTTGGCTCAGGAGCAGTGAAAGGTGTGGGTGCGGCACTGGCTGGCCGAATCGTGAAAAGTTTAAAGAGGATACTTTCCGCATTATTGAAGAAGAGCCGGAAAGACTTGCGGAGATCAAAGGAATCAGTGAGAGAAAAGCACAGGAGATTGCATCTCAGCTTGAAGAAAAGAAAGATATGCGAAAAGCCATGATTTATCTGCAGAAGTACGGTATTTCCACAAAGCTGGCAGCTAAGATTTATCAGTATTACGGAATGAAAGTGTATAAAGTGCTGGAAGAAAATCCGTATCAGCTTGCAGATAATATTGAAGGAATCGGATTTAAGACTGCGGATGAAATTGCATCCAAGATTGGCATACATACAGATTCAGACTATCGTATACGAAGTGGTTTATTTTATACATTGCAACAGGCAGTAGGTGAGGGGCATGTGTATTTACCACAGAATATATTGCTTCGAAGGGCAAATGCACTTTTAGGAGTTGATCTTGAAGATATTGAGAAGTACATCATGGATCTGTGTATAGAGCGGAAAACAGTTATGAAAGAAGTGGATGAGGAAATTCGCATTTATCCAGCACATTATTATTACTTGGAATTGAATACTGCGAAAATGCTTAATGATCTTGATATTGACTGTCAGATGCCGGAAGACATGATGGAGAAACGTCTGAAAAGAGTAGAACAGAAAGAAAAGATAGAATTGGATCCAATGCAGCACAGAGCTGTTATAGAAGCTATTAAACATGGTTTGCTCATATTAACAGGAGGACCGGGTACAGGTAAGACGACAACGATCAATACGATGATTCAAATTTTTTGAAAGCGAAGGAATGAGTATCCTTCTTGCAGCGCCAACAGGACGCGCGGCAAAGCGAATGACAGAGGCTACAGGATATGAAGCCCAGACGATTCACAGACTACTTGAAGTAAGTGGAAATCCTGAGGAAGAGAATAGTGTAGGTGGATTTTTGAGAAACAGAGAGAATCCACTTGAGACAGATGTTATCATTATAGATGAGATGTCCATGGTTGATCTGAATCTGATGCATGCGCTTTTATCAGCAGTTATTCCGGGAACAAGACTTATTCTTGTGGGAGATGTGGATCAGCTTCCGTCCGTGGGACCGGGAAGTGTATTAAAAGATATCATACGCTCAGAAAAAATTTTCATGTAGTGACGCTTACAAAGATTTTTCGTCAGGCAGGAGAGAGTGATATTGTAGTAAATGCTCATAAGATCAATGCAGGAGAACCGGTTACAATTGATAATAAAAGCCGAGATTTCTTCTTCTTAAAACGCCAGGATGCGAATACGATCATTAGCGTTGTTATTACTTTAATACAGAAGAAATTACCCAGATATGTGCAGGCTGACCCAAATGAAATCCAGGTAATGACACCAACACGTAAGGGATTGCTGGGTGTAGAACGATTGAATGTGATTCTACAGCAATATCTGAATCCTTCAGATTCCCAAAAAACGGAGAAAGAAATTAATGGTAGATTGTTCCGTGAAGGTGACAAAGTAATGCAGATTAAAAATAATTATCAATTAGAGTGGGAAGTTTCTACCAGATTTGGATTAACAGTTGACAAAGGAATTGGAGTTTTTAACGGTGATATGGGAGTCATTGATGAAATCAATGAATATACAGAAACTGTTATCGTGGAATATGATGAGGGGAGAAAGGTAAAATATGGATACGATATGACAGATGAGTTAGAACTTGCCTATGCGATTACGGTTCATAAATCTCAGGGAAGCGAGTATCCGGCGGTCATTATCCCACTTCTTCCAGGACCAAAGTTACTATATAACAGGAATCTGATTTATACAGCAGTGACGCGGGCAAAAAAAGTGTTTAACAATAGTAGGGAGTGAACTAACATTTCAGGAAATGATCGAAAACAAAAGCGAACAGGGAAGATTTACAAGCTTAAACGAGCGAATCAAAGAATTTTAGAAAAAATGTATCCAAAAAAGATGCCCGTTTTGTCAGGAAATCAGCTCAAAAGGTATTTGCGATGACTGTAGAAAACAGGTTGTTAAGGTGGGAGAAATAAAATGTATCCATTGTGGAAAGCCATTGGAGGATGAAACGAAAGAGTATTGCAGAGATTGTGAAAGAAGAAAAAGTAATTATGAACAAGGACGCAGCCTCTGGGTTCATATTCCGCCGGTTTCGAATTCAGTATATCGGTTGAAATATCACAACAAGCGATATTATGCGGGAATCTTTGGGAAAGAGCTGGCAGATGAGTTTGAATTTCAGATTCGAAGATGGGGGATCCAGGCAATTATTCCAATTCCATTACATAGATCGAAAATGAGAAAACGAGGATATAATCAGGCAGAACTTTTAGCAAAGCAGTTATCAGAATGCATGGGAATTCCTATGGAAAAAGATGTTTTATATCGGATTAAGAAAACCCGGCCTTTAAAGGAAATGAACGGGGAGCAGAGACACAGAAATCTGAAGGGGGCATTTGCGGTTTCAAAATCGTGGAATCCACGCCAGAACATTCTTCTGATTGATGATATTTACACAACCGGAAGTACAATAGAACGTGCTGCAGGAATCCTGAAAAAAGCAGGTGTTGAAAATGTCTACATTTTTGACTCTAAGCATTGGACAAGGCATCTGAACATATGGTATACTTAGGAGAGAAATCTTGAAAGGTGAATGTCGGATATGTTAGATAAAGACAGGATTCGTTTAATGACAAAAATGTCGATATATGAGAAGAATCACAAAGATGATTTTAAAATTGCCGATTATTACAGAAAAGATTATGCAAGTCTTAAGACATGGATTACATTGATCTGGGTAACAATAGGTTATGCAATTTTGTTCGTTAGTTTCTGCATTTATTCAAGTGATAGTTTATCTGCTGATCTGACAATTTTAAAACTATTCGTTCTCTTGATTGCAGCAATTGCAGGCTATATAGTTTTTTTGATTATATATGGGGTTTGCTCAAATAGTTTTTATAAGAGAAAACATGCAGTTGCCAAACAGAATGTAAAACGTTATTATCGTAATTTGTCCCGTTTAGAAAAGATGTGTAAAAAGGAGAAGAATGAACAATGAACAATTTACTGGTTCTTAGAGAAAGATTTAAGCAGATTTATGTTTCTCACTCTCTCTTGGTTCGAAAGGGAGCACAGTTTTTGCTTGCACTTTTGGTGTTTAACCTGATCAATTCTAATATTGGATTTATGAAGATGGCATCATCTGTTCTTTGTACTGTTGGCTTAGCAGTAGTCTGTACATTTCTCCCTCTGGCAGTAATGACGGCAGCAGCAACTGTGTTAATAGTGGCTCATTTATATACATTATCTATGCCAATAGCCGGAGTTGCGGTGATACTGTTTTTGTTAATGTATATTTTCTACTTTCGATTTACCCCGGAGAAGAGCTGGCTGATTCTGCTGACGGTAGTAGCGTTCGGCATGAAAATACCACTGGTGATTCCGGTTATATTTGGGCTGTTAGGTACTACAGTATGGATTGTCCCTGCATCCTGCGGAATTCTTGTTTATTATCTACTTTACCTGATCAAAGCTTCTGCAACAGCATTGAAAGGTACAGATGGAACAACAATGATCAGCACTTTAACCAATTTTACAAAACAGTTTGTAGGCTATCAAGAGATGTGGGTTATGCTGTTTGCAGTAGTGATCGGAATACTGGTAGTGAACGGAATTAAAAATTCGGGCAGTCGATCATTCCTGGAAGATTGCATCAGCAACAGGAGCAGCAGTTTGTGTGATCGTAGGTGCATCGGGAAATATTTCTCTTGGACTTCATATGTCTTATACGATGATGATTTTCAGTGGAATTCTTGGTGTTGTAATAGGATTGTTCCTTGAAGTTAATTTTTTCTCTGTGGATTATTCAAGAATAGAGAATGTTCAGTTTGAAGATGACGAATACTATTATTATGTAAAGGCAGTTCCGAAAGTAGGAGTTCAGATGCCTGAGAAGCGAGTGAAACATATTACAGAACATCAGGAACAGGACGCAGAGATGCCGAATGTGTCAGAGACAGAAAACAATACTGCTGTGTCAGAAGTTTCTGATTTGAAGGAAGTTGAACAGAAAGAGGAAAAAAATTCAGTCAGAACAACTGAAAAAGGGAGTCTGATCTTGCACAAACAACAATTTTTAATGATTCAAACATGACGGAAGATATTCTTTTAACAAGAAGTCTGAGCAAGGAACTGGGTCTGGATCAGAATGAAGAGAAAAAAGGAGTGATCGACAGAGCAAAAGATGCAAGAGTGCATAACAACGAGTGATTACATAAGGTGGTGAGACTTGAGATGATAGAGTGGATTCAGAAATTTTATAAGAAATTATTCAAATGGAATGTATTTTCCACATATACAGATAAAAGATATCATAGAGATTCTGATTGTGACGATTATTGTCTATGGAAATCATGCTCTGGATCAAGAACACAAAAGCCTGGATGCTTCTACGTGGAATGCTGATGTTGGGAGGATTTATTCTTCTGGCATGGCCTTTTTCAAATGAATACGATCCTGTATCTGGCAAAAGAGTCAATTAATGTATTAGCGATTGCAGCAATTGTTGATTTTTCAGCCAGAACTTAGACGGGCATTGGAGAAGCTGGGAGAGAAGAATTTATTTAGTAACATTAATCCGTTCGATAAAAATAAAGAAAATCAGAGGTTTTCGGATGAAACACTGGATAGTATTGTAAGAGCTTGTTATGCCATGGGAAGCGTATGTACAGGAGCACTGATCGTGGTAGAGCAGGTGATTCAGTTAACAGAGTATGAAATGACAGGTATAGAGCTTGATTGTAAAGTGTCTTCTCAGGTGCTGATCAATATTTTTGAACACAACACCCCACTTCATGACGGCGCGGTCATTATCAGAGGGGACAGAATTACATCAGCAACATGCTATCTGCCACTTTCAGATAACATGACAATCAGTAAAGATCTGGGAACAAGGCATCGTGCTGCATTGGGAATGAGCGAGGTTTGCGATGCTCTTGTGATTGTTGTTTCAGAAGAAACGGGACTTGTTTCTGTGGCTTCCGGAGGACGATTGCTTCGAGCTATTAACGCAGAAGAACTTCGGAGTCAGTTAAGCCAGATTCAGTATAGAAAGACAGAGACAAAGAACAAGTTTTCTATACGGAAAGGATGGCACAGATCATGAAAAAATACAAATTGACAACGAATCTTCCGCTTAAGATTATTGCATTTGTTTTTGCAGCATTTCTTTGGCTGATTGTTGCGAATGTTGCTAATCCGGTTACGAAATCAACCTATACAAACATCAAAGTTACGATAGCGAACGATGATGTGATTACACAGGGTGGGGAAGTTTATACGGTTTTAGATGATCAGAATGTAAACGTAGTTGTTTATGCAAAACGTTCAGTGATTCAACAGATTAAGTCAGATGATATTGTGGCTACTGCGGATATTAAAGAAATGGATTCCAGGACAGGGTTGATACCAATTTCAGTATCAATTCCAAAGTATAGTGGATTTTATCAGTCGGCAGAGTCTGTTCCGAGAAACATACAGATTAAGACAGAACCGACAGGTAAGAATGTATTTACATTGACTGTTAGCACAACAGGAACGCAGCGTGACGGGTATCAGATTGGAGAGATGAAAGTTAATCCGGAAAAAATAACGATTACAGGAGCAGAATCCACAGTAAAATCAATTGATAAAGCTGTAGCGAAGATTAATGTAGATGGGATTTCAAAAGATGAAGAACTTACAGCAGAACTTGTTTTATATGATGCATCGGGAAATGTAATCAATCAGGGACAGTTAAGTAATAATCTTGGAGAAGATGGAATCACTGTAGATGTGAAAGTGATGAGGATCAAGACGGTTCCGTTGAAATTTGAAGCATCTGGAACACCGGCAGATGGATATGAATATCTAGGTTGTTCGAGCGAACCGGCGAGCGTGCAGGTCTGCGGAAAAGAAGAGGCCTTATCCAAGATTGAAAGTATCAATATTCCAGCATCTGAATTGTCTATTGATGGGGCAACAGAGAAGATAGAGAAAGCATTTGATATTACAGATTATCTGCCGGAAGGTGTAGAACTGATTGAAGGTGCATCAGGAAAGGTTACAGCAACTGCAATGATCGAACAGTTGGGAAATCGTACAATTGAGTTTATGGTTGCATCCATCAAACAGAATTATCTGGCCAAAAAATCTTCAGGTGAGTTATGAGCCAGATGCAGAGGTAACGCTTGTATTCCAGGGCGAGAAAGATACGCTGGACAGCCTGGATATCAGTAATGCAGTATCGGTAAACCTCCAGAATTACACGAAAGAAGGCACTTATGACATACCGATAGAAGTAGACCTTCCGGATGGAGTAACGTTGACAAAACCAGTGACAGTGCAGCTTATATTGACTGAAAAAGAATCCACAGAGGATGAACAACCGGAAAATGACGCTGAGACAAATTAATGATACTTCATATTAATTTGAAAAAACCAGCCCCAAATTAAAAAGAATTAAGAAGGCTGGCATTGACAGTTTTCAGTGCATATTATATGATATTGGAGTTAAAACTTCCAACTATCAGAGAGATAGAATAGGAGAATAACATGGTAAGCGATAAAGTAGTGATCAAAAATCCGACAGGACTTCATCTAAGACCGGCAGGATTGTTTTGTAAAACTGCGATGCAGTACAAGAGCAAGATCACAGTGTACAAGAAGATGAAAAATGAAGAAGTGAATGCAAATGCCAAAAGTGTATTAAGTGTACTGGGTGCATGCATAAAAAGCGGAGATGAGATTACAATTATTTGTGAAGGAGAAGACGAAAAAACAGCACTTTCAGACATGGTTCAACTTGTGAAAGATGGATTGGGAGAATAAGTGGTGTTTATAAACCGGTATATTGTAACAGTGAAGAGAC
>ENA-OQHD01000520-OQHD01000520.1-human-gut-metagenome-genome-assembly--contig:-NODE-520-length-13707-cov-3.069809_pt1 | contig 13707 bp, 20 predicted proteins | sample MGYA00242560_ERZ504711 | MGnify/ENA primary metagenome ERZ504711 (study PRJEB26092, sample SAMD00036198) | human gut metagenome | host: Homo sapiens | study: EMG produced TPA metagenomics assembly of... | reverse complement strand
TCTCTGATGGGCCGTCATCAAAGGTCAGATATACGATCTTCTCTTTTCCACTCAGGATTTGCCTTTACGGTAATCTTTCTCTCCACCTTTGTCTCATTCCCCGAACGGTCTTTTGCGACATAAGTTACCACATATGTTCCTGGTGTATTCAGGTCTGCCTTTGTCGAATCCACGCTTAAAGACGGATCTGGATCTGCATTATCTTTTACAGTTACTCCACTGGAAAAATCCATGGTCTTTCCTGCAAATTTCCGTATCTTCCGCCCCTGCAAATTTCAGGTGGTGTCTTATCTTCTTCCAGGATCAACTTTGACTTTCCTGTCGTCTTATTACCATAGATGTCATTTTGCCTCCACAGAAATGGAATATTCTCCCGCTTTATCCCAGTTTTTTAGCATTCAGAATCTTTAATGACACTTCCGATGCATCTTTCACCATTTTTCACAAAATCATCTGCAGTCACTGCTCCGCCAAGATCTACCGTATAGGAACTTTTTCATCTCCAATACTGGCGGCTTCGTATCTCTTACTTTTACTGTAACCGTCGTTTTTTCTTCCCCTCCAGGAATAAGTCACCCGATAATCTCCCTCTTTCGTATTATCTACCGAACCAGTGATCTTCACCTGAGAAGCTTTTTCCCGCAAAGACGTAACGGATAATTTTTCTTCAGATTCACTGAATCTTTCAATTCCACATCAATAACGCTGTTTTTTCAATATAACCGGATTCACTCCAAAATAAATTCTTGCACCGATAATCGGAAGAAATAGCACTGCCAGAATAGCTAAGACCAGTCTTCTGCGTCTTCTCTTAAGTCCACGCAGTTTCTCTGCCTTTCTCCTTCTCCGTCTTCGTTCCATTTCCGTTTCTGCTTCTCTGTTGTCCCTTACCATGATACTCTCATCTCTTCTGTATTTTATATTCCTGCCCTTACGATAACATTCTCTTTTTCCGTTGACAAGAGGCCTCGGATAATCATAAATAATTATTAAGAAATCCTTCTTTAAAACCCAAGAATTTCTCCCCAAAAAAGGAATCAGAATCCAAGGATTTCATTCACCGAGCTTAATCTTTCAAAAAATTCTCTGTAAAATTCTTCATCTTCTTTCGCCTGAAAAGGCGTCTGATAAAACCGCTGAAGAATCAGCAACGTCAGAACCTTCTGATTCTGTTCATCCAGTTCTTTCATTCCATCTTCACTCTTATTAAGGAACTCGTGCCACCTGCTAATATAAGTTTCATAAGTTTTCAGGTTTTCAATCCCCAGCCATTTCTTTACTTTCATCTTTCCACGTGATTTTTTTCGACATTCATCAATTTGAAGAAAATAATGAAATCCATTTTTCTCATAATATCTGCCCAATGGAAAAAGCCTGCAGATTCCCGGCCTGTATGGATGGATCGAGCAGCGTCCTTCTTCATTCAGAAAGGAACAGACCTCTCTCGTTCCGTTCATACGCAGATTGGGCAAAATAATTCCATCCACAACATTCAGCTCCAGTTCTTTTTTCAGAAGTTTCTCCAACATCCTGCCTGTTCCTCGTTGCATTTTCCATATATCCATCGGATCTAAAACAACCGAAGTTCCCATATTCTGACAGCATGCAGAACACCCTGCACAATCTCCACATTCTACTTTGACCATATCATTGGCAGAATACAGCCGTCCATCAGATATTTCATTCAAATCTACATTTCTCTTCATTCCGTCACCACCTTTTCTTTTTACTGCTGCCACATCCCCTGCAGCAAAAAAGAAAAGGCTGTCACTGTAGAATCCGTCTCATTCATCTGATCCATCATCTCCGGTCAACAACCTTTTCTCTATCTTTTGATCACGCTCTGGCGATCATTTTCAGGAAAGTAATCCTGGAAATTATCCCTCGTATCCATTTGGATTCTGGCTCTGCCATCTCCATGAATCTTCGCACATCTCATCCAGTCCTCTTTCAGCTACCCAGTGCAGCTCTTCTTTTGCCTTGGATGCGTCACAATAGCATGTTGCGATATCTCCGGCACGACGAGGCTTGATCTCATACGGAATCTCTTTTCCGCATGCCTTGCTGAATGCTTTTACCATATCAAGAACAGAATATCCATTTCCTGTTCCAAGGTTGTATACGGATACTCCTGCTTTCTCTTTCAGTTTCTCTACTGCACGCACATGTCCGATCGCAAGGTCAACTACATGGATATAATCACGGACACCTGTACCGTCATGCGTATCATAGTCATCTCCGAATACTCCAAGACGCTCTAATTTACCGATAGCTACCTGAGTGATATATGGAATCAGGTTGTTCGGGATTCCCTTCGGATCTTCACCGATGAGACCGCTCTTATGTGCTCCGATCGGGTTGAAGTAACGAAGAAGTACTACATTCCACTCAGGATCTGCTGTATGAAGATCTGTCAGGATCTGCTCCAGCATCCACTTTGTCCATCCGTATGGATTTGTGCAGGTTCCTTTCGGGCATTTCTCAGTGATCGGAATAAATGCCGGATCACCATATACTGTTGCAGAAGAACTAAAGATAATATTCTTCACACCATGGTTTCTCATAACATCACAAAGCGTAATCGTTCCGCCAATATTGTTCTCATAATACTCAAGCGGCTTTGCTACAGACTCACCAACTGCTTTCAGTCCTGCAAAATGAATCACTGACTCAATTTCTTCTTTCTCAAAGATCTCATTCATAGCTTCTTTATCACGAATGTCTGCTTTGTAGAATTTCAGGTCTTTTCCTGTAATCTTTTTCATCTCTTCCAGTGACTTTTCAGATGCGTTGTATAAGTTATCTGCAACAACAACATCATATCCTGCATTCAGAAGTTCCACACAGGTATGGCTTCCAATAAATCCGGCTCCTCCGGTTACTAAAATTGACATTTTAACTCCTCCTTCAACCAATATGATCAAGTTATCTTTCCTTCAACTTACAGGTACATTATACCATAAATTCTCTGAATATACCTTGTATTTTTGGTTCATCTTATGGTAAAAATGTTGCACGATCAGCGATTATATTTTGCTACGATCTCCTGCATGATATCCCATTTCTTTTCCATATCTGCCACCAGTTTGAACTGGGTACGGCATCTGTCAAGATTGTGCTTTTCTCTGTGGATCTTGAAGTAATGATCTCCATCCAGATAATCTGTCAGGAAACGCATACCGCACTCAAAAGTCATGACTTTTGCTCCCATCGGAAGAAGTTCAACTTCTTTCTTTGTCAGCTTTCCGTCACATCCCTCAAGGAAGCCCTTTACATAGATTTCAAAAAGATCCATACTGCAGGATACTTTGCTTAAGTCTGTCTCATCCTCTGCTGCTGTACTTGCCCCAAAAATCGGATGGAATCACCAAAATCGTTCATTGCAAGTCCCGGCATAACTGTATCAAGATCAATAACGCAGATTCCCTTTCCGGTCTTGTCGTCGATCATAATATTGTTCAGCTTTGTATCATTGTGCGTGACACGAATGCGGAAGTTTTCCTTTGTCCTGAAGCTCCCCAAAAGTACATTTGCCACGTCTTCATGTGCCAGTACAAAGTTGATCTCATCCTGTACTTCTGCTGCACGTCCGCATACATCCTTTGCAACGGTATCTTTAAATACCTGGAATCTTGCTCTTGTATCATGGAATCCCTTGATCGTCTCATTGAGTGTCTCTGCAGGATAATCAGCCAGCATCCGCTGGAAATGTCCAAATGCGACTGCACTTTCGTAAAAGTCTTCCGGTTTCTCTACCTGGTCATAACTGCTTGCATCCGTAATGTATACATAAGAACGCCAGTACTCACCCTTAGAATCCGCATAGTAAGGCTTTCCATCCTTTGCCGGGATTACATTCAGAGTTTCACGCTCCGGATCTCCGCCGTTCTCAATGATCTTCTTACGAAGGAACGTCGTAACCCCTACTACATTCTCCATCAGTTCTACCGGATTCGTAAAAATCTCACGGTTCATACGCTGAAGGATCACTTTCAGGATTCCCATCTCTGAAATCTCATACTTTAAAAGATATGTATCATTAATATGACCGCTTCCAAAAGGCTCTTTACTTAAAAGCTTTCCCTCATAATCAAAATTTGCAATCGCTTCATTGATCTGTGCTTCAGACACTCTTCCCATCTTTAGTCTTCCTCCCATAATTTCTGCGGATACTCTCCTGCATCTTTCAATGCCTGGATTGCCTCTACAACAACCGGCTTGTCCTCTTTATATGTAACTCCATACCATTTATCTTCTGACTCAAGTACCTGCACGGTTGCTCTCTCAGACTCTAATAAGTTGCTCACAACAGATGGCAGGAAATACTCACACTTCATCGGATTCTCTTTCAGTCCTTTTTTCAAGAAATGCAGGAAATTCTGCCTTGATCTCATCCAGAATACTTCTTGTAAATCCCCACATATTCATAGAAACCAGTGTCTCCGGATCTACCTCTGTCCATGTAGCTCCGTCATCCTCTGAATATGCAATTCCACCATTACGCTTCTCAATTCTTGTACGCTCATGAACTGCAACTAATTCTTTTGCATCATTCAGGTCACAGATCCCTCTTGCAACATGTCCGTTATCTGTCACCGTATTTTTCAGACGGTATCCCACCATGGTATAACGGTATTTGTCATCATCTTCATGCGTTGTCAGATAATTATAGATTACTTCAAATGCATGACGTCCATAATAATCATCTGCATTGATAACAGCAAATGGTCCATCCACTTCATCAATCGCACTCAGAACTGCATGAGCCGTTCCCCATGGCTTCACACGACCCTCCGGAACTTCAAATCCTTCCGGCAGGTTATGAAGATCCTGATATGCATATGCAACATCCATGATCTTTTCCATTCTGTTGCCGACTGCTTCCTTAAAATCAGCCTCATTCTCCTTTTTTAATGATAAATACAACTTTTTCAAATCCCGCACGCTTTGCATCGAAGATTGAAAAGTCCATAATGATATGTCCTTCTTTATCGACTGGATCGATCTGCTTCAGTCCGCCATATCTGCTTCCCATTCCAGCCGCCATAATTACAAGAACCGGTTTTTTCCATGATTGATTCCTCCATTTCACTTTCTATGTTACACTTCTTCTATTGTATGATAAAACCCCATAAAAATCTTTATACTATCTTATCTTTCATTTGCACAATCTGCATTTTCTCTTTGCATTTTCGGAAAATAATGCTATGATATCCTTACTAAGAACATTTTTGAAAAAATGGAGGAGGCTCAGAATGCATATTGTAGCTGCAAATACAGATCATTTTTCAAATCCAAAGAAATATTATGGAATTCAGCTTCAGGATCTTTTTCATATAGAAGAGCTGTTTTCCCTTCATTATTTTGAGTATATGAGTACCTTTTCTTTTCCCGGAGAATCCCATGATTTCTGGGAGTTTGTATGCGTTGATAAAGGAGAAGTGGAGATTGGTGCAGGTCCTCTTACCCATACTCTCAGACGCGGAGAAATCGCTTTTCACTACCCGGGTGAATTTCACTGGGTCAAGGCAAACGGAAAGATCGCACCGAATCTGATCGTGATCTCTTTTTCCTGCACAGATCCTGCGATGGAATTTTTCAGAGGAAAGATCCTTCACCTCGAAGAAACTGAACGTCGGCTGCTTGCCGGAATCATTGCAGAAGCAGGAAGTTTTTTGGAAGGACGGCTGGACGATCCCTATCAGACATCCCTGCAGATCAGAAAATGATACATCCCCTGTCTGTGGTCAGCTTATCCGCCTTCATTTAGAAGAACTTCTCCTCAGCCTTTACCGGCGTAATCAGAATTCTCTTCTGACCGGAGAAGTTTCCCGGATCCCACTGTCTGACCGGACACTCTCCAAAAAAGTACAGATGCAGAATTATTCTCTCATATAAAGAACTATCTGCTCAGCCATCTGGCGGATCATTTAACGATTGAGCAGATCTGCCATGATAACCTGATCAGCCGCTCCCGTCTGCAGAAATTATTCCGGGATTCGGAAGGGACAGGAGTGATTGAATATTATTCTGCCTTAAAAATCAGTGAAGCAAAATCCATGATCCGCAGCGGACAGATGAATTTTACTCAGATTTCTGAATACCTTGGATACTCTTCCATCCACTATTTTTCCCGGCAGTTTAAGCGTTCTACCGGGATGACGCCATCAGAATATGTCTCTTCTATTCGGGCCCTTGCGGACGAAGGACATAAAAAACGCATAACGCAATTTCCCTCAACACCAAAAAATCATCACAAAGCCCCCACTCATTATCAACGAAAGCATGATAATAAGTGGGGGCTTTTGACCCGACATCTTTTTATTATCCGGCAGTATTCCTTTTACTTACTGCTGTACATTAAATGCCTTGATTCCCGGATATACTGCACTTGCTCCGAGTTCTTCCTCAATTCTTAAAAGCTGATTATATTTCGCTACACGCTCGGAACGGCTCGGTGCACCGGTCTTGATCTGGCAGGTGTTCAGTGCAACTGCAAGATCTGCGATCGTTGTATCTTCTGTCTCACCGGAACGGTGGGATGCGATTGCTGTATATCCTGCCTTATGTGCCATCTTAATTGCCTCCAGTGTCTCAGATACAGAACCGATCTGATTTAATTTGATCAGGATAGAATTACCACATCCAAGCTCAATTCCTTTTGCAAGACGCTCTGTATTTGTAACGAATAAGTCATCACCGACAAGCTGTACTTTGTCTCCCAGCTCTGCTGTCAGTTTCTTCCAGCCTTCCCAGTCTTCCTCATCCAGTGCATCCTCGATGGAAATGATCGGATATTTCTCTACAAGACTCTTCCAGTGTTCGATCAACTGTTCAGATGTATACACAGTTCCTGCTTTTGGAAGTTTATATTCGCCAACCTTGCCTGTCTTCCATTCAGAAGATGCTGCATCCATGGCAATTTTAAATCTTTCCAGGCTCGTATCCTGCCTTTTTCACTGCCTCGAGAATCGTCTCGATCGCTTCTTCATCAGACTTCAGTGCCGGTGCAAATCCACCTTCATCTCCTACTGACGTTGCAAGTCCACGCTCTTTCAGGATACCTGCAAGTGCATGGAACACTTCTGCACACCATCTCAGGCATTCTTTAAATGAAGGAGCTCCAACCGGCATGATCATAAACTCCTGAACATCCAGTCCTGAAGATAATGCATGGCATCCACCATTTACAATGTTCATCATCGGAACCGGAAGTCTGTTACCATTGACTCCGCCAAGGAAACGGTACAGCGGAATATCCAGGGATGTGGCTGCTGCTCTCGCACTTGCAATCGATACAGCAAGGATTGCATTTGCTCCCAGCTTTGATTTATCCTTTGTTCCATCTGCCCGGATCATGGCCTTGTCAACTGCATAGACATCACTTGCATCCATTCCCTGAAGTGCATCATTGATAATTGTATTAATGTTCTCCACTGCCTTAGAAACACCTTTGCCTCCAAAACGGGCTTTATCTCCGTCTCTCAATTCAAGAGCCTCAAATTCTCCCGTTGATGCTCCACTCGGTGCTGCACCAAATCCAACAGTTCCATCTGCAAGATGTACCTCTGCCTCTACTGTCGGGTTTCCTCTTGAATCAATAATCTCTCTTCCAATCACTTTTTCAATTTCTAAATAATCCATTGCCTGTTCTTCCTTTCTTTAGGAATCCTCAAGCCCTGGATTCAGGTATTTCAGGGCAAAAGGAGCTTCCATGATTCATTCACACATAGTTAGTATTAACTAACCATATGTATCTTAGCAGATTCTGCTCCTTAATTCAAGAATTTTATTGAGAATGATTCTCATGTATTTCTTTTTCTATTCTATTTTTCCCGAATTCCACCTTTTTCATTCTTCTGAAATCAAGAATATCAGCCCCTTTTACAGCAGCTCCTGTAATTCATCGATCATTTCTTCCTGTGTCGCCCAGCTCACTGCAAAACGCACAACTGTATGCGTATCATCTGCTTTCTCCCAGAAACTGAACTTTACCATTTTTCTCAAGTTCTTTCACTTTTTTCACTTTTCCAGAACTACAAAAATCTGATTGGTTGGCGAATCAATATAAAACGGATAATTTTTTTTCTTTAAATATCGCCTTCAGCTTTTCCGCACATTTCATCGCATGCCGCCCCAGCTCCAGATAAAGATTTTCTGTAAATAGTGTATCAAACTGGATTCCAAGCAGTCTGCCCTTTTGCCAGCAGACCTCCCTGTTGCTTGATCCGGGTCAGGAAATGTGCCGGAACATTCTCTTTTGTGAAAACAACCGCCTCTCCACACAATGCACCGACTTTTGTTCCGCCAATGTAAAATACATCGCAATAATCCGCCACATCCTTTAACGTCACATCCGTATCTGCCGCCAGGGCATATCCCAGTCTTGCACCATCCAGATAAAGTGGAATATGGTATTCCAGGCAGATATCTGCCAGCTCCGCCAGCTCCCCTTTTGTATAAAGCGTTCCATACTCAGTGGGATGTGAAATATAAACCATTCCCGGGAACACCATATGTTCATGATTTCCATCCCCATAAAAGTCATTCAGATAATCTGCCAGCTCTTCCGGCTCGATCTTTCCGTCATGCTGTGGCAGTGTCAGTACTTTATGACCGGAAGATTCGATTGCACCTGCTTCATGACTGCTTACATGGCCTGTCTGTGCTGCGATCACGCCCTCATAAGGCTGAAGCATGGAACTGATCACAATCCGGTTCGTCTGCGTTCCTCCTGACAGGAAGTAGATTTCTGCCTCAGGACACCCACAGGCCTTACGGATTTTTTCTTTTGCCGATTCACAATACCGGTCATTTCCATATCCTGAAAGCTGTTCCATATTGGTCTCTATCAGCCTTTGAAGGATTTTTTCACTTGCCCCTTCAGAATAATCATTTTCAAATGAAATCATTTACTTTTTCCCTCTCTTTCGTCTCCGGTCCGCCTTCTTTTTCACACTGTATCCAAAGGTACCGATCTTCTTTCCAAGCCCTAAATACTCTCCATGAGAATAAGCCAGAAGTCCCGTCTTATTCAATTCAAACTTTCCCTTTTCATTCAGATACGCTTCGTCTGCCTGAACTGCCGTCACTTCCGCCAGGAACATATGGTGACTTCCAAGCTTCTCGATCTTCTTTACTTTGCACTCAATATTGACCGGTGCCTCTTCAATACAGGGAGCATATTCCAGCGTCTGTGCTTTCTTTGCACTCAGATGACACTCTTTCCATTTATCTACATCCCGCCCCGAACGGACACCGCAGAAATCCGTTGCCCTTGCCAGTTTCTCCGTGGTCAGATTGATCACAAATTCACCGCTTTCTTCGATCATATGATAAGAATAACGTTCCGGACGCACTGATATGTATACCATTGCAGGATTCGTACAAACAGTTCCTGTCCACGCTACCGTCAGAATATTCTGATTTCCATTTTTTATCTCCTGTACTGACCATTACCGCCGGTAATGGATAAACCATATTTCCCGGTTTCCATATCTGCTTTGCCAGTTTTTTCCTCCTGCTCCTTACTGCTGCAACGCACCAACCAGTGTCGGCACGAGCTGCTTCTTACGGGATACAACTCCTTTGAGCATCAGTATCTCAGCATCATCCTGCAGATCATAAGCACTGATGAATTTTTTCTCTCGCCTCTGCTCCACAGCAGATCAGTTCTGAAGATTCTGTGATAATATTCGTCAGCATAAAGAAGATCATATTCAGCCCATGACTTTTTACGTGCCTTCTCCATATGAGGCAGAACTCTTTCTTTGATTTCTTTCAGTTCCTCTGCACTCATGGAATTGACCTGTCCGACTCCAAACATCGTATCATTCACCGTAAACTGCTTGAAATCCAGGAATAAAATCTCTTCTGCACTCTTTCCTTTCAAATTGCTTCCTGCATTGAACATCTCCTGTGCCAGTTCTTCAATATTGATCGAAGCGATTTCTGCCAGTTTTCTCGCTGTTACCTCATCCAGTGGTGTACAGGTCGGAGAACGGAACATCAGGGTATCAGAAATGATTGCTGAACAGAGGAGTGCCGCATTGACTGCATCCACCGCAATTCCATTTTCTTCATACATCTGATATACGATCGTAGCCGTACATCCCACCGGCTGATTACGGAAATAAACCGGTCCCATCGTCTCAATACTGCTCAGGCGATGATGATCGATAATCTCCAGGACATCTGCTTCTTCCACTCCGTCGACTGCCTGATTTTTTTTGCATTATGGTCAACTAGGATCACCTGCTTTTTCTTCACATTCAACAGGCGTCTCCGGGATACAAGTCCTACAAACTTTCCCTGGTTGCCCAGAACCGGGAAATCACGGAATCTTTTTCTTGCCATAACTTCTTTTACGTCATCCACAAAATTCCCGTATATGAAATGTAACCAGATTTTCTCTGGTCATGAAAAAACCGGACCGGGATACTCTGGTTGATATGCTGTGCAGCAGTAAATGTATCATGCGGTGTACGGATCACAACGATCTGTTTTTTGCTCTGCCTGACGCAGGATGTCTTCCGAGATCGGATAGCCCTGACATATGACCATACAACTTGCATCCATATCAATGGCACACTGTTGTGCATCAACCCGGTCTCCCATGATCACCAGGTCATCCTTTTCAATAAATCGGGTCATAAGATTTTTACCGGATGCTGCGATTGCGACCTTTCCTTTCTGAAAATAGCCATGCTCATTTCCTGTCTCCACTTTTCCTTCTACAGCGGCTGCAATATTCCGATACTGGGTTCTCGCCTTTGCCAGCATCGTATTATCGTAAACATCCATATAGGATTTGGCGATATCACCTTTCGTGATCACACCTTCCAGCATCCCGTCTCTTGTGATAGGAAGTGTATGCGGGGAAAGCAATTATGAAAATGATGATTTCCTGACGTATGTATGCTATGACTTATTCCAGAAGAATCAGTATGATAAAGTAATCCTGACATATCTTGCAAATTATTTCTGCGGTGCAACAATGGAAATGAAGAATCTGTGGAAAGTTGCAAGGGATTATGAAGTGCATACGCATAAACTCGCAGAACGGATACTGACGCAGATGCTGTTTTCGGAGGAGCTGTTCCAGGAGGCACAGGTATTTGAGGCATATTACGAAGAAGGTGCATATTTCCGTCTGGAGCAGGCATATCTTGCCTATATTTCCAGGGAATATGTAGTCGAAGAGCGTAAGATCGGAAAGAATGTGATCGATGTCATCTGCCAGGAATATGAAAAGGGAGAACCAACGATCGATATCTGCAAGATTGCGGTACTGAAATATTATTCTACCCGTGAGTATGGAACGCAGATAAGGAAGACTCTGAAGAAGTTTCTTCAGGAACTCTGCGGCAAGCAGATCTATTTCCCGTTCTTCCTTTCTTATGAGAAAGAATGGCTTGTGGAACTTCAGCTCTGGGATAAGACGCTGATCGAATATAAAGGTCAGAAAGGCAGCCGTGTCATGCTTTATTACCAACTGCAGAAAGGCAGCAGAGAGGCAGCGGATTATTCGACAGAAGTGCTGTCTCCGATGTATGAGAATCTTTATGTGAAGAAGTTTGTATTATTTGCAAATGAACGGCTGAAATACTATTTTAAAGAGACGATCGACGGCAATTCTTACAGAAGTGAAAAAGAAATGTGTATGCGGGAGATCGAAAAAGGAGAGCCGGGCAGATACGGAAGGCTCAACGATATCCTTTTGGAAGAGGATAAAGAAGAACAGGAGAAGAAGATGCGGAGTTACGCGTTGGAAGATGCCGTGGCGAACCACATGTTCATCCAGTATTAAGGAGGAGCTAATTTCATGGGACAGGGCAGTATAATTGGCTATGAAATAAATGAAAAGACGTGTCAGATCAGCTACTACAGTGAGGAGCAGATGGAACCACAGACACTCGAAGTCGATGAAGATAATTTTCAGATCCCGCTGATCATAGGAAGACTTCGCGATACATGGGCATATGGAAAAGAAGCAAAAAGACTGGCAACGGTAAAAGAAGGATTTACCGTGACCAGGCTTTTGAACCGGAGCCTTGCAGGGGAAAAGATCGAGTTTGGCGAAGAGACGTATGATGCAGTATGGCTTCTGTCAAAGTTTATCCAGATGTCACTGCATGACTTCCCGGAGATAGAGGGAATCGTATTTACGGTTCCTGCATTGACAGAGGAACTGGCACAGATGCTCAGAGGGATCGCAGTCCGTATGAATATTGACAAGCGGCATATTTTTATTCAGGATTATAAGGAGAGCTTCTGTAATTACCTGTTCTATCAGCCCAAAGAGCTGTGGCAGTATGATGCGGCATTATTCTGCTGTGACAGAAATGAGATCAAAGCCTATATGCTCCGCAGACTTAAGCCGGGACTTGGAGGAGGAAAGACGACCTTTGTTACGGTGGATGAAGTCGCAAGTGCACATATGAAAGAACTTGCGATGGTGTATCCGGTTCTGAATGAGGATAAAGCAAAAGAAGCAGACTCCATGTTCTGCAAGTTTATTGAGAGCGTCTTTGACAAGCGGATCGTTTCTTCGGTTTTCCTGACGGGAGAAGGATTTGAGAATGAGTGGTATCCAAAGTCTTTGCGGGTGCTGTGCAATGGACGCAGGGCGTTTATAGGGAAATAATCTTTACAGCAAAGGAGCATGCTACACTGCATACCGAAAGCTGTATATGCACATTGAAAATCCGGTTTACCTGTCAGAGGACAAACTGACAGATCAGATCACGGTGAATATGCGGGTTGACGGGCAGGAAATGTGGTATCCGCTGGTGTCCTGGGGGGCTCACTGGTATGAATCGAACAACCAGTGGGAAGTGATCCTTGAAGATGTGGAAGATATAGAATTTCATATTGAATCACTGGTACAGGGCAATCTTAAGACGGAAAAGATCTCTCTTGCAAAGTTCCCGAAACGTGCGGAATATTCAATGAGGCTTCAGATCGAAACGTTATTCCTGGATGAAAAGACCTGCAAGATCACAGTACGGGATGTCGGATTCGGAGATTTCTTCCTGCCGACAGATTTCCAGGAAGAGAAGATAATTCATTTAGGAGGTAATGATGGGAAATTTAATTCTTTGTCATGATAAGCATGCGACACATCCGTATGAGATTACAAGAATCCACTGCAGGATCTTTACCATGGAAGAACTGTGTTATTACCTCTGCAATAATCTGTATCTGATTGATTATACGATTATGAATGAACAGATTTGTAACTGGCTGGAAGAAGAAATCGGAATGAAAGATCTGGCTGACCAGCTCAGAGATGTCCTCAGACTTCGCGGTTCAGTAGAGAAATTTGTATTGACGATCCTGAAAGCATCCAGGATCTACAGAGATCCTGAGATGATCCGCATCCAGAATGTACTGGAGCATCTAAAGAATCAGAAGGATATCGAACGCCAGAAATATAAAGGGGACAATCTCCTTGAGAGTGGTGAGATAGAAGAAGCGATCCTTGTATATCAGGAGATCCTGAACCGGGAGAAAGATGAGAGCGTGGATGCAAAAAAGTTTTACTGGGAAAGATCTATGCTGGACTGGGAGCGGCATATGGAAGGCTGTTTCTCTATCAGGAATCGGCAAGAATGTATGACCGGGCTTATCAGATCTGTGAAGATCCGCAGCGTTTTCAAAAACCGTATCATTTATGCCTTCTTATAAATATATGTCCTTTGGAGG
>ENA-OQHD01000519-OQHD01000519.1-human-gut-metagenome-genome-assembly--contig:-NODE-519-length-13715-cov-2.759273_pt1 | contig 13715 bp, 17 predicted proteins | sample MGYA00242560_ERZ504711 | MGnify/ENA primary metagenome ERZ504711 (study PRJEB26092, sample SAMD00036198) | human gut metagenome | host: Homo sapiens | study: EMG produced TPA metagenomics assembly of... | reverse complement strand
TATATACGGGAAAAGTTGTGTATTCAAAAAAAAATGTCTGACTTTTGTAAAGTCTAAGGGGCTAACCCTTTGGCTTTTCCGATTTTAAACAACCCTAACCAGTTAATTCAATGAGTGATTTAGAAAACAATGCCCAGGAAAAAGGAACGAAGAAACGTCCTTACAACCTGCGCGAAAAGAAAGAAAAGGATGCTGCCTACCGTTCTTTGATAAGGCCGGAATTGGCAGATGAGTTGTATGACAAGATATTGAATATCGTTGTTGTACAAAAGAAGTACAGAGATGCTGATTATTCCGCTAAGGATTTGGCGAAAGAATTGCAGACCAATACTCGCTATTTGTCTGCAGTGGTGAATTCACGCTTCGGCATGAACTATTCTTGCCTGCTGAATGAATATAGAGTAAAAGAAGCGCAGCATTTGTTGACAGACAAAAGATATGCTGACAAGAATGTAGAGGAGATCAGTACGATGGTCGGCTTTGCAAACCGTCAGTCTTTTATGCTGCTTTCTATAAAAACTGTAGGTGAGACTCCTAATGGATATCGTAAAACGACACGCAGAAAAAGGAAGCTAAGAAGAAATAATTCTGTATGACTGAATGAATAAAAATGGAAATATTCCGGAACAGTTGTTTCGGGATACTTCCTTTTACTTCTTTTTTGAATACCAATCTATATACTCCCGACACATGAAGAAACAACTAATTTCTATGGTGACTGCCCTTTTCTCTATTGACGGCTTGTGGCGGAAATCCGAAAACAACTGCTGAGGCAGAAAAAACTTGACTATACAGTGGAACAATTTGGCAGATTTACAGATTTTACGTTACCGCGTACCAGGTTTTGAGGTTTGTCCCTCAAACAAAAAGGAAATTGGTTTATTATTTGACGGAAGCGGCTTTGCAGGGTCAGAGACATTCTTTTTCCGACCAGAATGGCAAGTATAACCTGACGATTCGCCGGATGCTGGAAGCTGTCTATACCGGCTATAAGGGAGATAAGAATACTCCTGATTTCAAGGCTATGGAAGTGTACCTCAAGCGGGTATGGTTCTCTAACGGCATTCATCATCACTATGGCAGCGAAAAGTTCGTTCCGGGATTTACTCCCGAATTCTTCAGGCAGGCTGTACAGAGTGTGGATGCAGCTACGTTGCCGCTTGCCGAAGGACAGACTGTGGAACAACTGTGCGAGGAAGTGTTCCCCGTTATTTTCGACCCCACGGTGATGCCCAAACGGGTGAACCAAGCTGCCGGTGAAGATTTGGTTTTGACTTCCGCATGCAATTATTACGATGGCGTGACGCAGCAGGAGGCCGAAGATTTCTATAATGCCTTGAAGAATCCGCAGGATGAAACTCCCGTTTCCTATGGTTTGAATAGCCGTTTGGTGAAAGAGGATGGCAAGATTCAGGAGAAAGTATGGAAAGTGGGGGGCTTGTATGGACAGGCACTTGAAAAGATTGTCTACTGGCTGAAGAAGGCAGAAGGAGTTGCCGAGACTCCCGAGCAGAAGGCGGTGATAGCCAAACTGATGGAATTCTATGAAACCGGCGATTTGAAGACATTCGATGAATATGCCATTTTGTGGGTGAAGGATTTGAACTCACGCATTGACTTTGTGAACGGTTTTACCGAAAGTTATGGTGACCCGCTCGGCATGAAGGCAAGCTGGGAATCTCTGGTGAATTTTAAAGATTTGGAAGCTACCCAGCGTACAGAGTTGATAAGCGGCAATGCACAGTGGTTTGAGGACCATTCGCCGGTAGACGGACAATTCAAGAAGGAGAAAGTGAAAGGGGTGTCTGCCAAGGTAATCACGGCGGCTATTCTGGCCGGTGACTTGTATCCTGCAACTGCTATCGGCATCAACCTGCCCAATGCCAACTGGATACGTAGCCATCATGGTTCGAAATCCGTTACAATCGGTAACATTACAGATGCTTATAATAAGGCAGCTCATGGCAACGGGTTCAATGAGGAGTTTGTGTACAGTGATGCAGAGCTTCAACTGATTGATAAGTACGCAGATGTGACAGATGAACTGCATACTGACCTGCATGAATGTTTGGGACATGGTTCCGGTAAATTGCTCCCGGGTGTGGACCCGGATGCGTTGAAGGCATATGGTTCTACTATCGAAGAAGCGCGCGCCGACTTGTTCGGACTCTACTACGTGGCCGACCCGAAGCTGGTGGAACTGGGGCTTACTCCAAGTGCGGATGCTTATAAGGCTCAATACTACACCTATCTGATGAATGGTTTGATGACACAGCTTGTACGTATCGAGCCGGGTAACAATGTAGAAGAAGCCCATATGCGCAACCGTCAGCTCATAGCCCGCTGGGTGTACGAGAAAGGTGCGGCGGAGAAGGTTGTGGAATTGGTAAAGAAGGCATGGGAAGACGTACGTCGTGATAAACGATTATGAGAAAGTGCGTGACTTGTTTGGCCGGTTGCTTGCCGAGATACAGCGTATCAAGTCCACCGGTGACTATGCCGGCGCCCATGATTTGGTGGAAGCCTATGCCGTGAAAGTCGATCCCGCTTTGCATGCCGAAGTGCTGGAACGCTACAAGAAGCTGAATCTTGCGCCGTATAAGGGGTTCGTCAATCCCAAGTATGAAGTGGTGACGGATGCCGACGGTACTATAACAGATGTGACAGTGACTTATGATGAAGGTTATGCGGAACAGATGTTGCGTTATAGCAAAGACTATTCTACATTGCCTTCTGTCAATAAATGATGAACTATGATAGATACTAAAGAGCAGCTGCATCAGCGGCTGAAAGATATAAAGACACAGCTCCGTCTCTCAATGAACGGGGCTGTGTCCCAAAGTATGCGTGAGAAAGGGCTGGTATATAAGCTGAACTTTGGCGTGGAGTTGCCCCGTATCAAGGGTATTGCTGCCGGTTACGAGAAGGACCACTCTCTGGCTCAGTCTTTGTGGAAAGAAGATATCAGAGAGTGCAAAATATTGGCGGGACTTTACAGCCGGTAGAGAGTTTCCTGCCCGAGATAGCCGATATCTGGGTGGAAGATATCCGTAATATCGAGATTGCAGAACTTACCTGCATGAATTTATTCCAACATCTTCCTTATGCGCCTGCCAAGTCCTTCCATTGGATTGCAAGCGAGGACGAATACACGCAGGTTTGCGGCTTCCTCACCATAGCCCGTCTATTGATGAAGAAAGGGGATATGAACGAACGGGTTGAAAATGAGTTCCTCGACCAGGCAATAACGGCTTTTTTGTCGGGCTCCTATCATGTACGCAATGCAGCCATGACTGCTATCCGCCGCTTTATGCAGCAAATGAGGAAAATTCTTTTCAAGTTTGCCGCAGAGTGGAGGGTATGGACAATTCTTCTTCTGATGTAGAACAATTACTATACAATCTTGTAAAAGAGGAGGTTTGTTAGATTAGTTCTATGGTTATAGAGACTGATGCGGTAAGGGAATATTTCCCTTATCGCAATTTTTATCTCTTTCTCGTTTGCTTTCCACAAAAAATGGATTAACTTTGTTGGCTGTAAAACTGCGCCGTCAAATGGAAAGTCAGAATGTGAAAGATACAGTTAGGCAGATATTCACTGAATATCTGAATGCGAACGGGCATCGGAAGACTCCCGAACGTTATGCTATACTTGACACCATTTACTCCATAGACGGTCATTTTGATATCGACACGCTCTATTCACTGATGGCCGACCAGGAGAACTTCCGCGTCAGCCGTGCAACGCTTTACAATACCATCATTTTGCTTATAAATGCTCGTCTGGTCATCAAGCATCAGTTCGGCAACTCTTCCCAATACGGAAAAATGTTATAATCGCGATACGCACCATCACCAGATATGCACCCAGTGCGGAAAGGTGACCGAGTTTCAGAACGAGGAGTTGCAACATGCCATTGAGAATACCAAACTGAGCCGGTTTTAATCTTACGCACTAATTACCTTATATATGTATGGGTTGTGCAGCAAGTGTGACCGGGCCAATAAACGGAAGAAAAGAATAATAACCATAAAAAGAAAATGAAAGTAGACGTATTATTAGGATTACAATGGGGCGACGAAGGCAAAGGCAAAGTCGTTGATGTGTTAACTCCGAGATACGATGTCGTAGCTCGTTTCCAGGGCGGACCGAATGCCGGACATACACTCGAGTTTGAAGGGCAGAAGTATGTGCTCCGTTCCATTCCGTCTGGAATATTCCAGGGAGACAAGGTGAATATCATCGGTAACGGAGTGGTGCTTGACCCGGCTCTCTTCAAAGCGGAAGCCGAATCATTGGAAGCGTCCGGCCATAACTTGAAGGAACGCTTGCACATTTCCAAGAAAGCACACCTCATTCTGCCGACTCACCGCATACTGGATGCTGCATACGAAGCAGCCAAAGGCGATGCAAAGGTAGGAACGACCGGAAAAGGCATCGGACCGACTTACACGGATAAAATCAGCCGTAACGGTGTGCGTGTAGGCGACATTCTGCATGACTTTGACAAGAAGTATGCAGCGGGCCAAGGCCCGTCATGAGCAAATCTTGAAAGGCTTGAACTATGAGTATGACATTACCGAAATGGAGAAGGCATGGTTCGAAGGTATCGAATACTTGAAACAATTCCAGTTGGTGGATAGCGAACACGAGATGAACAATCTGCTGGCTGCCGGCAAGTCTGTATTGTGCGAAGGTGCGCAGGGGACAATGCTGGACATTGATTTCGGTTCTTATCCGTTTGTCACTTCTTCTAATACGGTCTGTGCAGGTGCTTGTACCGGTCTGGGTATTGCTCCCAACAAGATTGGTGAGGTATATGGTATTTTCAAGGCCTATTGTACGCGTGTAGGTGCCGGTCCGTTCCCGACGGAATTATTCGACAAGACCGGTGACCAGATTTGCACGCTGGGTCATGAGTTCGGTTCTGTGACAGGACGTAAGCGCCGTTGTGGCTGGATTGACCTGGTGGCATTGAAATATGCCATTATGGTAGACGGGGTTACCAAACTGATTATGATGAAGAGCGATGTGCTCGATTCTTTTGAAACCATTAAGGCTTGTGTAGCTTACAAGATGGATGAGGAAGAGATTGATTACTTCCCGTTCGATATCAATGAGACTGTTGAACCGGTTTATGTAGAGCTACCCGGTTGGCAGACGGATATGACCAAGATGCAGAGTGAAGATGAGTTCCCGGAAGAATTCAATGCATATTTGTCATTCCTGGAAGAACAGCTTGGTGTGCCCATCAAGATTGTTTCTCTGGGACCGGACCGTGAGCAGACCATCGAACGGTATACAGAGGAATAATAAAACAAACAGATAACCTTAGACACGGATTACACGGATTTCGCGGCTTCATCTGAAGAACCGTGGGTGTCCGGATAATCCGTGCCTTTTTTATTTATTGCCATGAAAACACGTCTTTTGTCTTTTTTTAACTGTTGTTTCTTCTTGTGTGCTCCGCACAGTCGCAGACTTACCAGCCGACGGAGGAGAACCTGAAATCCCGTCAGGAGTTTCGGGACAATCGCTTCGGTATCTTCCTGCATTGGGGGATATACAGTATGCTGGCTACCGGAGAATGGACCATGACGAACAAGAACCTTAATTATAAGGAGTATGCCAAACTGGCGGGAGGTTTCTATCCTGCCAAATTCGATGCTGCCAGATGGGTGTCAGCCATTAAGGCGTCCGGGGCAAAGTATATCTGCTTTACATCCCGGCATCACGATGGCTTTTCTATGTTCCACACACGCTTTTCCGATTACAATATTGTGGATGCTACCCCTTTTAAGCGGGATATTCTGAAAGAATTGGCAGACGAGTGCCACAAGCAAGGTATTCGTCTGCATCTCTACTATTCGCACATCGACTGGTATCGCGAAGATGCTCCGTGGGGACGCACCGGACGTGGAACGGGACGACCGAATCCGAAGGGCGACTGGAACAGCTACTATAAATTCATGAACAACCAGCTGACCGAGTTGCTCACCAATTATGGAAAAAGTAGGTGCCATTTGGTTTGATGGCTGGTGGACCAGGACCAGAATCCGGATTTTGACTGGCAACTGCCCGGGCAATATGCCATGATACACCGCCTGCAACCGGCTTGCTTGGTTGGGAACAACCATCATCAAGCACCGTTTGCCGGCGAGGACATCCAGATATTCGAGCGCGACCTGCCGGGAGAGAACCGTGCCGGCCTTTCCGGGGCAGGATATCAGCGCCTTGCCCCTTGAAACCTGTGAGACGATGAATGGAATGTGGGGATATAAGATTACGGACCAGGATTATAAATCTACCAAAACGCTGATACATTACCTGGTGAAGGCTGCGGGTAAAGATGCCAATCTGCTGATGAATATCGGTCCTCAGCCGGACGGTGAGCTGCCTGCTGTTGCATTGGAGCGTCTGGCAGAAGTAGGGGAATGGATGAAGGTATACGGTGAAACCATCTACGGAACCCGTGGCGGCTGCATTGCTCCGCATCCTTGGGGAGTCACTACACAAAGAGAAAATAAATTATACGTGCATATTCTCGAATTGCAGGATAAGGCTCTCTTCCTGCCGTTGGAAGGCAAGAAAGTGAGGAAGGCAGTGGGGTATGCCGACCGTCTTCCAGTGAAGTTCCGTAAGTGTGAAGGAGGGGTGATGCTCTACTTGCCGGAAGGTTCCGACGGATATTGATAAAGTGATAGAGGTGGAGATTGAAAAATAAATTATAAATCAGAAATCTTTAATTCTTCCTAAAAGATAAAGGAAACGCTGGCATTGCTCACCGATTTCCCTTTTAATTTTTGGCAGACTAATTTGTTATACAATAAGAAACGACTGATTTATTCACAATTTAAAGAAAGAAAATTATGGGAACAGGAATGATAGGAATGCAATGGATTATTTTTATCGGTATTGCCGTCGTCAGTTGGCTGGTACAGATGAATCTTCAGAACAAGTTCAAGAAGTACTCTAAAATCCCTACCGGCAACGGAATGACGGGAGCGGACGTTGCTTTGAAGATGCTGCACGACAATGGCATCTACGATGTGACCGTGACGCATACTCCCGGACATCTGACCGACCATTATAATCCTGCCAATAAGACAGTAAACCTGAGTGAGAGTGTTTATAGCAGTAACAGCATCATGGCTGCTGCCGTTGCAGCCCACGAATGTGGTCACGCCGTGCAGCATGCACGCGCATACGCTCCGTTGACAATGCGCAGCAAACTGGTGCCGGTAGTCTCTTTTGCCTCACAGTGGATGACGTGGTTGCTGCTGGCAGGTATCTTGATGCTGAACTCCTTTCCGCAACTGTTGCTGGCGGGCATTATACTGTTTGCATTGACAACTTTATTCAGCTTCATCACCTTGCCGGTGGAAATCAATGCAAGTAAGCGTGCGCTGGTATGGCTTAGCAATTCCGGCATTACGAATTCATATAATCATGCGCAAGCGGAAGATGCACTCCGCTCGGCTGCCTATACGTATGTAGTGGCTGCTCTCGGTTCGCTTGCTACCCTGATTTATTATATCATGATATTCATGGGACGCAGAGATTAAACACATGATGCAGACATAAAAAACCAGACCATCTGTTCACCCGAAACAGATGGTCTGTTTACATTAAATAGATGATGTGTCTCTGCCGGATGCATCATCTGTTTTTTTATTCTTGATAGGCGACTGCCAGAACCAGGCATCGTCATTGACCACGTACTTGGCTTGGAAGAAGTTTTCTGCATTAGGGTCTGAGGGGCAAAGCAGTACATCGTCTGCTTTTATGCTATAGAGATTCTTGGCCATATAGCTGTCTAAATAATATTCTTTGGTAATCTTCTGCTGGTTATTCCAGTTGGCTTCTTCATTTAGGATTACCGGACGACCGTCTCGCAGACGTTCGCGCACTTCTTGCACGCTTAGCATGATGCCGTTTTCATCCATCACCCAGGCATTGTTGGTGGGGTCTACCCATATCCATTTATCCAAGGTATTGGAATAAACTACGTTAATGGAATGGCATTCACCAATGTATTTTTTGGGTAATCCGCTGATGTGGCGTGCCTTAAATCCCATGGACAGATAACAATCCTTCAGTACATGGGCAAGACCTCCGCAATGCAGACCTCGCGCACCGCCTTTGCAAGCTTCTGCCCATTTTATGATGTTGCTGCCTGCCGGACTTTCATGGTTTCCGTCATGTTTTATGGTATTGTGTATATAAGTAAGTATGTTCTTTATTTTCGATAATTCGTCGCCTGCGCCTGCCACACTGTCTAACTTGAAGTATTGGCGTACCTCTACTAAATACTTGTTGTTGGGATTGATGTGTTCGAAGCGGGGGGAAGTGTATCAGGGCGCTCATTGTGGGTGTATCCCGGTGTTTTTTGAAGTATGTCGAGGTAGTCACCCACTTTCTTCACTTTGGCAAGCACTGCCTTGAACCGTTTATCGCTGCGCAGGTTGTCTAAGTCGGTATCATTCATCATGTGGTTGTAATCTTGAAATCCATTGTCGTAGGCCAGTTCTAAATTTTTGGATGGCTCACCTTTTTTGCTTTAACAAGGATTGGAAGCAGGCTAAATTGTAGTAATAGGACTGTATGAGCCAGCTGTACTTTTTCTGAGTGTTCTCGTCTTGTTCTTTGAACAGAGTTATCAAAGCCTTACCGTTCTTTTCGGCTTCTTTATAGTTTTCTCATTGACGGCTTGTTGCAGCTTTTGTACGATGGCTTCTTCCTTTTTGGTCGAAGTCTTTGGCGTTGCCGGATTGTGCCCGGCTAACACCGATGCCGCATAGCAACAACATGCAGAATAAAATCAGTCTCTCTTTCATAAATGTGTAAGTTTGAAGTTTGTTTTGGTCGTTTTTATGCGACGGTAATGATACAAAGGTAAACATTCTCTTTTCTTAATCAATAAAATACTGTAACTTTGTCGTCCGATTTTTAAAATAATTGAACTGATTATGGCAGCAAAACCAAGTATTCCGAAAGGAACCCGTGACTTCTCGCCCGTAGAAATGGCGAAGCGTAACTATATATTCAATACGATTCGTGAGGTGTATCATCTCTATGGTTTTCAGCAGATAGAAACGCCCTCGATGGAAATGCTTTCTACCTTGATGGGGAAGTATGGTGAGGAAGGCGACAAGCTTTTGTTCAAGATACAGAACTCCGGTGATTACTTTTCCGGACTGACAGATGAAGAACTGTTGAGCCGTAATGCTCCGAGACTTGCCTGCAAGTTTTGCGAGAAAGGTTTGCGCTATGACCTCACAGTACCTTTTGCCCGCTACGTGGTGATGCACCGCGATGAAATAACTTTTCCTTTCAAACGTTATCAGATACAGCCCGTGTGGCGCGCCGACCGTCCGCAAAAATGGACGCTATCGTGAGTTCTATCAGTGCGATGCCGATGTGGTAGGCAGTGATTCCTTGCTGAATGAGGTGGAGCTGATGCAAATTGTCGATACGGTATTTACCCGCTTCGGCATCCGTGTTTGTATCAAGATTAACAACCGTAAGGTATTGAGTGGCATTGCCGAAATCATCGGTGAGTCTGACAAGATTGTTGATATTACTGTGGCCATTGATAAGTTGGATAAGATAGGTCTGGACAATGTCAATGCCGAGTTGAAAGAGAAAGGCATCAGTGACGAGGCTATCGCCAAACTGCAACCTATCATTTTGTTGAGCGGAAGTAATGAAGAGAAACTTGCGACTCTGAAGGAAGTTCTTGCTGTCAGCGAGACCGGACTGAAGGGCGTGGAGGAAAGTGAATTTATCCTTTCCACCTTAAAGAACCTTGGCTTGAAGAACGAAATCGAGCTGGATTTGACATTGGCCCGTGGCTTGAATTACTATACCGGTGCCATCTTCGAAGTAAAGGCGCTGGATGTGCAAATCGGCAGTATTACTGGTGGAGGACGCTATGACAACTTGACGGGTGTATTCGGTATGTCCGGTGTCAGTGGTGTCGGTATCTCGTTCGGTGCAGACCGTATCTTTGATGTGCTGAACCAGCTTGACCTTTATCCGAAAGAAGCGGTGAACGGTACTCAGTTACTGTTTATCAACTTTGGTGAGAAAGAGGCCGCATTCTCAATGAATGTATTGACTGAAGTGCGTGCGGCAGGCATCCGTGCCGAGATTTTCCCCGATGCAAGCAAGATGAAGAAACAGATGGGGTATGCGAACTCCAAAGCCATCCCGTTTGTAGGCCCTGGTGGGTGAGAATGAAATGAATGAAGGTAAGGTGACATTGAAAAAACATGGAGACCGGAGAGCAGAAAATGGTCACTCCCCAAGAGCTGGTTAGCGAACTGAAATAATAAAAACTGAAATACATTTAAAAAGGAGCACAAAATTGCTCCTTTTTTTGTATATTTATGGCACAAATATAGGTATTTGTAATAGTGGCGTAGGAAAAATGAAACATCCTGCATTTATCTTTGTACTGACAAAAAAAGGAGGTTCTTATGGTTTCTGTTGAGCTTAAGCAAGAAAAACACAATGCCCTCGTCAGTTTCCTGATGATTGTCATAGCGGCATTGTTCCTGCTCTATATGGGCAGTTCATTGGTACATTCTACAAAAGCGTTCTGGGAAAATTATTCCATAGAAGAGCTGCTGGAATAGAAGGAATTCAAGTCAAATCACTACCTTTGTCGGCAAAACATATTGCCGATGATACTTTATTTTACCGCAACCGGAAACTCACGCTGGATTGCAGAATTGCTTGCAGAGGCTATGCATGATACTGCCGTCAGCATTGTTGATTGCCTTAAGCAAGGCTCGATACCCGCAGGGCTGTCGACAGCTGACAGACTGGGTATTGTTTTTCCGGTACACTCATGGTATGCACCCCGTGTCTTGATTGATTTTTTGTCGCAGCTCCGGTTGCCGGACTGCTGTTACCGTTATGCCGTGTGTACATGCGGGGACGATATGGGAAAGGGAATGAACCGCCTGGCGGAACATTTTCCGTTGGATGCTGCCTGGTCTGTTGCAATGCCCAATACCTACGTACCGATGTTCAATTTGGACGATGGGGCGCTTTGCCGTAAGAAGATAGAGAACGCACGGCATGCTGTCGCTTCGATTGCCGAAGATGTCATTGCACGGAAGAGGGTCTGGAATGTGCATGAGGGCAGTGCTGCCTGGCTGAAAACGTATGTCGTGAATCCTTTGTTTGTCCGTTTTGTCATTGGTACAAGGAGTTTCCATGTAGATGAAGGCTGTATCTCTTGCGGAATATGCGGCAAATCTTGTCCGGTAGGTAATATCCGGTTGGTGGATGGGCATCCGGTGTGGGGAAAGCAGTGCATTCATTGTATGGCTTGTTTGCATTTTTGCCCCCGGAAAGTGATACAGTATGGAAAAGCGACACAGAAGAAGGGGAGATACCGGTTGGAAGATTATCTTTGCCGCTTCACCACTCCCACATAAATCAGCAGAATAACATTCATTACCAGTGCGTAGATAATGGCAGGTATTGCAATAATGTCATTGTTGAATACAAACGGACTACTGGCAACAGCAATTGCTTGTGCGGCATTCTGCATACCGATTTCTATAATGAGTGTACGTTGTTCTTTCCGGTTGAGGCGCATGGACTTCGATAGCACTACGCCGCCTCCCATAGCCAGCAGGATAAGAATGGAGATGCAGAGGCCCAGTTTGCCGAATTGGCCGGTGATGGTAGCATGGTGCTGTATGAAGAAGATGGTTGCCAGCAGGATAAGTGCGGGAAAGGCTGTCTTGGACAATATCTTATGAATCCTTTCTGCCATTTGCGGACGGTAGCGCTTCGTGAATATGCCGGCTACAATGGGAAGAAACATCAGAACCAGGTTCTGCATGATAAGGCTGCCTACGGGGAGATGGATATCTATGTCCAGATTGCTGTCTACAAAGTGTGTGGCGAATTCCATAATCACGGGGATAGTGAACAGCGTAATAATGCTGCTACATGCCGTCAGTGACACGGACAATGCTACGTCTCCTTTGGCTATCATGGAGAAGATGTTGGATGAGCTGCCGCCTGGCGAGCAGGCTATGAGTATGATGCCGATAAAGAACAGAGGTTCGAGCTGGAAGACATGTCCTAAAGCAAATGCCAGCATCGGCAGTAGGATGATTTGGCCTGCCAGCCCGGCAATAATGGGGCGGGGGCGTTTGCGGAACAGTTTAAAGTCTTCGGTTTGTAATGTCAGTCCCAGTTCAAACATCAATAAGGTAAGAATGGGGAGGACTATCCATATTGCGTTCATAAGTCAAATCATTTTTGAGGCTGCAAAGATAGCAAATATTGTTGTATACTTTGCCATTTTGTCAGCCTTTGTCTGCCAAACAATCAGCTTGTTCGTTTGGCACGGTTTTCGTAAGTTGTTTATCGCTTGTTTAAAGCAAAATTACCATTATAACAAATGTATAACATATAAAACAAAAAGATTATGAACATTAAACCATTAGCAGACAGAGTGCTGATACTCCCTGCACCTGCAGAAGAAAAGACAATTGGCGGTATCATTATTCCTGATACAGCGAAAGAGAAACCTTTGAAAGGTGAAGTTATTGCAGTAGGCAACGGAACAAAAGACGAAGAAATGGTGTTGAAGGTTGGTGACACAGTGCTGTATGGCAAGTATGCCGGTACTGAACTGGAAGTTGAAGGAACCAAGTACCTCATCATGCGTCAAAGCGATGTGCTCGCTGTTTTAGGTTAATTTGTAAATTGTAAATCGTTAAAATGTAAATATAGTTATGGCAAAAGAAATATTATTCAATATCGATGCCCGCGACCAATTGAAGAAAGGTATCGACACACTGGCAAATGCAGTAAAGTAACCCTCGGCCCTAAAGGTCGTAACGTTATCATCGAAAAGAAATTCGGTGCTCCCCACATCACGAAAGATGGTGTAACGGTAGCTAAAGAAGTAGAGTTGGCAGACGCATATCAGAATACTGGCGCACAGCTGGTAAAGGAAGTTGCTTCCAAGACCGGCGACGATGCAGGTGACGGTACTACAACTGCTACTGTTTTGGCTCAGGCTATCGTAGCCGAAGGTCTGAAGAACGTGACTGCCGGTGCTAGCCCGATGGATATCAAACGCGGTATCGACAAGGCTGTTGCCAAAGTGGTTGATTCTATCAAAGGCCAGGCGGAAACAGTGGGTGACAATTATGACAAGATTGAGCAAGTTGCTTCCGTTTCTGCCAATAACGACCCCGTTATCGGCAAGCTGATTGCAGACGCTATGCGCAAAGTTTCCAAAGACGGTGTTATCACTATCGAAGAGGCAAAGGGTACTGATACTACTATCGGTGTGGTTGAAGGTATGCAGTTCGACCGTGGTTACCTCTCTGCTTACTTCGTTACCAATACGGAGAAGATGGAGTGCGAAATGGAAAAACCGTACATCCTGATTTATGATAAGAAGATTTCCAACCTGAAAGATTTCCTGCCTATCCTCGAACCGGCAGTACAGACCGGTCGTCCTTTGCTGGTTATTGCAGAAGATGTGGATAGCGAAGCGCTGACAACTTTGGTTGTAAACCGTCTGCGTTCTCAGTTGAAGATTTGTGCAGTGAAGGCTCCGGGCTTCGGTGACCGTCGCAAGGAAATGTTGGAAGATATTGCAGTGCTGACCGGTGGTGTTGTCATCAGCGAGGAAAAAGGTCTGAAGCTGGAACAAGCTACTATCGAAATGT
>ENA-OQHD01000518-OQHD01000518.1-human-gut-metagenome-genome-assembly--contig:-NODE-518-length-13723-cov-3.728891_pt1 | contig 13723 bp, 16 predicted proteins | sample MGYA00242560_ERZ504711 | MGnify/ENA primary metagenome ERZ504711 (study PRJEB26092, sample SAMD00036198) | human gut metagenome | host: Homo sapiens | study: EMG produced TPA metagenomics assembly of... | reverse complement strand
TTCGCCAGTATTGAAGTTGTACGAGGCGGAAGTGTGGGAATTGAATCCATAAGTATGATGGAAAGATAAAAAAATCAGAGTGCACTCTTGAATTTTAAAAACCAGTAGTATTATAATAAGACAAGATGATAAATCAAACATTTGTTTAAAATGGACGGAGGAGTCACAATGGAGAAGAAAAACTATTGACTGGTCAAACATAGGATTTGGCTATATGAAGACAGATAAGAGATATGTTTCCAATTTTAAAAATCGGAGCATGGGATGAAGGTACACTTACCTCCGATGATCAGATTACTATCAGTGAATGTGCAGGTGTACTTCAGTATGCACAGACATGTTTTGAAGGAATGAAAGCGTATACCACAGAAGACGGTCATATCGTAACATTCCGCCCGGACTTAAATGCAGCGAGAATGGCAGACTCTGCAGCAAGACTTGAGATGCCTGTATTCCCGGAAGATAGATTTGTAGATGCTATTAAACAGGTTGTAAAGGCTAATGCAGCTTATGTACCGCCATATGGATCAGGAGCAACCTTATATGTCAGACCATATATGTTCGGTTCCAGTGCTGTAATCGGTGTAAAACCGGCAGATGAGTATCAGTTCCGTGTGTTTGCAACACCGGTTGGACCATATTTCAAAGGCGGCGCAAAACCGATCACGATCAAGGTGTCTGATTTCGATCGTGCAGCACCGCATGGAACAGGGCATGTAAAAGCCGGACTGAACTATGCGATGAGCCTTCATGCAATCGTAACAGCTCATGAAGAAGGATATGATGAGAATATGTATCTGGATGCAGCAACCAGAACAAAAGTGGAAGAGACCGGTGGAGCTAACTTTATCTTTGTAACAAAAGATAACAAAGTTGTAACACCAAAATCATCTACAATCCTTCCATCCATCACAAGACGTTCTCTGATGTATGTTGCAGAACACTATCTTGGACTGGAAGTAGAAGAAAGAGAAGTTTATTTAGATGAACTTGGCGACTTTGCAGAATGCGGACTTTGCGGTACAGCAGCAGTTATCTCTCCGGTAGGAAAGATCGTTGACCACGGCAAAGAGATCTGTTTCCCAAGCGGAATGGAAGAGATGGGACCAGTTACAAAGAAATTATATGAGACATTAACCGGTATTCAGATGGGACACATCGAAGCTCCGGAAGGATGGATCTGCAAGATCTGTTAATTGTTTTACAGATGTTGAAAATGTAGAAAGAAGAGACGGGACACTGTGTAAATAGCTGGCTTGTCTCTTTTTTATACCTGGATTATAAAATCGTAAGGAGAGGTTGCATGAAACATATATTGTGTTCAACAATGAAAAATTATAAAAAAGAATATCTTCCCAAAGATATTTTCTCGGGGATCATCATGGCAGCAGTGTCAATCCCTATCTCAATGGGCTATGCACAGATTGCTGGACTGCCTGCAGTATATGGACTATACGGTTCGGTATTCCCGATTCTGTTCTTTGCACTGTTCTCAACATCGCGGCAATTCATTTTCGGAGTCGATGCGGCACCGGCGGCAATTGTCGGAGCAGCACTGGTATCACTTGGGATTGAAAGCGGAAGTGAAGCGGCAATGCAGTATGTGCCTGTGATCGCATTTCTGACAGGAATCTGGCTGCTGCTGTTTTATTTTTTAAAAGCCGGAAGAATCGTGGACTTCATTTCGACACCGGTGATGGGAGGATTTATCAGCGGGATTGCACTGACAATTATTCTGATGCAGATACCGAAGATCCTTGGCGGGAAGGCCGGATCTGGAGAACTTCCGGAACTGCTCAGGCATATCGCAGAGACGTGCAAAGAAATCAGCTGGCTGTCAGTGGTACTTGGTGTGGGAGCGTTGCTGCTGCTTCGCATGGCAGGAAAAGTAATTCCCAAATTCCCAGCAGCAATTGTGATCATGGCAGCAGGTGTAGCAGCAACGATGTGCTTTCGTGTAGACGAACATGGTGTGGTACTTTTGGATGCGGTGGAAAAAGGACTTCCGAAGCTGGTACATTTCCATTTTGCGGGAATTGACCTGAGGCAGGCACTTGGAAGAAGTCTGATGATCGCAGCGGTTATCATGTCGGAGACGCTGCTGTCGGAAAATAATTTTGCCATGAAGAATGGCTATAAGATTGATGAAAACCAGGAGATCCTGGCTTGTGCGATGGGAAATATCGCAGCGGCATGTGTAGGTTGTTGTCCGGTGAATGGCAGTATATCCAGAACATCCATGAATGAACAGTATGAAGGAAAGACACAGGCGGTATCTGTCGTAGCGGCAATTACGATGGCAGCCGTATTGCTATGTGCAACTGGATTTATCGGATACCTGCCGGTTCCGATTCTGACAGCGATCGTAATCTCGGCATTGATGAATGTAGTAGAACTGCATCTGGCGGTGCGCTTATTTAAAGTAAGCCGTAATGAATTCTATATTTTTGTAGCTGCGTGTGTGAGCGTATTATTTTTAGGTACTATTTATGGTGTGGTGATCGGATTGCTGCTTTCTTTTGTAGCTGTGGTACTTCGTGCGACGAATCCTCCGAGGTCTTTCCGCGGTATGATTCCGGGAAAAGAGGCTTATTACGATCTTAAGAGAAACCGCAATGCATATCCGATACGCCATACGATCATTTACCGGTTCAGTGAGAACCTTTTCTTTGCAAATGTAAAGATATTCCAGTCGGACATTGAGAACAGTATCAAAGAGGATACAGAGGTTGTAATCGTGGATGCGGCTGCGATCAACAGTATTGACGTTACGGCAGCAGACCGGCTGGAAATGATGGCGGGAAATTTTGATAAGAAAGGGATCAGGTTTTATATTACAGAGCATTCCGAAAATGTAAATGAACAGATGCGCAGTCTTGGAATCGGTCATCTGATCGAGGAAGGAAAAGTCAGAAGAACGATTCTTGCAGCATTGCAGGATGCAGGTGTTGCAACACCGGGGACGAGTATGGAATCGGAGGAATCTCCGGTTATCCAGATGCCGTGGCAGTTGGAAATCCCGGCGGCAGTGCATGCGGTTCACGAAGCAATGATCCCGGCAGAAGAAGAGAATACATTAGAAGAATTCGCATGGGCGTTCGGTGATGATGCGGTGGAAGAGATGGAAAAGAAAGTCCATCAGGTTATGGAACAGATTCACAGACTTCCGGATCTGGAAAGGCTTGCAGACGTAGGGTTTGAAGCAAAAACTCAAAAACTGGCATTCACTGGGGGCGTTGGATGAAGATGAGATCTTAAGACGAATGGAAATGCATCTGGATGAACTTCCGGAGAATCTGCGTGGAGACCAAAAAAGTGATCCTGCAGTTGATCGAAAAGAGAAGACGCAAGATCGAGCAGCAGTTATTAATGCATCATCCGGAGATCCTGGACCATCTGAAAAAGAACCGCGAACGATTGGAGAGACGGCTGGAAAAACAGAATCCGGAGGCAGCGAGAAAGCTGCATGAATGGGAACGGCAGATGCGGGAAAAATAGAAGAACAGTGAGAGCACAGGAATTTCCTGACGACCGGAATACGCAGGAAATATGCAGAAAATATGCAGGAATACGCCGGATAATCTTGCGTGAAAGTATATTTCTTGCTATAATACATGGGTATATCGGACAATAGTTTGCAATTTACAGGAGAGTACAGAAGAATGAACGATTTAGAAATGTACAGAGAGCAGCTGGCTCTGTGTGATGATAAGATTATTGACGCTTTGGTAGAACGTAATTCTATTATTGAAAAGATCATGGCGTATAAAGAAGAATATGGTATGCCAATCTTACAGCCGCATCAGGAAGAAAAACAGAAGAGAAGACTGGAAGAAAAACTGAAAGAAAACAAATATAAAGAAGAAATCTTCGATGTGTTTGGATGTATCTTGCGTAACAGTAAGAGAATCCAGGCAAGAAAACTCTTTGATTATAACATTGTACTGATCGGATTCATGGGGCTGGAAAGTCAACAAATTTCTGATTATCTGAGCACGATGTTTGATATGGATATTGTAGAGATGGATCAGGTGATCGCAGAACGTGAAGAGATGAGTATTCCGGATATCTTTGCTACATATGGCGAAGAATATTTCCGTGATCTGGAGACGAATCTTCTGATCGAGATGCAGTCGCATAAGAATGCAGTAATCTCATGCGGTGGTGGTGCGGCCTTAAGAGAGAAAAATTGTAGCAGAGATGAAAAAGGAACGGAAGAGTTGTTCTTCTTACTGCTACACCGGAGACGATTTTTGAACGTGTAAAAGACAGCAATGACAGACCGGTATTAAATGGCAGAAAGAATGTCAAAGGCATTTCAGAACTTATGGAGCAGCGCCGTGAGAAATATGAAGCGGCAGCAGATATAGTAATCAATACGGATGATAAGACCGTTCTTCAGATCTGTGAAGAGCTGGTACAGCGTCTGCAGGAGTCAGAAGAATAATATGTTTGATAGATTTTTTCCGGATCAGTATGTAGCATCCACTTATGTGATCGATTTTGAAAAATTATATGAAGAGGGTGTACGCGGACTGATCTTTGATATTGATAATACACTGGTTCCGCACGGAGCACCGGCGGACGAGAGAGCAAAGGCATTATTTGCAAGACTGAAAGCAATCGGATTCCGATGCTGTCTGATCTCGAATAACCAGAAGCCAAGGGTAGAGATGTTCAATAAAGATATCCAGGTGGACTATGTTTATAATGCGCACAAGCCATCAACCAGGAATTATCTCAGGGCGATGGAGATTATGGGAACAGACAGAAGGAGTTCTGTGTTTATCGGAGACCAGCTTTTTACAGATGTATGGGGAGCAAAACGTGCCGGAATTCCGAATATTCTGGTAAAACCGATACATCCAAAGGAAGAAATCCAGATTGTTCTGAAGCGTTATCTGGAAAAAAATTGTGTTACATTTCTACAAGAAGAGTCAGAGACACGGAAAAAAAGGTTGGAAAAATAATATCATGTATTATAGAATAATATGAGATGAAATTACGTAAGCGTGTATACGCGATTTAAGGAGGATAAGGTAATGGCTAAAGTTTCAGCAGGAGACATCCGCAATGGTGTAACAATCGAAGTTGACGGAAAAGTATGTCAGGTTATTGATTTCATGCATGTAAAACCTGGTAAAGGTGCAGCTTTTGTGCGTGTTAAGATGAAAAATATTATCGACGGTGGTGTGGTAGAGACAACATTCCGTCCTACAGAGACATTTGAACAGGCTCACATTGAAAGAAAGAAAATGCAGTATCTGTACAACGATGGAGAATTCTATAACTACATGGACAACGAGACATTTGAGCAGATTATGATCAGCGCAGATGATGCAGCAGATTCTATGAAGTTTGTAAAAGAAAACGAAGAAGTATCTATCAGCTTCTATCAGGGAAATGCATTTGCAATCGAGCCGCCGCTCAGTGTTGAACTGGTTGTAACAGAGACAGAGCCAGGTGTAAAAGGTAACACAGCTACAGGTGCTACAAAGCCGGCTATCGTTGAGACAGGTGCGAAAGTTAACGTTCCGCTTTTCGTTGATCAGGGCGAGACGATTAAGATTGATACCCGTACAGGAGCATACCTCTCAAGAGCATAAGATTCATAAGAATTCTAAATTAAATAATTATAAAAAGCCTTGCATTTTGTGCAGGGCATTTTTTATAATCTAATTACCATAATATTTCAGAAACAATTCAAGAGATGTTCTGTTATCTCAAGCGGTAATATCACCGCAGATTTTCAAGATGATTTTTGTATATTGCTGGATAGGAAGGAGCTTTTATGACATATTTTCAGTTTATCCATGCAGTAGAGACAAAAGTAAAGAAAGAGGTGGAAGAAGAAAAAACAGTAAGCATTCATACCAATGTGAAGAATAATGGTGTGAGGAGAAGCGGTATTATGATTTCGGAAAAAGGAATCAATATTTCACCGACGATTTATCTGGAGGAGTATTTTCATCAGTTCCGGATGGGGTATCCGTTGGAACAGATTGCAAAAGATATTGTCGGATTATATGAGAAAATCCGGTTTCAGAATTCATGGGAGGATGGTGAAAAGGTAAAAGACTATGAATTTGTCAAAGATAAGATCATATACCGTCTGATAGGCAGAGAGGAGAATCAGGAGCTTTTAAAAGAAATTCCATATAAAAGTTATCTGGATCTTGCAATTATTTATTATGTACTGTTAGAGGTAGATGAATATGGCATGGCATCCATGATGGTCAGAGCAGAACATATGGATATGTGGAAAGTAACGGAAGAAGATTTGTATCACCGGGCTTCTAAGAATACCCAGGAGTTACTGCCGTATGAATTTGCACCGATGCGCACGGTGATCGAAGAATTGCTGGGACTTGGGATGGAAGAGGGACCGGCAGAAAAAAGTGTATATCCTGAGCAATGAAATGCGTAGCTATGGGGCTGTGGCACTGATCTATCCGGATTGCCTGAGAAAGATTGCCGGTGTAGTGGGAGAAAATTTCTTTGTGATCCCAAGCAGTGTGCATGAGACCATTATTGTGGCTGAAAGCGAAGCGCCGGGCAGAGAAGAACTGGGAAGCATGATCGAGGAGATCAATGAGACACAGGTAGAGGCGGAAGAAGTACTTTCGGACAGGGCATATTATTATGACCGGGAGAGTGGAAAACTTGCGCTGTAAGATTTAAAAAACGGAAAAATTTAAAAGGAAAAAAATTATTAAAAAAACGTAGAGGAAATGATCGAAAAGTGGGATGCATTTCCTTTACTTTATCTCAAAGATGTGTTAATATTACTAAGGCAATTTCATATAGTAATTGTATACGCACCCGTAGCTCAGGGGATAGAGCACCGCCCTCCGGAGGCGGGAGCGGCGGTTCGAATCCGCCCGGGTGTGTACTTTTTTTCGCTATTTTTGATGGAAATTTATAGGAATTATAGAAAAGTATTAGGAATGATATGAAGTGAAGAAAAGTCATTGATTATATTGACAGAAGAACTTTACAGAAGCATTCGAAAAGGCAGGTTATGACAGAACGTATGGAAAAGGTAACACTGTCAAACCGTCCGGATCTCTGCGAATACCAGTGTAATGGAGCGATGGCAGGAGCAAAAGCTTACAAAAAGCACCGTTCATGATCGCAGAGGATGTCGTTGCCCTGTTAGAAGACAGTGCATGTATGGAAGAAGTAGAGGTTGTAAAACCTGGATTTATCAATATCAGACTGAAAAAGTCATTTGTTGCAGATTATCTGAATCAGATGGAAGAGACGGATAATCTCGGAATCGAGAAGACAGAACATCCGGAGATGATCGTGCTGGATTATGGCGGACCAAATGTGGCAAAAGCCGTTGCATGTAGGACATCTCCGTTCGGCGATCATCGGAGAAAGCGTAAAGCGCATCTCAAGAAAGATGGGGCATGAAGTTCTTGGCGATATCCATCTTGGAGACTGGGGATATCAGATGGGACTGATCATCACAGAATTGAAAGAAAGAAAGCCGGAATTGCCATATTTTGATGAAGCGTTTGAAGGTGAATATCCAAAAGAGGCTCCATTTACAATCAGCGAATTGGAAGAAATCTATCCGACAGCAAGCGGTAAGGCAAAAGAAGATGAGACATACAGGGAGAATGCATTGCATGCGACGTATCTGTTACAGAACGGGCATAAAGGATATCGTGCGATCTGGAATCATATCATTCGTGTATCGGTATCGGATCTTAAGAAAAATTATGCGAATCTGAATGTAAGTTTTGATCTCTGGAAAGGGGAGTCTGATGCCCAGGCATACATCCCGGATATGATCGAGAGATTGAAGAAAGAAGGATTTGCACATGAAGACCAGGGAGCACTGGTGATTGATGTGCAGGAAGAGACAGATACCAAAGAGATTCCTCCTTGCATGATCCAGAAATCAGACGGAGCATCTCTTTATGGAACAACAGACCTTGCCACACTGGTACAACGTGTACAGGATTATCATCCGGACAAGGTTGCCTATGTGGTGGATAAGCGTCAGGAACTGCATTTTACACAGGTGTTCCGTGCCGCAAAGAAGACAGGAATCGTTCCTGCGGAAACAGAACTGAAATTCTTAGGTTTCGGTACCATGAATGGAAAAGATGGCAAGCCGTTCAAGACAAGAGAAGGCGGGGTAATGCGTCTGGAGACACTGATCTCAGAGATTACAGAGAAGATGTATGAGAAAATCTCTGAAAATCATTCTATCGAGGGAGAAGAAGCAAAACAGACAGCAAAACTCATCGGAATGGCAGCAATTAAATACGGAGATCTGTCAAACCAGGCATCAAAAGATTATGTATTTGACGTAGATAGATTTACTTCCTTTGAAGGAAATACCGGTCCATACATTCTGTATACAATTGTACGTATCAAATCGATCCTGAATAAATACCAGTCACAGGGAAATAGTCTGGATGGACTGAAAGTACAGGAAGCATATGCGGATTGTGAAAAAGCTCTGATGCTGGAAGCTGCAAAATATAATGATGTGATGGCGAATGCATTCCAGGATCTTGCACCGCATAAGATCTGTGCATACATTTATGATCTTGCCAATGCATTCAATCGATTTTTATCATGAGACAAAGATTCTGGCAGAAGAAGATGCCGGAAAACAAAAGAGTTATATTGCGCTTCTGAAAGTGACGAAGGATGTACTGGAAGCTTGTATCGATGTACTTGGATTTGAAGCACCGGAGAGGATGTAGGAAAAATGACAGAGAAATTATTTTATGAGGACAGTCACAGAACCGAATTTACAGCAAAAGTAATTTTCCTGTGAAGAAGCGAAGGATGGTTTCTGTGTGGTGCTGGATCAGACAGCATTCTTCCCGGAAGGCGGCGGTCAGTATGCCGACACGGGCATTCTCGGCAATACAGAAGTTACCGATGTGCACGAAAAAACTGATGTGATCTTTCATTCTGTGACAGCACCATTGGAAGTGGGAAGCATAGTATCCGGTAAGATCAACTGGAAAGAACGCTTTGAGAAGATGCAGCAGCATACAGGAGAACATATAGTGTCCGGTATTGTGCATGAAAGATTTGGCTATAATAATGTCGGTTTCCATCTGGGAGCCGACTATTGTACCATGGATTTTGACGGACCGATCAGTAAAGCGCAGCTGAAAGAAATCGAGACAGCAGCCAATGAAGCAGTATACCGGAATCTGGAAGTTGAGGTTCTGTATCCATCCAAAGAGGAATTGAAAGATATGGATTACCGCAGTAAGATCGAGATTGAAGGTCAGGTCCGTATCGTGAAGATTCCGGGATATGATGTATGTGCATGCTGTGCTCCGCACGTGAAGACAACCGGTGAGATCGGAGCTGTCAAACTGGTAAGCATGGTAAGTTATAAAGGCGGTGAACGCATTACGATGCTTTGCGGAAGACGTGCCATGAGAGACTATGAGAAAAAGGATGCCATGACAAAAGAAATTTCAACCATGTTGTGTGCGAAAGAATATGAAGTGGCAGAAGCGGTCGGCAGACTGAAGAATGAGCAGACACGTATGAAGAGTCAGATTGCAGAACTGCAGCAGAAACTTCTGAAGTTTTGTGTGGCAGAGATAGCGGTGGATGAGAAGATTGTGACTGTATTTGACGGATCTTTATCGGGAAATCTTCCGAGAGAGATGATGAACCAACTGCTGGATAAAGGGGCAGTCATCTGTGCGGTATTTGCAGGAACGGACGAGGAGGGGTATCGCTATGTGATCGGAAGCAGAAGTGAAGATGTCCGTTCAATCAGTAAAACGTTAAACAGTACATTAGAAGGACGCGGCGGCGGAAAGCCGGAGATGGTCCAGGGTTCTGTGAAAGGAACAGAAGACGCCGTGAAAGAAATAATTGCACGGTATCAGTAGCCGGATGACAAGTCCTGTAGCCGGAAGAAGCTTTAAGCTTCTTCGCGGTGACTCCGGATGATCAGGCGGACCGTACGGTACAGGAACGGCTTGTACGCTTCGATAGATACAGGCTCTTCAAAGAGGATAGAATTATATCCGGTAGAACCGGCCAGTTCGAGGATCGTGAACAGCATAATGTCAATATCTTTATAATTATAGGTGTCGGCTTCTACCAGTTCAAGATATCTTTCATAAAAGATCTTATCGGATTCTTCTTCTGACCAGAAAGCAGACTTTAGGGCACCCATTACAAGATTTTTAAGAAATGAAATTCAGCAATGGCTTGTTGGCGACCAGAATATTGATGATGTCATCGATAATAAAGACAAGCTGATCTTCCAGACCGGTGATGCCGGAATTTTGCCAATGCAACGGCAGCATGACCGAACAGTTCTTTTGTTTTATGTGCGATCAGCTTGTTTTTTCGATATCATATTTGTCCTTGAAATATAGATAGAACGTTCCTTTCGCTACACCAGCCTTTTCAACAATGTCGGAAATGGCAGTTGAATTAATTCCTTTTGTGGTAAATAATTCATATGCGGTGCGAAAGAGCGCTTCCCTTTTTTCTCTTTTTGTTTCTTCGACTCTTCCCATGAGTAATCAGACTTCTTTCTTGAAATTCTTAAATCTACAGTTCTTAATTCATTATATAAAATTCATTTGAACAAGATATTAGAGTAATATATTCAATAAAATAAGTATAACAAATTGCAGATAAGAAGTCCAAAAATAAATTGACTAATGGTCATATTTTCTACGTTGCCCTTTTTTACTGATAGCAGATATAATAGAAATGTTAAATATGCAAGGATTTATAAGGAGGAAGAGATGGAGGCATATACAAGTTTTGCCGAGGTCTATGATACATTCATGGATAATGTGCCATATGAGGAATGGGCAGATTATCTGGAAGACAGATTAAAAGAATATGGAATAAGAGACGGGCTGGTTCTGGAACTGGGATGCGGAACCGGAAGCATGACGGAACTACTGGCAGAAAAAGGATATGATATGATCGGGGTGGATAATTCCGAAGACATGTTGGAAATCGCAATGGAAAAGCGTATCGAGAGTGGACATGATATCCTTTATCTGTTACAGAATATGCAGGAGTTCGAATTATATGGAACAGTGAGAGCTATTGTCAGTGTATGTGACTGTGTAAATTATGTGACAGATAAAAATGAATTGCAGGAAGTATTCTGCCTGGTTAATAATTATCTGGACCCGCAGGGAATCTTTATCTTTGATTTTAATACAGAATATAAGTACAGAGAAATTCTGGGTAATCAGGTAATCGCAGAAGACAGGGATGAGTGTAGCTTTATCTGGGAAAATTATTATAACCATACATCGATGATCAATGAATACGAACTGACATTATTTGTCCGCGAGGATGAAGAGGAAGCACTGTACAGAAAGTATCAGGAGAGTCATTTCCAGAAAGCATATACACTCAGAGAAATCAGAGGACTAATTGAAAAAGCGGGTCTGAAATTCGTTGCAGCTTATGATGCGTATACAAAGAAAGCACCGATGCATACGAGTGAACGGATCACTGTGATCGCAAGAGAGCATGGTAAATAATAGAGATGAGAAGTAACTCATCGGAATAAAAATAGAAAAACAGAAGAAGGAAAGGAATATATATGAACGACTATATCGTAAGAGCAACCGCAGCAGACGGCCAGGTAAGAGCGTTTGCTGCAACAACAAAAGAACTTGTGGAAGCGGCCAGAGAACATCATAATACCAGCCCGGTGGCAACCGCAGCACTGGGAAGACTTCTTACTGCAGGAGCTATGATGGGAAGTATGATGAAGAATGATACAGATATGCTGACACTTCAGGTAAGAGGAGACGGACCGCTTGGCGGGATTACAGTTACTGCGGACAGCAAGGGAGATGTGAAAGGTTATGTAAATCATCCGGATGTCATGCTGCCGCCAAAGAATGGAAAGCTGGATGTAGGCGGTGCTGTCGGAATCGGACTTCTCCAGGTTATCAAAGATATGGGACTCAAAGAGCCATACTCCGGACAGACCATTCTGGTATCCAGTGAAATTGCGGAAGATCTGACGTACTAATTTTGCCAATTCGGAGCAGGTGCCATCCTCGGTAGGACTTAGGGGTGCTGATGGATAAAGATAATACAGTGGCATGTGCAGGAGGCTTCATTATCCAGATGATGCCATTTGCAAAGGAAGAGACGATCAGTCAGATTGAGGAAAATCTGAAGAATATCACATCTGTAACGGATCATCTGGAAAAAAGGTGAAACACCAGAGCAGATCCTGGAAATCCTGCTTGGAAATCTCGGACTTGAAATTACAAGTACAATGCCGACAAAATTCTATTGTAATTGCTCAAAAGAAAGAGTAGAAAAGGCTGTGATCAGTGTCGGAAAGAAAGAAATCCAGGATATGATAGATGACGGTCAGGATATAGAAGTAAAATGTCATTTCTGTAATACGGCATATAAATACAGCGTAGAAGAGTTGAAAGATATCTTAAAACGCTGTAAACGATAAGGAGAAAAGTCATGAGAGACGGGTTTGTAAAAGTGGCAGCAGTAACTCCGGATATCCGTGTGGCGGATGTTGCCTATAATACACAAAATATCTGTAAGATGATTGATGAGACTGTTGCAAAAGGAGCAAAAGTTATCGTATTTCCGGAATTATGTGTAACGGGATATACCTGCAGTGATCTTTTTACGCAGGACATTTTGTTAAAGGAATCGAAAGAAGCACTGTTTAAAATAGCCGAATATACAAAAGAGAAGGATGCGATTATATTTATCGGGGTTCCGCTTGCCATAGATGGAGAACTTTATAATGTCGCAGCAGCTTTGAATCATGGTGAGATCCTCGGCCTTACGACGAAGACATTTCTCCCGAATTATGGGGAGTTTTATGAAATGCGGCAGTTCCGTCCAGGACCGGATAAGGCGAGATGGATCACATTGGATGGAAAGCAGATCCCGTTCGGACCACAGCTTTTATTCGTGGCAGATCAGATGGAAGAATTGGTAATCTCCGCAGAAATCTGTGAAGACGTGTGGTCGCCGGTTCCGCCAAGTACACTTGCAGCAAGAGAAGGAGCAACTGTGATCGTAAATTGTTCCGCAAGTGATGAGACGATCGGTAAAGCATCTTATCGTGAAAGCCTGATCGAGGGACAGTCAGCGAGACTGATCTGCGGATACATTTATGCCAATGCCGGAGAGGGAGAGTCTACGACAGATCTGGTATTCGGAGGACATAATATTATTGCGGAGAACGGAACAACACTTGTGTCGAGTGATCGCTTCACAAATGAAGTGATTTATACAGAATTGGATGTGAAGCGCCTGTTAAGCGAGCGACGTAAGAATACAACATTCCAGACAGAAAAAGAAAGAATGCTGATCCGTATTCCATTTTCAATCCATGTGGAAGAGACGGAACTTACTAGAAAATTTGCTTCCAGACCGTTTGTTCCAAGTGTGATGGCAGAGAGAAATTTACGTTGTGAAGAGATTCTGACAATTCAGGCAATGGGACTGAAGAAACGTCTTGCACATGCACATGCAAAGAGTGCGGTTGTCGGAATATCCGGCGGACTGGATTCTACACTTGCGCTTCTTGTGTCCGCAAAGGCATTTGATGCACTTGGAATGGACCGCAGTGGAATTACAGCGGTAACAATGCCATGTTTTGGAACAACGGACAGAACTTATCAGAATGCATGTAAGATGTCACTGAAACTGGGAGCAACACTGCGTGAGATTCCGGTGGGGGCAGCAG
>ENA-OQHD01000517-OQHD01000517.1-human-gut-metagenome-genome-assembly--contig:-NODE-517-length-13735-cov-3.062390_pt1 | contig 13735 bp, 21 predicted proteins | sample MGYA00242560_ERZ504711 | MGnify/ENA primary metagenome ERZ504711 (study PRJEB26092, sample SAMD00036198) | human gut metagenome | host: Homo sapiens | study: EMG produced TPA metagenomics assembly of... | reverse complement strand
TTTTTGCACACGGAAAAGGGCTGATTTTTGTGCCGTATTTTTCCGTCGCATTCGCAAAAAGGGCCCGGTCCTTAACAGACCGGACCCTTTGGGCTCTGAAATTTTGCCGTTCAGTTTGTTAAATTATGCTAACTCGCTGAAGTATTTGATGGTACGAACCATCTGGCTTGTGTAGGAGTTCTCGTTATCATACCAAGAAACAACCTGTACCTCTGTTGTTCCGTTGTCCAGCGGAAGAACCATAGTCTGAGTTGCATCGAACAGAGAACCATATCTCATACCAACGATGTCGCTGGATACGATTTCATCTGTGTTGTATCCGAAGGACTCGGTTGCAGATGCTTTCATTTTTGCGTTGATCTCGTCAACAGTTACAGTTCCTTCTACAACTGCTGTAAGGATTGTGGTAGAACCGGTTGGGGTTGGAACACGCTGTGCAGAACCGATCAGTTTGCCGTTCAGTTCCGGAATAACAAGGCCGATTGCTTTTGCAGCACCGGTGCTGTTTGGAACGATGTTAACTGCAGCTGCACGGGATCTTCTCAGATCGCCTTTTCTCTGCGGTCCGTCCAGAGTCATCTGATCTCCAGTGTAAGCATGGATAGTAACCATGATACCGGATTTGATCGGAGCCAGTTCGTTCAGAGCTTTTGCCATAGGTGCAAGGCAGTTTGTGGTGCAGGATGCAGCGGAGATGATGTTGTCGTCTGCTGTCAGGGTCTCATGGTTTACATTGTAAACGATGGTCGGAAGGTCGTTACCAGCCGGAGCGGAGATAACTACTTTACGAGCGCCTGCATTGATGTGTGCCTGAGCTTTTGCTTTGGAGGTGTAGAATCCGGAGCACTCCAGAACTACGTCTACGCCAAGCTCTCCCCATGGGCAGTTGTTAGCATCCGGGAAAGCATAGATTTTGATGTTTTTGCCATCTACTGTGATGGAATCTTCATCGGATGTTACGGTATCAGCCAGAGCATATTTTCCCTGAGAAGAGTCATATTTTAACAGATGAGCTAACATCTTCGGGGATGTTAAGTCGTTGATTGCTACTACTTCATAACCTTCTGCTCCAAACATCTGTCTGAATGCAAGACGTCCGATACGGCCAAAACCATTGATTGCTACTTTTACTGCCATGATTTTCAATTCCTCCTAAAAAGTGAATTTTAATTTTGAGTCTCTGTACTTTGTTAAAGAAACATCAACCTTATCTGTATAATACCTAATTTCGTCGGAAAATTCAAGTTCTATTTTCAAGAAAATACGAAATTATTTCTAAAATTTGTGAAGAAGCCGGATGCCAATCCGTATTTCTGCAAAATTTCGAAAGATCCGTCTATTGCAGAAAGAGCCGGAATCCAGCCTTTCCGGGGCTTTTTCCGGCTTTTCCTGCGTGTTTTCTATTGGATCGGCAGATATTCCGGCTTTTTCTCTTTAAACCGCACGTAGTACCGGAATCCGGCTTCCTGCGCGATAGCTGCCGCGTCCGCGAAATGAAACGCTATATGTTCCGGTTTGTGGGCATCGGCACCGAAGGTGATCTTTTCGCCGCCCAGTTCCCGGTATCTTCTGATGACATCCGGCGTCGGATTCGGCACGCCAAGGCCTGCCTTGTAGCCGCCGGTGTTGATTTCCAGCGCGATATCGTACTGAATCAGCTCTTTTAAAATGGTATCGATCTCGTCCGCAAATGCGCGGTAGCTGTAATCGTTTTCCCTTTTTCTCTGCAGTAGCGTACCACATAATCCAGATGACCAAGCGTCTGGAAATTGTGGAAGAACCGGATATTTTCTGCTGTAGCCCGAAAATACGCCCGGTACAGCTCTTCTGCTGTCCAGTCCGGGAAAGCATCCTCATAATAGGGGTCTTTTCCGTCAATGACATGCATGGAGCCGATCACATAGTCGAACGGCCACGCATTTACATACTCTTCCATCCGTTCTTTTAAGTGGAGCTGCAGTCCCAGTTCCACGCCGAATCGGATATCGATTCTGTCGCGGTATTTTTCCTGCAGTTCCCGGATTTTTGCCGCATATGCCGGTGTATCGAGCTGGAACTCGCCGGTACTGTAATCCATATCGTAGTGATCCGTCAGGCAGATTGCCGGAAGTCCCAGCTCGACTGCCCGTTTTACCATCTCTTCTGTTGGTGCTTCGCTGTCACTTGAAAAGAAACTGTGCATATGACAGTCCGCTATTTTCATCTTTCGGCCTCCGTAATCGTTCCGCCTCCGCCGACACAGCCGTCCACGTAGAAGACAACAGCCTGTCCCGGTGTCGGAGCACGCACGCCGTCCGGGAAGGTACAGGTAATCTCATCTTCCCCGGTCCGTTTGATCACGCACGGGGAGCCTTTGTGCCCGTACCGGATTTTTCGCGGTGCAGGAGAGCTCTTCTCCAAGTTCCAGCGGCGGAATTGCCATATAGTTTACTTTGTTTGCTTTTACTACTTTTGCGAAAACCTCTTCATTTTCGCCGACCACAACCTCGTTCGTCTCCGGACGGATTTCCAGTACGAACACGCGGTGTCCCATCGGAAGGCCGAGTCCGCGGCGCTGTCCTACGGTGTAATGGGTAATCCCCTCATGGGTACCGAGGATTTCACCCTTTGTATTCACGAAATTGCCTTTCGGTGCCACGATTCCTGTCTCGTTCTGGATAAAGGAAGCGTAATCCTGATCCGGCACGAAGCAGATTTCCTGGGAATCCTTCATTTTTTGCTACCGGAAGACCGATTTTTGCTGCAATCTCACGAATCTGATCTTTTGTGTAGTCTCCGACCGGCATCAGCGTATGCGAAAGCTGCTCCTGGGTCAGATTATACAGTGCATACGTCTGGTCTTTTGCCGCTGTTACCGAATTTGCAATCGCATACCGTCCATTGGCAAGCTGTTCGATTCTTGCATAATGTCCGGTCGCAATGTAGTCCGCTCCAATGGAAAGACTGCGCTGAAGCAACGCTTCCCATTTCACATAGCGGTTGCAGGCGATACACGGGTTCGGTGTTCTGCCGCAGAGATATTCGTTCGTGAAATAGTCCATGACGTTCTCACGGAACTCTTTTTTGAAGTTCATGACATAATACGGAATGTCCAGCACCTGTGCCACGCGCCTTGCATCATCAACAGCAGAAAGGCCGCAACAGCCCCCGTTTTCCTCCTGGACTGTCTCGGCCTCATCCTGCCAGATCTGCATGGTCACCCCGATGACATCGTATCCTGCTTTTTTCAGGAGATACGCTGCCACCGAGGAATCTACGCCGCCGGACATTCCAACGACTACTTTCTTTTTTTTCCCATACTTAGTATTCTTCCTCTTCCTCGCCCTCGCTGATATCAGACTTCGGTTTTGCAAGACCTTCGATCTTGATGTGGTGTTTCTCTGCGTAATCCCAGAGTGCAGCGTGAATTGCTTCTTCTGCAAGCAGAGAACAGTGAACTTTGACCGGCGGAAGTCCGTCGAGTGCTTCCATAACAGCTTTGTTGGTTACTTCCAGAGCTTCCTGGATGGTTTTTCCTTTTACCAGCTCGGTTGCCATACTGCTGGTTGCAACTGCGGCGCCGCAGCCGAAGGTTTTGAATTTGCAGTCCTGAATGATGCCGTTATCGTCGATGTCAAGATACATTCTCATGATATCGCCGCATTTTGCATTTCCAACGGTACCTACACCGCTTGCGTTCTCAATTTCTCCTACATTTCTCGGATGCTGGAAATGATCCATTACTTTTTCACTGTACATTGTTATTTCTTCCTCCTGAACTATTTCAAAGCAGTCCTCCTCCGGCACAGCTTTTACCTGAATTTTTACTGTACCGGCTTTCTGGATGGACTGTCTTATTTTTTTAAACTTATTTACCCTGCTGTTTTTTGATGTAATCCTCATACAGCGGGGACATGCTGCGCAGACGGTCTACGATCGCTTTAATCTGCTCTACAACGAAATCAACGTCCTCTTTTGTGATCTCCTCACTTAAAGTCAGACGTAAGGAACCGTGTGCTTTCTCGTGCGGCAGTCCGATGGCCAGCAGTACATGGGACGGATCCAGGGATCCGGAAGTACATGCAGAACCGCTGGATGCGCAGATACCTTTCATATCCAGCATGATCAGAAGGGACTCTCCCTCGATGAATTCAAAGCTGATGTTGCAGTTGTTCGGCAGACGTTTTACCGGATCGCCGTTCAGACGGCAGTTCGGAATCTCGGTTAAAATACGGTTGATCAGATAATCACGTACTTCGATTTCTTTTGCGGTACGCTCCGCCATAGTTCTTGCCGCACGCTCTGCCGCAACTCCATATCCTACGATGCCCGGTACATTTTCCGTTCCGGCACGGCGTTTTCTTTCCTGCGCACCGCCGTGTACGAAGGAGCGGATTTTCACACCCTTTCGGATGTAAAGGAAGCCGATTCCTTTCGGTCCGTTAATCTTATGACCGCTGGAACTGAGCATATCAATATTGCACTCATCCACATTGATCGGGATCTGGCCAAATGCCTGTACGGCATCTGTGTGGAATAAAATATTGTGTTCTTTTGCAATTCTTCCGATTTCCTTGATCGGCTGAATCGTTCCGATTTCGTTGTTTGCCGCCATAACGGAAATCAGAATGGTCTCCGGTGTGATGGCTGCTTCGAGTTCATCCAGATTGACAACGCCGTTCTCATCGACGCCGATATAGGTGATTTTCGCACCGCGCTCTTTTTCCAGATACTCACAGGTATGAAGAATCGCATTGATGCTCGATTTTTCGTGGTGATAATGTGGTTTCCTTTATTTTTATATGCTTCAAAGGTAGCTTTTAACGCCCAGTTATCGGACTCGCTGCCGCCGGCTGTAAAATAAATTTCCTCCGGTTTTCGCGCCGAGCACGTTTGCGATCTGCTCTCTTCCTTTGGTGATGGCTTCTTTGCTTTTCCTGCAATTGCATAAATACTGGATGGATTTCCGTAGTACTCGCTGAAATAAGGAAGCATAGCCTCGACAACTTCCGGGGGCTGATTTTTTGTTGTTTGCCGCATTGTCCAGATAAATCATTGTTGTTCACTCCTTGTCATTTCTATCGCTGTTTCTGTTTTTCTCTAATTGCCGGCTCTGCTGAACCAGCTCTCCGAGGCTGATGGAATCCACAGCGTTCGTAATTCCCTCATTGATCCTCTGCCACACAAAACGCGTGACGCAGAAATCGGCCGCATCGCAGCCGCCCAGGCCTTCATTGACCGAGCACGTGACTGCCTCGAGTCCGCCCTCCAGCACACGGAGAACATCTCCTACCGAAATGGAATCTGCCGGTTTTGCAAGTACATATCCACCGCCTGCTCCCCGCACACTCTCAATGAATCCGGCTTTTCGAAGCGGACGCACCAGCTGCTCCAGATAGCTCTCTGAGATATTCTGGCGTTCTGAAATGCTGGCAATGGACACTGCACCCTCTTCTTCGTGACTCGCCAGATCGATCATGGCACGCAGACCATATCTTCCTTTGGTCGATAATTTCATTCCTGGTTCTCCTTTTTCCTGTGCTGTCGTTTTCCAATTCCGACAGTTTTAATCGATTTATTTCTCACTCAGAATAGCACCTATCACGGGGTTCTGTCAAGGAGTTTTTTACGCATATTTTAGACTATCTGCGCAATGCCGTGAAAGGAGTCTATCCCATGCTGAAAATCACAAGAAAGAACACGCTTCTTCTTGGCACACTGATCCTGACCGCGTCCGGGATCATCTGCAGAATTCTTGGATTTCTCTATAGAATATTCCTGTCGCGCCGGATCGGTGCGGAAGCCTTTGGTATCTACCAGCTCGCCACACCACTCTACGCACTGATGCTCTCCCTTGGCGCAGGCGGCATGCAGACGGTGCTCTCGCGCTTTGTCGCATCGTACCTTACCAAAAAGGATTCCAGACGGGCAAAGATCTGTCTGGCGGCCGGATGCGGCATTGTAGTGATACTTTCCTTCTCCGCCTCCATCTTTCTCATTTTTCAGCGCGGATTTTATCGGAACACGGCTTCCTTTTTGAGCCGCGGACGATTCTGCTCCTCCGGATTTTATCACTCGGCATTCTCCCCTCCGGGATCCACAACTGTCTCTCGGCATGGTATCTTGGCCAGAATCAGACGGCACTGCCTTCTTTTTGCCAGCTTTTGGAACAGTTCGTGCGCATGGGCGCTTCCTACCTTGCCTGGCTTTTCTGTCTTTCCACAAGCCTCCCCTCTGCCGCTGTTGCTGCATTCGGTACTGCCGCCGGCGAACTCTTTTCGTGTCTCTTTCTGATGGCCTGCCTGTCCGTCTCGCACAGCAGGTCCCCTCAGAAACACCGCCCGATTTCTGTTTTTTTGCAAAGAAAAGACCCTCTGGTACGATACCTTCCGAGAGCTTGCCGTTTTGAATCTTCCGCTTACGCTGAACCGTATTCTTCTGAATATCCTCCACAGCATTGAAAGTGCTCTGCTCCCCGGCTGTCTGGTCACCTCCGGTCTTTCCCGGAAAACAGCGCTCTCGCAGTATGGCATTCTCACCGGTATGGCACTTCCGATGATCTTTTTTCCATCTGCCATCACCCACGCGGTGTCCGTCATGCTTCTGCCCGGCGTAGCAAAACAGCAGGCCGACGGTACGCCGGAGCAAATATCAGACACGATCCGTTATACAATTTCTTTCTGTGTGCTGCTTGGCACTTCCGCTGTTTTTTGCTTTTTTGCTTTTTCCGGTCCGTGGCTTGGACGTTTTCCTTTTTTCAAAACGAAGAAGTCGGCGTTTTTTCTGCGTATCCTTTCATTTTTAAGTCCTTTTCTCTATCTGGAAACGACACTTGGAAGCATTTTAAACGGCCTTGGAAAAACTTCTCTCGTTTTTTTTACCAGAACCTTGCCGGAGATGTAATTCGTATTCTTGCAATTCTTTTTCTCGTCCCGGTTTTCGGCATCCGTGGCTATCTCTATGGTATTCTTGCAAGTGAACTTACCATTATGACAATGGCACTTTTGTTCCTGCATCGGGAATCTGCAAACGGATTTGCTGTTCATTGATACCCTTTTTTCTATCGTTTTTTTAAGAGAAACAGAATTTTCGCCGAAAAAATATCGACAATCTTCGCGTTATGTATTATAATTTATAGATAGTTTGCGACGGGGCACACAAGAACGCTCCTCTGTCCGCAGCTAGAAAAGAAGTGCATCTAAGATAAAGGAGAACGAAAATGAGCCTTGAATTTGTAAGAAAACTTCCCACCCCAACAGAGATCCGGGAACAATATCCCTTAAGCGCCCGCGCAACCGAAATCAAAAAACAGCGTGACGCTGAAATCGCAAAAGTCTTTACCGGGGATTCCGATAAATTTCTTGTTATCGTAGGACCTTGCTCCGCAGACAACGAAGACGCTGTTCTGGAGTACAATCACCGTCTGGCAAAGGTTGCCGACAAAGTATCCGACAAACTGATCATCATCCCGCGTGTCTATACCAACAAACCGCGTACCACAGGTGAAGGCTACAAAGGTATCGTTCATCAGCCGGACCCGGAAGGAAAGCCGGACCTGCTGCACGGCCTGATCGCCATGCGTAAAATGCATATGCGTGTAGTAGAAGAGACTGATCTGACTTCTGCAGACGAAATGCTGTATCCGTCCAACTGGAGCTATCTGTCCGATATTCTCTCCTATGTTGCGGTCGGCGCACGTTCCGTAGAAAACCAGGAGCACCGTCTGACTGTTTCCGGCATCGACATTCCGGCCGGCATGAAAAACCCGACCAGCGGTGATCTTTCTGTTATGATCAACTCCGTCATTGCCGCACAGGGCTCCCACTCCTTTATTTACCGTACCTGGGAGGTAAAGACAAGCGGAAATCCGCTGGCGCACACCATTCTCCGCGGTGCGACCAACAAGCACGGCAACTCCGTGCCGAACTATCACTACGAGGACATTCAGCTTCTGCTGGAGAAATACAGCGAAACACATCTCGTAAACCCGGCTACCATCATCGATGCCAACCATTCCAACTCCGGAAAGAAATACGAGCAGCAGATCCGTATCGTCAAAGACGTTCTGCACACAAGACGATGCAACAAGGATATCGAAAGTCTCGTAAAAGGTGTTATGATCGAAAGCTATCTGGAGCCTGGCAATCAGAAAATCGGATGCGGAAATCATGTCTATGGTAAATCCATCACTGACCCGTGCCTTGGCTGGGATCAGACCGAACGCCTGATTTATGATATCGCTGAGGAGTGCTAAATTTTCTCAACACCCTAAAAAGCATCAAAAAGCCTTCGCTGCAGTTTTTTGCACCAGTCTGGCGGCGGAGGTTTTTCCTATCGTTTTACTTTCTGTTCCACCTTACTTTCTCGGATGTGCCTTCCGGTACACATCCCTGATTTTATTCACACCAAGGTGGAGATACATCTGCGTCGTCGAAATATCGGCGTGTCCCATCATCTCCTGGACACTCTTTAAGTCCGCACCGTTTTCGCAGCAGATGGGTTGCAAAACGAATGACGCAGGGTATGCGGCGTAATATCCGCCGTAATGCCTGCGGATTTCGCATAGGATTTCAGAATTTTCCAGAATCCCTGACGACTCATCGGACCTCCGGAGCAGTTGACAAACAATACATCATCATCCCGTCCATGCATCAGGGCTGCGCGCGCACTCCCCAGATACTGCTCCAACGCCTTTTTCGCCGGTCCGCCGAACGGAACGATCCGCTCCTTTTCATCGCGGCAGGTGATGTAGCCCATCATAAGGTTGACATCCGTGTTTTCAAATGGATCAGCTCACTGACGCGGATACCGGTCGCATACAGCATTTCCAGCATTGCTTTGTCGCGGATCCCCTTTGGCGTGTCGGTTTTGGGCTGGCGAAGCAGCAGATCGACCTCTGCGATGGAAAGGATCTCCGGCATTTTCCGCTCAACCCTCGGTGGCTGCAGTGCTTTCGACGGGTCAGATACCATTTTTCCCTCCTGACATGCATATTGGCAAAACATATGAATCGCCGCAATGCTGCGCGAGATCGTTGCCGGGGAGAAGTGTTCCCGCTCCAGATATAATAAATAAGAATTTAAAACCGTTGCATTCATCTGCTCCGGTTTTTCTATTCCGTGCTCCTTCAAAAAAAGCTGCCAGCTTTCGAAGATCGCGCTGATAGGAGACTTCTGTATTTTTTGACGCTTTCTTTTCCGTCTGTAGATAGTCCGTAAATGACTGTATCGTTTCCTGCATAGCTTTTTTGCCTTTTTCGCTTTTTTACTCCCTCTCACTGCCCGATAAAGGGTAAAATGCTTTAATTATATACACGACTTTTTTCAAAAATGCAATTCCCTTTTCCGAACCGATTTTTACAGGCAATTTTCGCAAGAAACCACGGATTGACATAACTCTCAAGCAGAAATACCCCACAGAAGCAGGATCAGTGCAAAGAAGTAGCGCACGCCGAAGCAAAAATATTACCTTTTTCTGTATGCCGCCGGCAAGGTGATTCGTCTCTGCCATCCGGCTGCACGCAGCAGCCATCAGAAATAACGCGGCAAGGTAGAGGAAAATCTGCGGAAAAAGAGCCAGTAAAAAAGAATAAAAGACCTGCCATTCCGTTCTGCAGATAGGCAGCCGAGAGAAAGACGCCACACAGAAAACCATATGCCCAAACGGCAGCAGTGGCAAAATACGCACCGATTGCCGTCAATCCAAAGAGAAGTCCCGCAAATGCCGGTGCTAACCGTACCTTTAGAAGATAGGAAAAGCAGGCCTTTGCGGAAAATTTTTCTTCCAAAAAACGCCTCCGCCTGAAATAGGCGGACGCTATTTCCCTCCTTCATTCCCGTGTGGGATGCCGCAAGCAGCAGCAGTACACCGAGGGTCATACCGGCCGCAAACCAGAGGGCAAAAAAAAGCGAATATATGCATTCTCATCCCGTTCTCTCATTTGCTTTTTGCGCCTCCTTATTTTCTGCCTTACTGTCAATGTATTCACGGTTCATAGACAATATACGTAAAAGAAGTGCCTGCTCCGCAGACCCCCATCTGCGAATGGCACTTCTTTCCTCTTTTCAGGGTCCCCCAATGTCTCACGCACCGAAATGTCCGTTCATTTCAAACCCTGCTTTTTGTATATCCCCATAAGATATTTTTCACTTCTTTTATTTCACGACAAGATAGGTATCCAGATCATCGAACTGATCAAGGTAGCTGACTGCGCCCTCGTACATATTGGACTGCAGTACGATATTTACCGTGTTATAGATGCAGCGTTTCAATTCTGCCATCGTCAGAGTTCCATCTGCAAGTTCCTTTTTTGATGTTCTCGTGATCCTCCGGCAGACCCGGCATTACCATGTCATTTCCGGCTCTCATGCAGCCCGCTGCCGTACACTCACCCTGGATCTGTACGTTGGTGGTTGTCCAGTCGGTCATGATAGCTCCTGCAAATCCCCACTCATCTCTCGCTGCTTTCGTGCAGGTATCGTAGCAGTTTGCAGCGTGTACACCATTGATCAGGTTGTAAGATGTCATAATGGACATCGGCTGTGCATCTTTGACTGCGATTTCAAAGCCTTTCAGATAGATCTCACGCAGGGCACGCTCGGACAGGATGGAATCGGAGCCCATACGGTTATCCTCCTGATTGTTGCATGCGAAGTGTTTGATCGTGGTTCCGCAGCCCGGTACCTTCTGTACACCGAGCGTCATAGCAGCCGCCATCATACCGGCAAGCAGCGGATCCTCGGAATAATATTCAAAGTTTCTTCCGCAGAGCGGATTTCTGTGGATGTTCATGCCAGGTGCCAGCCACAGTGTTACGTTGAACAGCTCCATCTCATGGCCGATCATCTCGCCGACTCTCTTGATCAGTTCTACATCCCAGCTCTGTGCCAGAAGTGTTCCAACCGGAATTGCGGTACAGAACTGATAATAGGTTGTTCCGCGTTTTTCCTGCGGTTTGCTGAAGAATCCGCCTTCCAGTGCCGCCAGGAAATCGCTCGCTACGATCTCTCCGTTGTCTACCTGGTATTCTCTCTTCAGACGAAGACCTGCAGGTCCGTCCACCAGAGCAATGGTGGTTACATTCCACGGCTCCTCCGAAGCACACGGGGATGTCTCCGCTGCTGCTCCCGGAACAGAAATTCCTGCGGAGCCAAGCGCGTTGCCCTGTGCTCTTCCCGGATCACCGGTTGCAAGGAGTGCCAGCTGATCCACAGAAAGGGATTCCACAATCTTTCCTGCTTTTCCAGGAAGCTCTTCCGGTACCGGCTGGTAATCTACTTTCTCAGTTGGAATCTCAGATGCTTTGAGCTCGATCACGCTCATTCTCTTTTCTTTTACTTCCTTCTGCCATACAGCCTCTCTTGCCTGAACTTTTTCTGCATCAGGAACAATCTCATTCAATTCCTCTTTCATCGGGCAGATATTTTCACACGCTGTCATGACTGCTTTCTCGTCCAGCTCCAGCGCGCCGGAGAGAACAGATGTATTCAGATCATTTCCAATCCAGATACCATACATGCCCGGCTCCAGAATCCAGGATGCGCTTTCCTCCTCATAGGAAGTCAGCTGATACAGCGGGAAGGTGATGGTCATGGTCTGGGATTCCTTAGGAGCCAGCAGTTTTGTTTTTCCAAAGCCTGCCAGACGGCGGAACTCTTTCACCAGTCTGCCCTGCGGGCAGGAAGCGTAGATCTGTACAACTTCTTTTCCTGCATAAGTATCGCCGGTGTTGGTGACGGTAACAGTCACGCTTACTTTCGGATTCATCATACCGCGGCCGCTTACTTTGATGTCATCGGTTCTGATCTCGAAATCGGTGTAGGACATACCGTAACCGAAGGAGTAACGGACTGGTACTTCAAAGGTATCGAAGTAACGGTATCCAACGAAGATACCCTCTTCGTATTTTTCTTTCATGAGGTCGCCGCTCTTGTAGCTGTAAACCTCTGCACCCGGATAATCATAGTAATCTTTTGCCCAGGTATCTGTCATTTTTCCGGATGGGGTTTACATCGCCGCTTACAACATCAGCAAATGCATTTCCGCCTTCCTGGCCTGCCTGTACGTACTGTAAAATAGAGCGGATATTGTCAAATTCTTCTACGAATGCCAGATCCATCAGGCCGCCGGTGTTGATAACAAGAACAACGTTTTTATAGCATCTGGAAACCTGTGCCAGAATAGCTTTCTCTTCTTTGGAGATGAAGTAGTCACCCTCCGTATCAAAACGGTCTTTGTTCTCTCCTGCGATACGTGCCAGAACGAAGAATGCGGTGTCTGCACCGTCGGCTGCTGCTTTCTCTTCATCGATTGGGTTTCCGGATGGCATAAAGAACGGGGTTGCAGAGTACGCATCAAAGAATTTTGTGTCGTCTCCGTTCAATTTTGTGAAAATCTCATTTTTTCCAGTCCAGTCTTGCCTGTACGTAGAGTTTATCGTAATCCTCCAGCCATTCACTGCTTGTTACGTCGTAGCCTGCATTTTTTGCATGCCCTGGAAAATATTAACGCTGTCACGCTCATTGACATCGCCGGAACCGGTGCCTCCTTTGATGGTGCGGATCGCACCTGCTCCGTAAAGACCTACCTTGCTGCCCTTTGCCAGCGGCAGGAAATGATCTTTGTTTTCCAGAAGAACGAATCCCTCTGCTGCTGCCTCGCGGGCAAGTTTGCGGTGATCTGTTTCACGCTGGGTTACTTCCGGAGATGTAGTTCCGTTAAAGGTTCTTACCTTTGCTTTCATGTCTTTGTTCCTCCCAAACTTTGTTTCGTGCTAATGTCTCCATTATCTTCCCTTTTTCGTGTAACTTCTAGTTCCTTTCTTGTCCTTTCTCTGGTTGATATTGATATTTCGCCCAATTTCTGGTACAATATTCTTATCTTTTTTGATTATAATTGACGTATATTTCTATCACATCCTGGAGGTACTTATGGAATCCTGCTTTTACGAAACAATACACGAAACCGATCTGCTGCACGTCCGTTTTGAGCTGCAGGATGCGCCCGCTTTTGTTTTTCCGGCGCACTGGCACGAATATGTGGAAATTCTCTATCTGATCAGGGGACAGTTTTCCGCGATTGTCCAGGCAACGGAGTATCGGTTAAACGAGGGCGATCTGATTATCATCAACTCCGGCGACCTCCATATGACGCGCTCCAACACCTGTACATATCTTCTGCTGCAGATTTCCGCAAGCCAGATGCGCCAATATCTGCCGGACTTTGATACGATGCGTTTCGACACGATCATTCCCTACTCGGAACAGCCGGCTCCGCTCCGCGCACTGCTCTCGGAGATGAACGAGATCCGGCAGAATCCTTCCGATTCATACCAGCTTCTCTTTACCTCACGACTGTACGAATTTCTGTACCATCTCTGCCGGTCGTATTCCCACCAGATCCCTTCGGCATCCCTCACGGGTTCACAGCGCGATCTGCAGCGCGTGACACACGTTATGAACTGGGTGAAAGTGCATTACCCGGAACCGTTAAGCCTCGAAACAGCCGCGGATTCCCTGGCGCTCTCGAAGGAGTATTTCTGCCGGCTCTTTAAAAATGTATACCGGACAGACCTTTCTCGAATATCTGAACGATGTGCGCACGATGCACCTGTACGAAGATTTACAGAATTTCCGACGAAACGATCACGGTACTGATGGAGAAAAACGGGGCTGTCGAATTACAAAATTTTTCATGCGGATCCTTCAAAAAGCTGTATGGCTCTACACCTCAGAAAATGCGCTCGAATCGGATACGG